>JAEEGL015858392.1_pt1 | contig 13792 bp, 7 predicted proteins | sample 9134231 | NCBI WGS metagenome assembly JAEEGL01 (sample SAMN16246548, study PRJNA631951) | gut metagenome | biome: gut microbiome; feature: rumen; material: fiber-attached | host: Bos | place: Iran: Karaj | collected 2018-10 | reverse complement strand
GTCAGAAACTGCGAAAAAGAGTGGTTTAAAATGGTTTAGGTATAATAAAGGCGGCGAATTTCGTAAGTGGTTTGGAAATAACGATTATCTGGTTAATTGGGAAAATGATGGAGAAGAATTAAAAGCATACGTTTCGGAAAGATATGGCAGTTACAGTAAGGAACTACGAAGCGAAGATCGATATTTTGACGAATCAATAACTTGGAGCGGTGTAACGTCAAGCCAAACCGGTTTTAGATATTCACCTATTGGCGCCATATTTGACTCTGGAGCAAATGGATTATTTGCAGATGACCAATTAAAAATCAAATATTTACTTGGCTTCCTCAATTCCAAATTGGTTGTTGACCTTATCAGCTATATAAACCCAACAATCAATACTGGATCTGGTACTGTTGGAAGTTTACCGATAATAGTTAAAGAATCAAGCGTTGTATATATAAACGAATATGTCAACGGATGCGTATTAAAGTCGAAAGAAAACTGGGACTCCTTCGAAACCTCCTGGGACTTCAAAAAGCATCCGCTTGTTTAAACTGCAGAATTGAGGACTGGCGTATGAGCATTAACATAGAACAAACATTAAAAGATCGCTTCGCGGCGCCGCTCGCGGACAACTACAAGCGCCGCATCATATTCTGGCAGGACCCGGATGGGGAGTTTGCGGGGCTGGTGGATGAGCTCCGTATTGACGGCGTAAAGTTTCTCAAATTGACCGGAAATAATAATTTTGCCGCGAAAAAGCTGTTGTCAGAAGACGATACCGACAGCAACTATCTCGTATACGATCCGCTCTCATACCCGGACGTGCGGGACGACTGGCTGCTGGATATCGAGCTGTACAGCGAGGAGTTCCGCGCGGATCTGTTGTCCATTCGGATGCAGGAACTGAATATGCCCAATACCGCGCAGCTGCGCAAGACGATGAAATCGTACACCAGGTTCTTTGAGAATAAAGAGCGCGTGGCCCGATTGACCGCGCTGCAGAGTACATATACGAATGTCGGGCAGCTGCATATTGACATCCTGACTGTATTGACCGGCGCTTCTTCCAACACCGCCTCCGGTGTGATCAGAGCCGTGCTGATGGGCGGTATTGACCTCGAAAATAATGAAGCTATATCCAATATCCGGAAGTTCGGCAGCGAGCCGGTGCTTTGGGAGCTGATCAGCCGATACACCGGGTACGCCCATGATCCGGCCGGCACGTCGCTGCTGCCGCTGGCGGCGCACATTCTGCTCACCACGCTGTCCGTGACCATGAAAGCCTCCTGCCTGACCGGATTCGAGAAGCTGATATCGGTGCCGCACCAGCAGCGCTGCTACGATCTGATCAACGAATGGATGCATTCGGAGGCGGACAACGAGCTTTACGATATTGCCCGCCTGGTCGAAGACCGGCAGCACCTCGTCAAGCGCTTTGACGGGCTTGACGTGCAGGACCTGCTGAACAGCGAATGCTTCCCGTGCATTAACGAGTGCATTTTGCGCCGCTATATGTCGGAGATCTCTGACAACATTATCAAAGCGAACGATATCGTCAACGCCGTCGAAAAACGCCGTACCCTCAAGTGGTACAAGCGCGTGCGCCATTATTACGACGGGCTGCTGCAAGTTGCCCAGATGCAGCAGTTTTATCAGACGAATATCGGCGGTTTCCATATTGCCGACCACGTGAAACTCTGGAAGGAATATACGGACAACTACTACAAAATGGACCATTATTACCGCCAGTTCCACGCGGCGTTCGGCCGGAGCCTGAAGGAGTCCAGCACGGTGCTGGAGGACTTGTATAAGAACGTGGCGGATTACGTGGAGAAGCTGTACAAAAACTGGTATCTGACCACGCTGGGCGGCCAGTGGACCATGCTTGTACGCGACGAGTTCACCCGGAGCGCCGCACTGCCGGGCCTCCGGAACCAGGCCGAGTTTTTCCGGAATTACGTGTATCCGACGGTATTGTCCGGCAGCCGGGTGTTTGTCATTATCTCCGACGCGCTGCGATATGACGTTGCCGCCGAACTGACGGGCAGCCTGGTGAGTGAAACGAAGGGGACGGCTAAACTCACGGCTATGCAGTCGGTATTCCCGTCCGCCACCAAATTCGGTATGGCGGCGCTGCTGCCGCATCGCGCGCTGACGCTCACTGACGATGTCAAGCTACTATGCGACGGGGAACCGGCGGAAAGCACCGAAAACCGGAACAAGATCCTGAATAACGCGCATAGCGGCAACGTGGCCCTGACCTATAAAACGCTGCTGGGCCTGAAACAGGCGGAGCGCCGGGAAGCCGTTAGCAAGGCGGAGGTCGTGTATATTTATCACAACGCCATCGACGCGGTGGGCGACAAATCTGCCACGGAAGATCAGGTGTTCGAGGCCTGCGACCAGGCTATAACAGAATTGAAAAACCTGGTCCGGCTGATCGTCAACGACATGAACGGCACGAATATATTGATCACCGCGGATCACGGTTTCCTGTATTCGTATAAGCCGCTGGAGGAAAGCGACAAGGCCGAAAAGAGCCTCGTGTCTGGCCATATCGTGGAACTGGATCGCAGATACGTGATCACGGATGGCGACTGCACGGCGGAGCATATGATCCGGATCCCGTTGACGCAGCTGAACAGCAGCCTGCAGGGCTTCACGCCGCTGGACTATATCCGGATCAAAAAGCAGGGCGGCGGCATGAATTACGTACACGGCGGGATCTCGCTGCAGGAGTGCGTTGTCCCGGTCATCGAGTACAGAAACATGCGGTCAACTTCCAAAAAATTTGTGGACGTAAAGAAAGCCGAGATCCAGCTGCTCACGCAGATCCACAAGGTCTCCAACAGCATCTTCTCGCTGGATTTCTACCAGAAGGAAGCGGTCGGAGGGAAGGTCGCGGCGGCCACGTACGAAATATATATGGCCGATGCTGCCGGCAAGGCGGTCAGCGACAAAAAAGTCATTATTGCGGACAAAACCAGCGACAACAGCGCGGAACGGCAATTCAGAGTCCGCTTCACGCTGAAGAGCCTGGACTTCAAAAAGACGGATACATACTACCTGGTCGTGGTCGAACAGGGGACAACCAGCGAAACAGACCGGATCGAGTTTACGATCGATATCGCGTTCGTGAACGATTTCGATTTTTAAAACGAAAGTGAGGAAAAGCAAAATGAACGGTACGGATAGCAGAAAAGACGGACTTGTTATTAAAGACGGAGTTTTGATTTCATATAAAGGGAGCGACTCGACAGTTGAGATCCCCGAGGGGGTTACTTGTATTAAGAAAAGAGCATTTTACGATAATCGTAATATAGTAACCGTTGTACTGCCGGAAAGCTTGATAGAAATAGAAGAATATGGTTTTGCTAATTGTACAAAACTAAAAAGCATTAATTTGAACGCAGTTAAAGAGATTGGGGCAAAAGCGTTTGATGACTGCAGAGAGCTTGAACATATTGAACTGGACAATATCCGCGTGATCCGCGAAGGTACTTTTTATAACTGCCGTAATCTTAAAGAAGTGAGATTTGACAACGTTGAACTGATTGAGGACAATGCGTTTTATGGTTATTATATAAAATCATTGACATTGCCCGCATCATTAAAAGCCATTGGCGTCAATGTATTTGGCAATTACCCTTGTAGAACGGATAGTTATTTGATAGAGATTCCAAAAACCGTTGGAAAGGTGAAATGTACGTCATCCAGGCACAGCGGAGACAGCTATGGGGGCGTCAGGGGATATAGATCGATCACTATTTACGATAATCTGAAAGGCAGGATCATTATTCCCGAACGCAATAAAAACAGTATTATATTTGTTAAAAAAGCAAAAGGAGATGACTTAAAATTTATTATTCCTTTGTTTTGCGACGATACATATATGATGCTTGATCCATTAAAACAGGCATTTAATGAGGATAACTTTTTTGACTTTAATGTATTAGATAATTACTTCAAATCGATAAAAGATCCGGAAGTCAAGGCCTCAATAGCAGTTACCAGACTGTTGGATCCGTTTGAACTGAGCGAAGAGGCTAAGAAAAATTATGAATCTTATATCAGCCGGAACGCAACCGAAATCATTAAACAATTGATCGATGATGACGAGAATAGTAATACGGTTTTTGTCATCAAGGCAATAGCTCCATATATTAACCAAGATATTTATCAGATCGTTGAACGGTTTGGATTGGTCAAAAAAACAAATGTTGACGAACTGATCGAACATGCGCAAAAACATAATAAGTCGGAATGGATTGATTTTTTGAATTCCCGGGGAAATAAGAAAACAGACCCTATCAAAGAAACACCTGATGTTAAGCAATTGTCATATGAAGCTGGAGATATAATTCAATTTGGTAATAATGACTGGGGTGGCGGAAATGTGCCTCTTGAATGGATCGTTGCCGATTCAACCAAAGACCGGTATCTGCTGGTATCCAGATATCTCGTAAAACAAATGCCATTTTACTCCCATAATTACGAGAAAAAAATCCTTGCGCAGTTAACGAATTCAGATATAGTTTCAATGCTTCGTTATGGTGGCCTTTGTGAATTATCTGAATTATACGAGCTTGTTTACTGGTCAAACTCTGATGTTCGTGCCTGGCTCAACGGGGAGTTTCTGACAAATTCATTTAACGCCAATGAGCGTAACAGAATCAGCCTGAGGAAACTTAAAAACGCCGGCGATACCGATACTGAAGATTACGTTTTCATCCCGAGCAAAACTGAGTATGATAAATATATTGATAATTCACCTGTTAAAGCAAAATTGATGTTCATATATGGAGAGGACAGGTATATTGGAGCTTCCGAAATGGTCAGAGAAACAGAGCAGATCAAATCAACATTTGATAACAAGCCGGTTTTTAAACAAAAAGTTTTCCTGAAAATCAGAGAAAACGGGTATACCGTATTTCTAAAAGGCACAGGAGATATCCATAATCCATATTATATCCGTCCGATGATGTGGATCTCGAAGAAGTAATACTAATCCTTGCGGGAGGAACGTTAAAATGACAGAGTTTGATGCAAAAGTACTTGATAATTTCCCGGGCAAAGTCGTAAGAAAAGATCTTACTACATTGATGAAGAAAGGCGCAAATGTTCCGACCTATGTGCTGGAATACCTGCTTGGTATGTACTGCGCTACGGATGACGAGGAGGCAATCGAGATCGGTCTGGAAAAGATTAAAATGATCCTGAGTGAGAACTACGTCAGGCCGGATCAGAGCGAATATGTTAAATCCAAGATCAAGGAAAACGGGCAGTATACGATCATCGATAAATTGACCGTAACATTCGACGATCGCGAGGATAAGTATGTTGCCCAGTTCACCAACCTTCGAATGGACAAGTTCGAGGTTCCTTCCGATCTGGTTGTGCACAATGAAAAAATGCTGATCGGCGGCATTTGGTGCATAATCAAGATCGAATACGTCGGTCTCGAAAAAGATCAAGAGGATCCTCAGGAAGATTTCGAAGAAGACATATTCGGCGGCAAGAAGAAAAAGAAAAAGATAAATAAGAAAAAGAGATCCAAATACAGCTCACCGTTTGTCATTGCATCGCTGAAACCGATCCAGATGCCCAACCTGGATCTTGATGAGATCAAAGACGCGCGTGCCAACTTTTCAAAAGACGAATGGATCACGCTGCTTTTGCGTAGTGCCGGTTATGAGCCGGATGAATTGTCCGAAAAGGAAAAGCTGCACTATCTGCTGCGCTTCGTTCCGTTTATTCAGAAAAACTATAATTTGGTCGAACTCGGACCGCGCGGCACTGGTAAATCTCACGTATACAGCGAATTGTCCCCGTACTCCATTTTGATGAGCAGCGGCACGACAACGGTGTCCAACATGTTCTATAACATGTCCTCGCGCAGGGTAGGCCTCGTCGGTAACTGGGATTGCGTCGCGTTTGACGAAGTCGCGGGAATCACGCAGGCGTCCGGAGACATGATCCAGATCATGAAAAACTATATGGCTAACGGCAGCTTCGCCAGAGGCTCGGATTCGATCAGTACGGACGCGTCAATTGCGTTCGAGGGCAATACTTTCCGCAGCGTTGCTGACATGATGCGCACGACGAATCTTTTCGAACCGTTCCCGGATGCATTTAATAACGACTCCGCCTTTTTCGACAGGATACACGCATATCTTCCCGGCTGGGAAACTCCTAAATTAAGGTCAGGTCTCTTTACAAAGCGTTATGGTCTTATCTCGGATTGCTTTTCAGAGTTCTGCCATGAAATGCGCAAGTATGATTTCACGAATACTTTCAGCGAGTATTTTGCTCTTAACAAAGATTTCAATACCCGCGATACCATCGCTGTAGGAAGGACGTTCTCCGGCCTGGCAAAGCTTATTTATCCGGATGAAAAGATCAACAAGGAAGAGACGCGGGAGCTGCTGGAATACGCCATTGAATGCCGCCGGCGTGTTAAAGAGCAGCTGCGCAAGATGACGCCCGGGGAGTTCAGCGATGTCAATCTGGGATATATTGACCTCGATACCAACGAAGAGTTTATTGTCAACCTGCCCGAAATATCCAACGGAACGCTGGTATTCCAGGGCTTTGAGAAACCTGGCTACGTTTACGGTGTTGGCCGCTCTGTTTCGGATATTTTGGGTGTGTACCGCCTGGAGAACAAACTGATTGACGGCACCGGCGCCCTCAACTTTAAAAATGTCGAGGGCATAGCCAAAGCGCCTAAGAGCGTGCGCGACAGCCTTAACGCCGCATTTAATTATTTCTGCGAGAATGCCGTTGAGGTCGTATCGGGATCCCCTGATGAATATGATTACAGTTTGTATTTCAATGATCTGCAAAGCCGCGGAGTAAGCGATGAAGTATCCGTTGCTGAGGTTGTGGGGCTGTTTTCCGGGCTGACGAATCGCGCGGTGCTGCCGGGCTTGGTTATCTGCGGACGTGTCGTTATGTCAGGCAGTATGATGCCGATAACAACAGAACTGGATGAGATCTTTGTTACCGCGGCCAACGCGGGAGCTAAAAAGATCCTGCTTCCGGAAGAAAGCAGAGCCAGGTATGAGCAGCTGAGATCCGATCTGAAAGAGGAGATCGTTCCGTTGTTCTATTCCACACCGCTGGACGCGGTCAAAAAAGCGCTGGGAGTTGATTGAGCGTGCCTGAGTTCAAATGCATCAGTTGCGGAGCAATTAAAGAGAGTGAGAAGCAGTGCGGATGCCCGGTATGCGGATATCTTATGTTTGTAACGCCGTACGACAAAGCAGACGTACTAAAAAAAGAAATACTCAAATTCGTTTCCGGCCTCAGGGTCAATGAAGTGGCGGATAACCGCATAGATATTTATCGCAAAATTCTTTGTAAGAAGAAGTCAGAAACGGAAGAGGATAAATACGAAATAGTTCGAAAGAGTGACGACGATAAACGTTTTCCGGATTTCAGTACTATTCAGGGATATGTTTGTGCCTCAACTAAGACTGAAGTTTTTTACGAACGGATCAACAATGTCATAGACAACGTAAAAAAACACATTCACGAGTTATATTTGCAGGAGTATCAGGTTTCTTTAAATAGCTTGAAGGCGGAAATTGAGCAATATGATTCCGTTTTGAAAGCAGCATTGGCAGAACTGGAAATATGCATCGAGCTGCCGGAACCATCATTGCCGGAACTAGTGCTGAAGTATACCGAAACGCCTAATGAAGAACTGCTCGGCACGGCGGACAAGATGCTTGCCGACCTTGCTTTACTTTCAGATAAGATCAAAAAATTTATCAGGCAGAATAATATCTACGGAACCGCGTACCGGAAAGAGTATAGCACGTACAAGCCTTCCGAGAATAACAACTATTCCGCTGAACTTGAAAAATACAGCGCGGATCTTTCAAAGGTGCTGGCAAAGAAGTATGTTGTCGATATCTTTTCTGATGGTTCTGACGAAATGGGCGAAATGCTCAAAGCGATGTGGGGCGCGATAGAGGCAATATTGACTTTGCCCGTGCTTGTAAAAAAGAGTGTATATTCTTTTGACGACGGCGCCGCGGACGGAGATGATGAGTGCAAAAAAAAGATTATAGAAAGAATCAATCGCAGGTATTCAGAATTAGATAACGTTGCTTACGCGTATGATTTTCTGGCGGACAAGACTGAAGATCAGCTCTTTGAACTATACAACAAGATGATCGAACTGGACTCTTTTGGAATCCTGGGCGTCAACAAAAATGCGCTTTTAAAAATCGGCGAAAGTGAGAAAAAACTGAACGAGATGATCGGCCTTTCCGGCATTAAGGAAAGCATCAAGAAAATCAAGGCTTACGCGCTTGCAAATAAGGACAGCGAAAATCTGAACATTCATATGTGCTTCCTGGGCAATCCCGGAAGCGGTAAGACTGAAGTTGCCCGTTATATCGCGGGAATCCTGTACGAAAATAAAATATTGCCCACAAAAAAGATCGTTGAGGTTGACCGCAGCGGACTGGTCAGTCAATATTTCGGCGCCACCGCGGAAAAAACAAGCGACGTGATTGACCGCGCCATGGGCGGCGTGCTGTTTATTGATGAAGCGTATGCCCTTGGCAATAATTCGAATTCGGATCACGGAATCACAGATTACGGAAAAGAGGCAATAGACACGCTGGTCAAAGCAATGGAGGATTACCGCGGCAAGTTCTGCGTGATCCTTGCAGGGTACCGTAATGAGATGCTTCAGATGCTGTCAACTAACCCTGGCTTTAAGTCGCGGATCCAGTTTACGCTGGATTTCCCGAATTACTCAAGAGATGAGTTGAAAAGTATCACCGAACTAATGCTGAAGAACCGGCAATATACGATAGGAGAAGCTGCGCTAAACCGTATTCTTGATATTACAGACGTGAAACGCAAAGAGCCCAATTTTGCCAACGCACGTGAGATTCGCAACATTCTTGATCAGGTCGTTATGTGCCAGAATCTCCGTTGTGTCGGGACCGATGATAAAGAGCTTGGATTAGCGGACGTTAACAAATACATTCTGGACGCCAAAATTAATCTGCCCACCTCCGGAGGCGATGCGAACAATAAAATACTTACGGGAGAGGAAGAGCTGGATCAGCTTGTCGGCCTCGATTCGGTAAAGCGCATGGTCAGAAAAATCAAAGCGTATGCCAAACGAAACAAGGGCGAGGCAGATTTCAATATACATATGTGTTTCTACGGCAACCCCGGTACCGGCAAGACCGAGGTCGCCCGCATTATCTCCAGGATCCTGTACGACGCCGGCGTGCTTGACGAGGCCAAACTGGTCGAGACTGACGGACAGGGGCTGCTGGGAAAGTATGTGGGGGAAACTGCGCCAAAGACTGAGGCAAAGGTCAACGATGCGATGAATGGCGTGCTTTTTATTGACGAAGCGTACAGCCTTTTGGGCAATGATTCAGCCAGTCATGCTTCGGTTAATTACGGTGACGAAGCGATTGCTGTTCTTCTTAAAGCGATGGAGGATCACCGCGGTCAATTCTGCGTGATCCTCGCCGGTTACAAAGATGAAATGAAGCGAATGCTGAGTACAAACCCTGGTTTTGAGTCAAGAATCCAGTTCACGCTGGAATTCCCGGATTACAGCCGCGAAGAGCTTGGTGAAATTGCAGGAATCATTCTGAAAAAGAAAAAGTACGAGATCAAGGCGGATGCGCTTGAGCGTCTGCTTGATATAACGGAGTACTATCGGCAACAGCCGAATTTTGCAAACGCCAGGACGGTTCGGAATATTTTGGATCAGGTTTTGATGAATCAGAATCTGCGAACCGAGGACACGATGGATGACAAAACGATTGTAATTGCGGATGTGGAGGATTACATTATTGACGAGGGGATTGACCTTAGTAATCCGAACAAGGGTAAGCGAACGATAGGGTTCTTGTGAGAATAGATTTGATTTGACAATAGGAGGTACCATTTATGAGACGCTTTTTGTTCGTGATCGATATGCAGAATGACTTTGTTGACGGATCGCTGGGCTCCGCGGAGGCGCAGCGGATATTGCCCGCGGTGGTCCGGAAGATCGGGGCGTTCGAGGGGGAGCGGATCGTTGCCACCCTGGACACGCACTTCGCGGACACTTACGGCGGCACGTTGGAAGGGCAGAAGCTGCCGGTGCCGCACTGTTTTGAGGGAACCGACGGGCACAGGATCAACGCCGTTGTCCGCGCGGCGCTGGAAGAGAAGGGCTACGTCGCGGTCAAAAAGTACACGTTCGGTGCGCTGGACGCGGTGAACGAGCTGAAAAACGAGCTTGCGGATACGCGCCCGGAAGAGATCGAATTTGAAGTGATCGGGCTCTGCACGGACATCTGCGTGGTGTCCAACGCGCTTTTGCTGCGGGCGGCGTTCCCGAATTCGATCATTAAAGTTGATGCGGCGTGCTGCGCGGGCGTGACGCCGGAGCTGCACGAGGCGGCGCTGGCAACGATGCGCAGCTGTCAGATAGACGTTGTCAACGAGGCTGCTCCGAAGCGCGGATACACTTTTGACGCCGCGGCGCAGCGGGACGCGATCGTCGAATGGATCCGCAATTGGTTCGCGGACAACGGCCCGGCGTCGCCAGCGGCCATCGGGATATCCGGAGGCAAAGACTCCACGGTAGTTGCCGCCCTGTGCGCCCGGGCACTGGGGCCGGAGCGCGTGATCGGTGTGATGATGCCCGACGGCGTGCAGCCGGATATTGACGACTCCCGCTCCGTAATAAAGGCGCTGGGAATCAAAGGATACACCGTCAACATCCACGCCGCGACCTCCGGCGTGCTGAACTCGATAAACGACGCGGAAGGCGCAAAGGAAGACCCGGTAGAGATCACCGCTCAGACCCGCAGCAATCTGCCGCCGCGTATCCGGATGACCACGCTGTACGCGCTCTCGCAATCGGTGAACGGACGCGTTGCCCACACCTGCAACCTGTCCGAGACCATGATCGGCTGGGAGACCAAATGGGGCGACGCGGTGGGCGACTTTTCGCCATTGTCCGGGCTGACCGCTTCCGAAGTGGTGGCGATCGGCCTCACGATGCCGGAGATCCCGCGCAAACTGGTGGTCAAAGCACCCTCCGACGGGCTGTGCGGCCACACCGACGAGGACGCGTTCGGCTTTAAATACGCCGAACTGGACAATTATCTGCGCACCGGAGAAGCGGAGCCGGAGGTCAAAGCCAGGATCGACGCGAAAATAAAAGGCAGCGCGTTCAAGCGCAAGCCTATTGCCGGATACGACCCGAAGATCGACCGGTTCGGAGAATGAAGCGCAACATGAGACCGTACGCCGCCGGCCTGATCGTGGGCCGCTTCCAGATCTTTCATAACGGGCATCGGGATATCGTGCGCAGGGCGCTGAAGCTGTGCGAGCGCGTGCTGGTGCTGATCGGTTCGTCGCAGGAGGCGGGCACCGCGAAAAATCCGCTGTCTTACGACACGCGCCGGGACGTGATCGCGGAGATATTCAGACGTGAAACGGAGCGGGGCCGGCTTATAATAGCGCCGCTGCCGGATCTGGGCGTGGGCAACGTGCCCGCCTGGGGCAGTTACGTTTACTCTGCCGCCGAAGCCGCGCTGGGGAAGGCTCCGGAACTGTTCGTGACGGGGCGCGAGGAACGCCGGATCAGCTGGTTCGATGACATTCCCGCCATCAGCGAACTGTACGTGCCCAAATCGATAGATATTTCCGCCACGCAGATGCGCGAATTCCTGGCCGCGGGGGAAGTTTTAAAGTGGCGCATCTTTTCCGATCCGGCCAATTACCACCGCTTCGATGAACTGCGCGAGGCTGTGCTGCGATTCGCGGGCAACACCGATACCGCCAGCATGTGACCGCCGCTTCCGCGCCCGGCCGCGCCGGATTTAGCGAACGCCGCAGACCGCAAACTACGAAAGGAACGATAAAATGAAACTGAAACCGATAATCGAATCACTGCTGGATATTGACCTCTATAAATTCAACATGCAGGCCGTGATGCTGTCGCACCATCCCGAACTGGTGGGGGAGTACTGCTTCAAATGCCGCAACGCCGGCGTGCGCTTCACACCCGGGATGTTCGACGAGATCAACGCGCAGATCGCACACCTGTGCAGCCTGACGTTCCGGGAGGATGAACTGTCATACCTGCGTTCCATCCGCTTTATGAAGCAGTCATATGTGGAATTTATGCGGCTCTGGCGGCCGCTCGGCAATTATGTCGAGACGGGGCTAAGCCCGGAAGGCGAGCTGACGGTCAACATCACCGGGCCGCTGTATATTGCCACCCTGTTCGAGATATACCTGCTGGAGATCGTCAACGAAGTTTATTTCCGCATGCAATACGATTACGACGTGCTGCTCTCCAGCGCGCGGGACCGGCTGAACGCCAAGATCGACGCCTTCAACAGCGGCCGGTACACGTTTAAATTTGCGGAATTCGGCTGCCGGCGCAGGCTCTCCCGGGAGTGGATGGATGAAGCCGTGCTGACCCTGCGCGACCGCCTTGAGAACGGCAACATGGTCGGCACCTCCGACGTTTATTTCGCCATGAAGTACGGCCTTACGCCTGTCGGCACGTACGCCCACGAGTTCGTGCAGATGTACCAGGGTATCGACTCCATTCCGCTTTCGTACACCAACCACTACGCGATGCAGGACTGGTACGATTATTACCGCGGGGACAACGGCACCGCCCTCACCGACACCGTTACCACCGATCTGTTCCTGCGCGATTTTGACCGCTCCATGGTCAACAACTACACCGGCGTCCGCCACGACAGCGGCGACCCGTATGAGTGGGGCGAGAAGATCATTGCCCACTACAAAAAGTACGGCGTTGACCCGAGATCGAAACTCCTGCTGTTCAGCGACAGCCTGGACTTCGACCGGGCGCAGGAACTGTACGATCATTTCAGGGACAAAGCGAAAGTCTCTTTCGGCATCGGCACCTTCGTGACCAACGATACCTGCGCCGAGCCGCTCAATATCGTTATAAAGCTCCAGTACGTCAACGGCCGCCCTGTGGCTAAGATCTCCGACTGCCCCGGGAAGGCAATGTGCCAGGACGCGGCGTATCTCGACTACCTCAAGCAGGCGGTGACGTTCCGGCTGGAGCGGGAGAAGGACAATCAGGCGTGATAAATGGATAAAACAGGGTTCTTTCTCCTGGACAATGCCTGACTGGCGCCGGCTCCGGACAATGCCTGACATGGCGCCGGCTCCGGGCGCCTTCTCAACATACCGCTTTTCCGGAAAAGAGAATAAAATTCGCGATTTGTCAATTATTATCCTTGCCGGGCGCCTTCTCTGACCGGTCAGATGCATGAGTCAACGCCCGGAAGTCCATTGAAATCTATCTGAAGCGCCTCTGATGCTCTCTGAGGCGCCTCTTAAGCATCCCGAAGCGCCTCTGAAGTGCGAGAAAGGTGCCCCAAGGCCGGAAAAGTGGTTCAAAATGAGGAAATTGACCATAATTGATCTCGTGCATGCCCGCCGCGGGCTGAAAAATGAGCATGAAATGGCACAAAAAAACAGATATTGCGTTTTTTGTTAAGAAAATCGAAAATCGCCGTGTAAAAATGAGCGAGAATGCGGATAAATGAGCAAGAGTGCGGAAGGATGAGCGAGAATGCGGTTGAATGAGCGATTCCGGACAGTGCAGCAGGCAGCTGCAATCGCAACTGCAGCCGCTGCTTTGCCGATTTCTAAAAAAAGGTGAAAAATCGCTCATTTTTGAGAAAACGGCTCCTTCTCTCAGCCTGTTTTAGCCTGACAAAGCGCTTGCAGAAGCGTTTTTTGACCTTCAGATTACTTTTAAACTGCTGAT
>JAEEGL013662348.1_pt1 | contig 13792 bp, 6 predicted proteins | sample 9134231 | NCBI WGS metagenome assembly JAEEGL01 (sample SAMN16246548, study PRJNA631951) | gut metagenome | biome: gut microbiome; feature: rumen; material: fiber-attached | host: Bos | place: Iran: Karaj | collected 2018-10 | reverse complement strand
GCGGTTACTGATAGTAACTCAATGGTTACTGACAGTAACAAAGGGGTTACTGAAAATGTGATAACTATTAGCGGGCATTAGTCAATGCTTAAAATCAGCCAACAAATATGACGGCTACATGACGGATTGAAGAACAAGCCGTCATAGGCTAACTAATTGAAGTACAAAAGGGTAACTGAAAATATGATGGCTGATGGCAAAAAAGATAAAAAATAAATATATGAAATACTTGCACACGTCGGAGAATTTTATTACCTCACAATCAAAGGGACAGGTATATACCATGTAATGTTACGTGGTATCAATCGCCAGGATATCTTTGAAGAGCCAGAAATTCAGGTGCAGGAAGTGTAAGAAGTGTAACTTTTTTTTGATGTTTAGATGATATAGGATGAAAAATGTTTCCTTTTCAGGGGCCTATTTTTCGTTTTGATGGTGTGATGTCACGATTTCTCAATTTTTTTGTCTAAATTTGCAGAAAAATTCACAACAAGAAGATGCAGACGGAAATGGGAATGATACCAAAACGGAGTTTGTGGCTCGGCATAGTCGGGGCACTGCTGATGATTTATCCGAACCTCGTCTATATCCCCTGGCACTTAGAGTGGCCTTGCGTACAGCAGCATCCTTTGTTGTACTGGAGTTGGCACGTGATTCGTTTCTCCTATTTTGCGCTGCTCATCATCTGCGTCTATCGCCTGAACGTGGTGAAGGAATGGTCCACCAGCAAACGGCTGACCATCAGCATAGCACTGTCGGCAGTGGCATACGGACTGTTTGCTTTTACCAGTCACATGCTGTCCGAATATGGCGTCTATGACAAGTTGGCCAGTGTGCTGATCCTGCAGTTCGTCGTGATGTGTGGTCTCGGCATGCTGACGGGCCATATCTCGCTGTTGCGGCAGGAGCGGATGCGGATGACCTCGGAGATGGAACGCCTGCAGACGGAGAACCTGCAGAGCCAGTTGACGGCACTGGCCGGACAGGTGAACCCCCACTTCTTCTTCAACTCGCTGAGCGGTATTGCCTCGCTGGTGAGGAGTGGCGACAACAAGCGTACGTTGGAATATATCGAGGAACTGTCGGACGTGTTTCGCTATACCCTGCAGAGCAGTGACAAGGGAATGGTGCCCCTGCAGGAAGAGATAGACTTTGCCGAGTCGTTCCGCTACGTATTAGAGGTACGCTATGCCGGCAAGCTGACCTTTGACATTCAGATAGACAATCAACACAAAACACAATATATGCTCCCCGTGTTAACGCTTCTGCCAGTGATAGAAAACGTCATCGTGCACAACTGCATAGACTCCGTGCACACCATGACGATTGCCATTACCATCAATGAGCGCGCGGAACTCGTTGTCAGGAATCCTATTCATCTGAAACAGGAACAGCCCAGAACGTCTGGCACGGGACTGAAGAATCTGGCCAACCGGCTGGAACTGATGGCGGGAAGAAGGTTGCGTGTGGACGACGACGGTAGCCACTTCACCGTATATGTCCCACTTAAGTGAAAAGTGAAAAGTGAAACATGCGCGTGCTGATAGTAGAAGACGAAACGTCATCGTATGAGAACCTGCTGGGCATACTGAAGGAGGTTGCACCAGACACGGTGGTGGTCGGCAACACGGAAAGTGTGGCCGAGACGGTGCGTTGGCTCAGTGACCATACGCATCCGGACCTGATCTTCATGGACATACACCTCTCCGACGGTTCTGCCTTCTCGATATTCAACCAGATGGAGGTGAAGGTGCCCATCGTGTTTACCACGGCTTACGACCAATATGCCCTTGACGCTTTCCGCGTGAACAGCATTGACTATCTGCTGAAACCTATCAAGGCCAAGGATGTGCTTCGGGCCATTGAGAAATTCAACCTGCTTAGTCATCTCGACCTCGTCGCATACCTTGGCCGTATGGGAGCCCTCGTGCCGGAGTCGCGTTGGTCCAGCCGACTGCTCGTACCCAGCCGCGATACGCTGGTGCCAGTCAATGTGGCCGACATATCTTATATATATTCTACGGAGAGGAATACGACGATATGCCTGAACAGCGGCCAAGTGCTGCTCTGCCACAAGTCGTTGGAGTCGCTCATCTCCGTGCTTGACCCTCACCGCTTCTTCCGTGCCAACAAGCAGTTTGCCGTGAATCGGGAGAGTGTCGTGAAGATTACCGTCTGGTATGACAGCCGCCTGTTCGTTACGCTCAATACCGAGACCCCCGAGCGTCTCTTTGTCAGCAAGAACCGCGCTGCTGAGTTCAAGCAGTGGATGACGGAAGGATGAGTCTAATTTAAATCGATATAATGATGATACGGATACTATTGTTGTCAACAATCATTACACTTACAGCGAGCACTTCTCTGCTGGCGCAGGACCTGAAGCTGAACGACCTTGAATACTTTGAGCGTCAGGGCGTCAACATCCTTGTGTTCAGCAACAGTTTTAACGGAGGATTCAATGACGAGAAGAATTCGGGTATTGAAATCATCCATCATGGAGTACGCACCATCCAGGGTGGAGCCGTGCGCCTCAACAACACGCCGGAACAGTGGGACCTCGTGCCGCGAATGACGGACCGCAAGGTGAACAAGGAGAATGGCAGCATCGAGGTGGCCATGCGTTACGAACGGCAGCAGCTGGGTGACGGCTACGACGAGGACTTTGACAGTCGCGTAGTGGTGACGGCCAAGGGAAAGGCCGTAGAGATTGCGGTGTACCTCGACAAGCCCGTGCCGGAGAAACTGGCTGGCGAGGCAGGCTTTAACCTGGAGTTTCTGCCCTCGCAGTATTGGTTGAAGACCTTCATCATGGACGGTCGCCTGAACCGCTTCCCACGCTATGCCACCAGTCAGACCGTGACCCGTCCGAACAGTGAGAAACCCCGACAGTTCAAGGGCTTCAAAACCTATGACGACCGTGGCACCAACCGTTTCGTTGACCCGCTGCCCTTGGAGACCGGTCACCGCATCGTGATGGCAACCGATGCTCCAGAGCGCATGATCAGCATCAGCAGTGACGATGCCGAGCTGAAACTCTACGACGGAAGGATGCTGGCACAGAACGGATGGTTTGTGCTGCGCAGCATATTGCCCAAAGGCAAGACCGGCAAGGTCATTACCTGGACGGTGGAACCCCATGCCATACCGAACTGGATCCGTGAGCCGAACATCGGTTTCTCGCAGATAGGCTATACCCCCGGACAGCCCAAGGTGGCCGTCATTGAACTCGACAAGAACGACAAGGTGCAGGCCACTGCCGCGCTGATGCGCATCAAGGACGACGGTACCACGGAACAGGCTTTCAAGGGTAGTGTCACGTCGTGGGGACCGTATTTCAAATATAACTATGTGAAGTTCGACTTCTCCAGCGTCAAGCAGCCCGGTGTCTATTATATCCAGTACGGTCAGACGCGCAGCAACGACTTCCTGATAGACAATAGCGTCTATGACAAGATTACCGATGCCACAACAGATGTGTGGGTGCCCATCCACATGAACCACATGTACGTCACCGAGGGCTACCGCACCTGGCATGGCGAGCCCTTCAAGGAGGGCTATCTGCAGGCTCCTCCCAGCGACCATTTCGACCTGCACAGCCAGGGCCAGAATACGGATACCAAATACAAGCCCTATGAGCTGATACCCGGTCTGAACATCGGTGGATTCTTTGATGCCGGCGACTTCGACATAGAGACCGGCTCGAACATCAGCGTGGTGCAGAACTTTATCCGTACCTGGGAACTTTTCAAACCCCAGCGTGACGAGACCTTCGTCAGCCAGCAGCAGCGCTACGTTGACCTGCACAGACCAGACGGTGTGCCCGACATCCTGCAGTTCATAGAGCATGGCACGCTGAACCTTGTGGCTCAGGCCGAGCAGATTGGTCACATGGCCTCGACACTCTCGAACTCCATCCTCGACAACTATCACCATCTGGGCGATGCGGCATCCATTACCGACGGCCTGCACTATGACCCGTCGCTGAAGCCCTATGAGGTGTCTGCCGACGGCAAGCGCAGCGGTACGCCCGATGACATGTGGGCCTTTACCACCCGTAACCCCTCGCTCGACTTCCAGGCTGCCACCATGTTTGCTGCTGCCAGCAGAGCACTGACAGGCTATAACGACGACCTCGCCGCCCGGGCGCTGAAACAGTCGAAACGCCTCATGGAGGAAGCCCGCGAACTGATGGCCCGCCGACCGGGCAACGGGCGCAACAGGGGTCGCGGACAGGGTGACGGACTGGCCACCAACCTGCAGCTGTATGCTGCCACCCGCGAACAGTCTTACCGTGACCGTTTCATAGAGCAGATCTGGCCAGCCCTTGACCGCTCGGCAGAGCGTACCATACAGACAGCCCTTGATGCCATTCCCTATATGGACGATGCCTTTAAGGAGAGGCTGCGTCCCTACGTGAAAACCTACTACGACTATGTCAAGACCTTCGATACGCAGAACCCCTACGGGGTACCCATAGGACTTGGCAACTGGGCCGGCGTGAATGCCGTGCTGAACTTTGGCATGACAGTATGCTTTGCCCATATCTACTACCCGGACATCGTGCCGAAAGCAGAGGTCTATCGTGTCAGCAACTGGCTCTACGGATGTCACCCCTATCACAACTACTCCTTTGTGGCCGTTGTCGGGGCCACACGTCCGAAGCAGGTCTTCTATGGCAACAACCGTGCAGACTTCTCCGCCATTCCCGGCAATGTCGCCCCCGGTCTGCTGTTCCGTAAACCCGACCACTTCGAGAATTTCGACGACTGGCCCTTCCTCTGGGGACAGAATGAAGGTACCATTGCCGGCAACACGCAGTACATCATCTTCGGTTCGGCACTGAAGTCAATAGTTAAGGAAAAAGATTAACCAAGCAGATATGCGATTTATAACACTTTTTGCAGTCTTGTGGCTGTTTACCGCTCTCGGCGTGCAGGCACAAGAGGAATACAGACGATTAACGATTAGCGGTCAGCTGCTCGATGCTGACCTGAAAGAGCCGATGGTGCAGGCCACCATCCAGTTGTTTACCACGACGGATAGCACGTTCGTCGGCGGTACGGTCACTAATGAACGCGGTACCTTCTCGGTGGAGGCACCGTCGAACGGTACGTTCAAGTTGAAGATTTCCTCGGTCGGCTACCAGACCATCGAACGAGAGGTGACGCTGCGGCGCAACCAGAACCAGGAGTTAGGGTCGCTGCTGATGTCATCGGAGTCAGTGCTGCTGAAAGAGACGGTCATCACGGGCCGTGCAGCACAGGTCATGGCGAAGAAGGACACGCTGGTCTATAACCCTGAAGCCTACCGGACACCGGAGGGCTCACCGATTGAGGAACTCATCAAGCGCATGTCCGGTGCTGAGGTCGATGAGGACGGTAACATCACCATCAATGGCAAACAGGTGAAGAAGATACTCCTTGACGGCAAGGAATTCATGCTCGGCGATACAGAGTCCGCGCTGAAGAACCTGCCCGTGAGCATCATCCAGAACGTGAAGTTCTACGACCAGCAGAGCGATCAGGCTCGTATCACGGGTATTGAAGACGGTGAGAAGGAGACCGTGCTCGACTTCACCATCAAACGCGGCATGAACCATGGCTACATGACCAACCTGGACATTGCTGCCGGTACTGAGCACCGCTATGCCACACGAGGCATGGGTAGCAGTTTTACCGACAACACACGTGTCATGGTCATCGGTAACTGGAACAACAAGGACGAAAATGCCGGCTGGTGGAACCGCCGCGGACTGAACTCCCGCAAGATGCTGGGCACTAACCTGAACTACGACGACGGCAAGAAGCTGAAAATCGATGCGAACATCCGTTGGAACCATCGCGGCGGAGACAACAAAAACGAGGTGACCAGCGAGAACTTCTACAGCCAGGACTACCGCACGTTCTCGAACAATAACTCGCAGAGCTATTCGCGCAACAACAACTGGTACGGTAACATTCGTGCGGAATGGAAACCTGACACGCTGACGAACATCATGCTGCGAGCCAACGGAAGCACGGGTACCAGCGACGGTACCAGCCTGTCAGCCGGTGCCACCTTCTCGGACGACCCCTACCTATATACCACCGACCCGCTGGCTGACGACGGCATCAGCACGATGGCGAGACGCGGACTGGCGGTAAACCATAACGTGCAGTCGAGTCTGACATACGGTGAAAACCGTAACTTCTGGGCGATGCTGCAGCTGTATCGACGCCTGAACGCCAAGGGCCGCAACATCATGCTGCGACTGGAAGCCAGCGGCGGCAGGAACGAACAGCGCAACACGTCGAACAACGAGGTAAGGCTGTTTCAGGTGAAGAACCAGGCAGGACAGGACTCTACCTACTTCACTGCCCGCTATAATACCACGCCGACTGACAACAGCGGCTACGTGGCCAACATCACCTACAGCGAACCGCTCTGGAAGGGGGCACACCTGCAGGCCAGCTACGAAATCCGCTTCAACCGCAACAAGAGCGACCGACTGACCTACGACTTCAGCCATGAGACAAGGAATCCCTTCAGCGGCATCAACCCGGAATACCGCGAGTGGGACCCCTGGCTGGGCACCGTCAACAATCATCTTGACGACTACCTCGACCGTTCGCTCAGCCGCTATTCCGAGTATAAGAACTATACGCACAACCTGCGCCTGATGCTCCGCTACAAACAGGAGAAGTACGACTACAACGTGGGAGTGCTCGTGCAGCCGCAACACTCGAACTATATCCAGAACTACCGCGGTATCTATGTCGATACCATACGTAACGTGACGAACTTCACGCCGACCTTCGACTTCCACTACAACTTCAGCGAACAGAGCACGCTGCGACTGCAGTACCGCGGCGACACGCAGCAGCCGGACATCACGCAGCTGCTGGACATCACCGACGACTCCAACCCGCTCTACATCACGCAGGGTAACCCGGGACTGAAACCGCAGTTCACAAACTCGCTGAACCTGTACTACAACAACTACATCACCCGCTACAAGCGCAGCATCGTCGTGTATGTCAACTACCGACACATCCGCAACAGCATCTCGAACCTGGTACGCTATAATGCCGAGACGGGCGGTAGCATCTCACGGCCTGAGAACATCAATGGCAACTGGAACGTCAACGGTGGTTTCACCTTCAACACCGCCATCGACTCGACGGCACACTGGAACGTCGGCACCGACACCCGTGCACGCTATAACAATTATGTGAGCTACGTCGCTCAGGCACATGCTGATGCAGAGAAAAACACCACACGCTCCATCAATGTCTCGGAGCGCCTGAACCTCAGCTACCGTAACGACTGGCTGGAGATAACGCTTGACGGTTGGTGCAACTATCAGCATACCCGCAACGAACTGCAGCCCACGGCAAACCTTGACACCTGGCAGTTTAACTACGGAGGACAGTTCCTGGTGCGCCTGCCCCTCGGCTTCGAGGTCTCCAGCAACATCCACGAGCGTAGCCGCCGAGGCTATAACGACCCGTCGTCGAACACCAACGAGTTGCTGTGGAACGGGCAGGTGTCGAAGACCTTCCTTCGTGACAAGTCACTCATCGTCGCCCTTAACTTCTACGACCTGCTGAATCAGCAGAGCAACTACGAGCGCTGGGTGAACGCCACCGGCCGCAGCGATACCCGCTACAACAGCATCAACTCGTATGCCATGCTCCATGTGCGCTACCGCCTGAACATGTTCGGCGGCAAGAAAGATACAGAGGGCCGCTACGACAAGAAGTGGGGTAACCGAGACCAACGACGTTAATATAGTAAATTATGAAGAGACTATTCCTTTCAACCATTATCGCCATGGGCGCCAGTTACGGCATGGCACAAACCGACTCCATCGCCCTGACCGATGTGGTCGTAACAGGAACACGTAACGCCACTGACGTACGTCACCTGCCGATGACGGTGACGGTGGTAAACCGGGAGACGCTGACGGCACAGCACCAGATGTCGGTGCTGCCTACGCTGATGCAGCAGGTGCCGGGACTCTTCGTCACGTCACGCTCGATGATGGGCTATGGCGTATCGACAGGAGCGGCCGGCGGCATTAATCTGCGTGGCATCACGGGCGGAGCTGGCCAGTTGCTGGTGCTGATTGACGGTCATCCGCAGTATCAGGGCATCTACGGTCACCCCATTGCCGACAGCTATCAGACGCTGATGGCCGAGCGCGTAGAAGTGCTGCGCGGTCCGGCATCCGTGCTCTACGGCTCGAATGCGATGGGTGGTGTGCTGAACATCGTGACACGCCAGAACCGTCAGGACGGCGTACATACTGACGTCAGCCTCGGTGCTGGCAGCTATGGTACCATTCAGGCTGAAGCCTCCAACCAGGTGCGTAGCGGCAGGTTCAGCAGCACCGTATCGGCTCAGTATGGCCGTACGGATAACCACCGTCCCCGCATGGGCTTCGAGCAGTATGGCGGATATCTGAAGGTGGGCTACGACTTCAACGACCATTGGAATGCCTACTTCGATGCCAACGTGACACATTTCAACGCCTCCTATCCCGGTGCAGAAAGCAGTCCGCTCTATGATGCCGACCAGTGGATTACCCGTGGTGTCGTTTCCGCAGCCCTGGAGAATCACTATGGCAAGACCAGCGGTGCCGTGAGCATCTACTCGAACTTCGGACGCCACAAGATTGACGACGGAACAGCCAACCCCGAGCAGCCCACACAGCGCTATTTCCGTTCTAAGGATGCACTGACGGGCGTGTCATGGTATCAAAGCGCACAGCTTTTCGAGGGCAACCGTCTGACGGTCGGCATGGATTATATGCACATCTATGCCAATGCCTATTACACATCGAAACAAACCGGCGATGTGCTTGACACGTCTAGCAAGCAAAGTGGTAAGTCGTACCGTAACGAGATAGCCGGCTATGTGGATTTCCGCCAGGACGTCACCCAATGGCTGACGATAGATGCCGGTATCCGTATCGACCATCATTCCATCACAGGTACGGAGTGGGTGCCGCAGGCCGGTATTGTGGTGCGTCCGATAGCGACGGGCGAAATCAAGGCCATGGCAAGCAAGGGATTCCGTAATCCGACCATGCGTGAGATGTATCTCTATCCACCTTCAAACACCGAGCTGGAGCCTGAACGTATCTGGAACTACGAACTGTCGTGGCGCCACCGGTTGGACGATGGCTTTACCTACGGTGCGAACCTCTTCTATATCAAGGGCGACAACATGATACAGACGGTGAACAGGAAAAACGTCAACACCGGCGAGATCGAGAACTGGGGCTTTGAGCTGGAGGCGAAATATCCCCTTGCCAGCTATTTCTTCATTACCGCCAACGCTGCCTATCTCCACATGAAGAACAAAATCGTTGCTGCCCCTGAGACATCAGGAAATCTGGGCATCGAATACAAGCACAACAAGTGGTTCGCCACACTGGGCCTGCAGCATATCAGGAACCTCTACACCGTAGTGGGTGATAACGAACAAAAGGAGAACTTCTGGCTGCTCAATGCCAATGTCAGCTACGCAGCAATGCGTAACGTCAGCCTATGGGCACGCGGCGAGAACCTGTTGGCACAGAAATACGAGATCAACCTCGGCTACCCCATGCCCCGTGCCACGTTCATGGCGGGAGTCAATGTGAACTTCTAATACTAGCATAAAAAAACAGGGGCTCGATGCTGTGTTGGCATCGAGTCCCCTGAAGAAAAGATAAGTTTATTATCTAATGAACAGCAGCTCACGGTATTTCGGCAGTGGCCAGAGGGCATCATCGACGATCAGCTCCAGCTTGTCGATTTCATAGCGGATGGAGTCGAGCTTAGGCTCAACGGTGTCATGATAGGCGATGGCCTTCTTGTGCTCGTCGTCAATCTTGTTGGCCTTCTTACGTGCTTCAACAAGTTCCTCTACGCCCTTCTCGATAGCTGAGGTGCGCTCGGCAATCTCCTCGATGATCTTCTTGTTACGGGCAGAGAGCTTGTCAGCCGTGTCGATGGGGAAGATGGCTGCCATGTTGCCTACGTTCTTCAGCAGTTCGCTCTGGTAGGTGGTGGCAACGGGGATGATATGGTTCATCGAGAGGTCGCCCAGCACGCGGGCCTCAATCTGAATCTTCTTGGTATAGGTTTCCCACTTCACTTCGTTGCGGGCCTCCAGTTCCTTCTTCGTCATCACGCCCAGGCTCTCGAACATGTCGATGCTCTCCTTGTCAAGGTAACGCTCGAAGATCTTCGGACAGCTCTTCTCAACGTCCAAGCCGCGTTTCTCGGCCTCAACGACCCACTCGTCAGAGTAGCCGTTACCGTCGAAGCGGATGGGCTTACAAGTCATGATATCTTCGCGCAGCACGTCGATGATAGCGTGGAACGTAGCGCTATGACCAGTACCGGCAAGTTTCTTCTCCAATTCAGGAATCTTGGCATCAACACGCTTCTTGAACGAAACGAGGGCTTCAGCGACGGCGCTGTTCAGGGCTATCATGGCACTGGCACAGTTGGCCTCAGAACCTACGGCACGGAACTCGAAACGGTTACCCGTAAAGGCGAACGGCGACGTGCGGTTGCGGTCGGTATTGTCGATGAACAGCTCAGGGATCTCAGGGATATCCATCTTCAGACCCTGCTTGCCAGCCATGGCGAGGATATCGTCTACATCGGCCTTCTCAATGTGGTCGAGCAGTTCGCTGACCTGTTTGCCGAGGAACGAGGAAACAATAGCAGGAGGAGCCTCGTTGGCACCCAGACGGTGGGCGTTAGTAGCACTCATAATAGAGGCCTTCAGCAGACCGTTGTGTTTGTAAACACCCATCAGCGTCTCAACGATGAACGTAGCGAAGCGCAGGTTCTGCTCGGCGGTCTTGCCAGGAGCGTGCAGCAGCACACCAGTATCTGTGGAGAGCGACCAGTTGTTATGCTTACCAGAACCATTGATTCCTGCGAAGGGCTTTTCGTGCAACAACACGCGGAAACCGTGCTTGCGGGCCACCTTCTTCATCAGCGACATCAGCATCATGTTGTGGTCGACGGCCAGATTGGTCTCCTCGAAAATAGGCGCCAGCTCAAACTGGTTGGGAGCCACCTCGTTATGACGCGTCTTACAAGGGACGCCGAGTTCCAAAGCCTGAATCTCAAGGTCGCGCATAAAGGCAGCCACACGCTCAGGAATGGCACCGAAGTAGTGGTCATCCATCTGCTGGTTCTTGGCTGAGTCGTGGCCCATCAGCGTACGGCCTGTCAACAGCAAGTCAGGACGTGCGGCATAAAGGCCTTCATCCACGAGGAAATACTCCTGTTCCCAACCGAGGTTCGAAGTCACCTTCTTGACGGCAGGATCGAAATAGTGGCATACATCCACAGCGGCCACATTTACTGCATGCAGGGCGCGCAGCAGAGGAGCCTTATAGTCGAGTGCCTCACCGCTGTAAGAGATGAATACGGTGGGGATACACAGAGTGTCATCAATAATAAATACAGGTGATGTCGGGTCCCAGGCAGAATAGCCACGTGCCTCGAAGGTCGAGCGAATACCACCAGAAGGGAACGATGAGGCGTCAGGCTCCTGCTGAACGAGCAGTTTACCAGTGAACTCTTCTACCATACCACCCTTGCCGTCGTGCTCAATGAATGAGTCGTGCTTCTCGGCAGTACCTTCTGTCAATGGCTGGAACCAGTGGGTATAGTGTGTCACACCATTTTCTATGGCCCACTGCTTCATACCAGCAGCCACAGCATCGGCAATGTCACGATCCAGACGGGCACCGTTGTCCATCACGTCAATCATCTTTTCATATACCTGTTTCGGCAGGTACTTATACATTTTCTCACGATTGAAGACCTTCTTACCAAAATACTCGTAAGGTCTCTCACTTGGTGTTTTTACGTCGAGGGGCTTTTTCTTGAATGCCTCACCGACAACCTGAAATCTTAATGCTTCCATAATCTTTTTACTTTTGGTTACACTTTGTTCGTTTACGGCTGCAAAGGTACGACGATTTGTAAGAAAGAAAATGGGTTTTATTGCATTTTGTTTGCAAAAACAGACGTCAAATGACAAATTGTAAAGTAAACATGTTTTATGTGTGTCAGTTTGCTATCACTTTGTATGAAAAACCTATCTTTTTGTTACAAAGTGTCATTTATACAATAATCTGTGAATAAAATACCAACAAAATACATGCTTACCAGCTCTTTTTGTAGTACCTTTGCAGCCGAAATCAGACATTATATATATATTAAATAATAATTATGGCAAGAAAAAAGATGGATAACATGGGACTCTACCAACCAAGCAATGAGCATGATGCTTGTGGCGTGGGTATGGTGGTAAATATCCACGGAGGAAAAAGTCATGAATTGGTGGACAATGCACTAAAGGTGCTGGAAAACATGGAGCATCGTGGAGCTGAGACTCGCGACAAAACTGGCGACGGTGCTGGTATCATGGTACAGATTCCACATGAGTTTATTCTGTTGCAGGGCATTCCTGTGCCTGAGAAAGGTAAGTATGGTACAGGATTGGTATTTCTGCCTAAAGACGAGAAGGCGCAGCAGGAGATCCTGAGTGTGATGATTGAGGAGATTGAGCGCGAGGGACTGACGCTGATGCATCTGAGAACTGTACCAACTAATCCTGAGGTGCTTGGTGCGGCTGCACGTGAAGTGGAGCCTGACATCAAGCAGATTTTTGTAACTGGTATATCAGACGAGGATGTGCCAGTGTTTGAGCGTATATTATATAAGGTACGCAAGCGTATTGAAAATCGTGTCAAGAACGAGGATTTTTATATTTGCTCGCTGTCGAACAAGAACATCATTTACAAGGGTATGCTGACCAGCGGACAGCTGCGTCGCTACTTCCCCGACCTGTCGAACGATTACTTTACAAGCGGACTGGCGCTGGTTCACTCCCGATTCAGCACAAACACATTCCCAAAATGGAAACTGGCCCAGCCCTTCCGCTTGTTGGCTCACAACGGCGAGATTAATACCATTCGTGGTAACCGCGGTTGGATGAAGGCTCGTGAGAGCGTACTGAACAGCGAGGCGCTGGGAGACATTAAGGATTTGAGGCCGATTGTTCAGGAGGGAATGAGTGATAGTGCTTCGCTGGATAATGTCTTTGAGTTCCTGATGCTGAGTGGACTCTCGCTGCCACAGGCGATGGCCATTCTGGTGCCGGAGAGCTTTAACGACAAGAACCCTATTTCTGAGGACTTGAAGGCGTTCTACGAGTACCACTCCATCCTGATGGAACCGTGGGACGGTCCTGCTGCGTTGCTCTTCAGCGATGGACGCTATGCCGGCGGAATGTTGGACAGAAACGGTCTGCGCCCCAGCCGCTATACGATTACCAAACAGGGCATGATGGTGGTAGCCAGCGAGGTAGGCGTAATGGACTTTGAGCCAGGCGACGTAGTGAGCAAGGGCCGATTGCAGCCAGGAAAGATTCTGCTGATTGACACGCAGGAGGGCAAGATATACTATGATGGCGAGATAAAGGAAAAGCTGGCCAAGGCTCATCCCTACCGCGAATGGCTGAACGAGAACCGCGTGCAGTTGGAAAAGCTGAAGAGCGGTCGCCACGTGGAGAACGGCGTGAGCAACCTCGAGCAGAAACTGGCGACCTTCGGCTTCGGTCAGGAGGACATCGACAAGACCATCATTCCGATGGCAACAGCAGGTCAGGAGCCTGTCGCTGCGATGGGTAACGATACACCGTTGGCAGTGATTTCAGACCGTCCGCAGATACTCTTTAATTACTTCCGTCAGCAGTTTGCACAGGTAACCAACCCTGCCATCGACCCCAT
>JAEEGL013404268.1_pt1 | contig 13792 bp, 21 predicted proteins | sample 9134231 | NCBI WGS metagenome assembly JAEEGL01 (sample SAMN16246548, study PRJNA631951) | gut metagenome | biome: gut microbiome; feature: rumen; material: fiber-attached | host: Bos | place: Iran: Karaj | collected 2018-10 | reverse complement strand
CTGTAGAGTTTGCTTCTTCTGCTGTGAAGCAGAGTCCCCAGTATGAATCTGTGTTTACAACTGTCCAGTTTGTCGGGCAGTTGCTATTTCCACGAGTGATTGTCTCATTTGTACCAAGAGCAGTTGGACAAATGAATATTCCATTCGAAGCTACATTGTTCACCCAATCAGCAGTATTTCCAGGCCAACTTGTGAATTCAACTTCAATGCTTGACAATTTTGAACAACCATAGAACATATAGCTCATTCCATTTGCAGAAGATTGAGTCACTCTTATTGGCGTAGTCTTTGTTAAATTAGAACATCTATAAAACATGTGATACATGCCACCGCTGTTTACTGTATTAGCATATATTTCTGGCATACTAGTAAGAGAAGAACAGTCTTCGAACATCTAAATGCAGCCATTGCCTCCAGTACTGGTGCCAAGCACAGCTGATGGAGGAGTCTATAAATTTATGCAGCTTCTAAACATGCTTGCATAAGCTCCACCAACAATGTTTCCTGGAAGTTGAGGAGCTTGGGTCAAGGAATAGCAGCTTGCGAACATGGCATCATAGCAGTTGCCAGCAAGTGTTGTTGCTGGAAGTTCTGGAGCAGCGCTCAAAGAAGTGCAGCTTAAGAACATGAATTCGTAGCATCTTAAATTAAGCGTCTCAGCTGGAAGTTCAGGAGCAACACTCAAAGAAGTGCAGTTCTAGAACATGCCACTGTAGCAGTAGTTGGCAAGAGATGTAGCTGGAAGTTCAGGTGGAGTTACAAGAGAAGTACATCCAAAGAACAAATTTGCAAAACAGTACGTTGCAGGAATATTCGTTAACTGCTGCTCTCCATCAAGAAGACTCATGATGTTTCCGCTTGCGGCTACTTTTCCAGTCAAGACAAAGTTATTGCGCTTTTTACTAGTTGAGCAAAAACTCTAGTTGCCGCCAGAGCCTGCTCTCATCCAGACTTTGTCGCCAACGTCAGCAAGTGTCACAGTTGTAGAGCCAACTGTGAATGGACTCCAGTCATTAGCATTAGTTGAATACTCCAATATGACAGCTGGAGCGCCAGCCTCAGCTGTCATAGCAACTGTAGAGTTTGCTTCTTTTGCTGTGAAGCACAGTCCCCAGTAGTCTCCAGCTGGAGACTCTCTAGTCCATACTAGATGTTCTCCATCATAGGCTGACTGGACTGGCATTCCACCAACTCTCAAGTCTAATATTGACACATTTCCAATGTTCATAAAGTCTCTCCTGTCAATGCTTTGAAATCAAGGAGTCACTGGATCTGGAAGCACTACGTAGAACGTGTTCTCGTCTGTATCAACTGACAAAGTCTCCCACTCTGACTCATATGCAGTTATTATTTTCTAGACTTCAGGAGCTTCTCCGCCTGATTCATGCTTTACACATGAAGACAAAATTGCATTTATGCTTGGAATCTAAGTGTCTTTTATGTCAAGAGCTGTAGAAAGAGCTTCTTGAGCTGATAGAGACACATCGGACAACTCACTATTTGTTGCATAAGCTGTCAAAGAATCTGTTGTAGCATAAGCAGTGAGAGCGTCTTCAGTGATGAAGTCTGATATCTGCGAGTTAACCCATGACTGAGTTGCTACATCTGCAGGGACGTCTCCGCCTCCAGAGAGAGCTCCTACTTCAAATACCGTAGAGTCAGTCACGATCTGCATGAGCATGAACTTCTGCTGAGCTCCTGGAACTTCAACTGTGTATGTCACACCGCCTGGAGTCAATGACTTCACCGTGTATGTCGTGAAGCCAGCAGTCTTGTCAGCGTCTGCAGTGAATGTCGTAGTGCCTGACTTAAGAGTGAACTCACCTGCGTAGTCAGCGCCTTTGTTAGTGATCTTTATTCCGATCTTGAAGTCTGAGTTCTGAGCTACCCAGAAACGAGAATTGCTTGGATATGCCAAGTCAAAAGTTGATGTGTAGATTTTCATTTTGTTTTAACCTTGTTGAATTTAAATTTTAATTATAAGCGAGACTCAAGTTCTGCTACTCTAGCTTGAAGTGATGACAGCTGAGCAAGCACCCACTTCTACGTAGCAAGCATATCATCTCCAATAGTGCTTCTTGATGCATGCCACAACGTGTCATTGAAATACAATTCTGTGGCGTCATATTCAGAAGTTGTCGTGTAGCCAGAGCTGAAGTGCCATTCACTAGATGTGCTGTCCCATTCATAGAAGTCAAGCTCCCACAGAACTAAGTCTAATACCTGAATTGTCTAATATGACAGCTCTATTTTCTGAGCATCTGTCTCAACATATGTCCATTTTCTAGAATTAGGATCATATGGCAGACTATATGAATGAGAGTTTCCCATCAAGCTCCATGGCAATGTCAAGTCTTTTGTGCGGCAGCTGAGACTAGCCTCAATCTTGTAGCCGCTTGCGTCTTGTATGTAGTCTCCATGCACGCTTGAGATGTCAGCTTTGCTTGAGACTTGAGAGTCAACATAAGATGAGACAAATGACTGAGTAGCGTCTCCTAATTCATGAACAACTTCATCTTTGCACATCTTGAAGCCGTTGTCATACCACATCCAGCCGTCATGAGGCTGCACGCTCAATGGAGGCGCTTGGTCAAGAAGCTTCACGAACTAATATGTTATAGGCTTCTCAGGCTGCGGCACATCTCCATGCTCACCGACCAATAGAGCTTTTAGCAAGCACTTGTTCACGAGCAGTCCGTTGTCTTCTCCCTCTTCATAAGACACTGGATTCAACTGGCCTTCATTCTCTCCAGATAACGGGCACAGAACATCAAACAGACGCATTGCAGCATCTTGCCCTGTGATGAATCCAGACTTCTTGCCTCTGTTGACAGTTGGATTCTCAACAATGTCAATCTCGAACTCATCTAACTGCCACGCGAGGAAGAGGTCTTCATACTTCCCCTAGTACGTCGCTTTTGGAGTCATGACTACTCCGACAATTCCCTGCCTGCCTAGTGCATTCTTTATCTCATAGTCGATGTCTTTGCGGTTCTCGACTAAGAATGTGCAAAGCCCTGAGAGCTGTGAGTCTCCATTCAGCTTTTCTGCTACATACGTCTGTGCGTCTTCTAAGATGTTTGCCATAACAACATCTAATTATATGTCAGAGTCTTGATGACCAAGAGCCAAATGCTGATCCATACTGCCATCCACTTGGGTTTGTCATGTTCACTGGATTATCAAACCATGCTTGAAGAGCAAGTACAAGAGCACTAGTTCTATCGCAGTGTCCGTCTTCATCTCTTGCAGCGAGATATGTCGCTACGCCTTTGTCATTGACTATCTTTGTCAATTTACTGAACTCTAGCATCAACGCATTCTTAAGAGACTTAGAAAAATGGATCTTTCTCTCAAATATCTTGCTTCTAAGTCTCTCATATTGCTTAGGCTTGTTAGTTGCTGTAGTGAAAAATCCTTTTATCTTACTGCAGTTTGGAGACTTATTGACATATTCTGCTAGAGGACCACCTAGACCACACGCATCTATATAGCCACCTGTATAATGGTTCTTTGAATTCAAGTCAACTATTTTTGCTTGTTGATGGACATACTCTGCTTTGCTTAAAATCTCTATGTCCTGTACATATAGTTCCCCATTAGCTTCGCCTATTGTGCAGAAAGCTGATTTGTCATGGTTGCTTCCAATGTCAACTCCCAGCCATTTAGTCTTCAATGCTGGAATTTCATCTACAAAGTCTAAAAGATCTAGGTCAATGAATTCACTAGACTATGCAGCAAATTCGGCAAGATATTCAGTCGCAAACGCAATCGGGTCTGGAACTAACTTATGCAGCTGCTGTAAGTCTACTTCAAGCCCTTGTGCAATTGCATCATTTATAGTCACTTTAGATGCAAACCATTCATCATTCTCTAAAGCTTGGCACCAAAGTTTGTAGAATGGATGGTTGCGGCCAGATGGCGTTGATGCAAGAACTAGCTAAGCGTCTTTGCAGACGGTCAATGTTGGAGCTATTCCCTGCAAAAGCTCTTCAAGATGCGGAATGTAGCCAGCTTCATCTATAAGCAAAGCGCCTTTCACTGAAAAGCCTCTTCCTGCGGTTCCATCACCGGCTGGAACAGATATCACTCTTGCGCCATTTGAGAACATTACTTTGTCAAAAGAGCTGGTGTAAGTCAATTTTCCATTAGAAATAACCTTCACCGCTTCTGCAACTCTTGTCACTTTGCGTATTATCTCTGAAGCGCTTCTAAGATTAGTTGAGACACATATAGACAAACCTGAAGAGCCATATTTCAATGCAGACTAGCAAAGAAGTACAGACATAGCCGTTGACTTGCCTGACTATCTGCTCCAATTCGCTATCTTGAAGCGTTTTGGAGCAGTCAGCAGCTCTCGCTGGTATGGTCGTAAAAAATCTGCTATTGTCTATCGCTTCATTTATTCATTTTATTACTTAAGCGGCCTTTATGCCATTCTTTTCCAGGGCATTCTTTTGCTCGCGTGTTGACAATTCCGTTGTTCCACCAAAATGTACCACGAACATTAGTGTTTCCGCGTTTGGCTTCTGACATCTTCTTCTTTGACTCTTCTGAATGATGGTGGCCCAATGTGTTGGCTTTTCCTGCATTAGCTTCACTTATTTTTCTTCGTGTGCTCTCTGAGAGATGCTTTCCAAAATTTGGATGTCTGCTTCCTTGCTTTGCAGCAGACAACTTCTTTCGCGTCTCTTCAGAGAAGCTTCTACCCATTGCAGCTTTGGAAAGTCTTTCACGTGTCTCTTTGGTGATAACTCTGCTTTTTCTTTTCATTTTCTCTTCAGGTGCCTGGTTCTTTCTGTGCAATGTGCAATGCTGGCTTCGAGTCAAGAAAATGAGTTCAGACGCAGGCCTGTGCCAATAGAGACCAAAGCGCTTCAAAACATTAGCTGAGAAATTTCCACATGGAAGAACTTCAGCTCTATGATGGCACTGCCATGACTCTGACTTGTCAGAAACAGCTTGTTCATAATTCTCGATCTTAGTGATGTCTTCACAGCAAAATGCATATGCACCGGCTTCATGTATCATAATGTAATTCCTTTATATCATTATACTATAATAGGTTTAATTAGCTTAATTTCCAGTAACGAAATGATCTACAAGTGCATTTATTTTTGGATCTCCTCGCTCAGCTAGTTTAGTCAAGCATCCTTTTATATATTCACGGTGCTTATTGATTCCATCGTAGTACTTTGAAATGCACGTGATGTAGTTCATGAATATCGCTCGCGTGAAGTAGCTGAAAGGCTTGCATCCCGCTTTGAAGTTGAAGCTCTTGAGCCCGCACTTCAATATCCTGAACAACGAGTATGACATCATCTCTTCTTTCAGGTCTGGCCTGTACCTGTTGAAGTTCTTGTGGTGAAGTATGTTCTCGTGCATTAGAATCAGAATCTATCCAAGTCTTTCGCTTGGAATTCTGTCTTCTGGTGATTCTGCGCTTTTGCGCCATGCATCTAGTTCATCCTAGAGCTCTCTGTTGTCTACATAGTTTTTGTTTTTCATGAAAATATTTACTCGAAAAAGTGTAATACCTCTCTATTGACCAGCAAGCGATTCTCTCGACCATGTACGCTTGAGTCTCTATGTCAAAGATGGAGTCTATGAACTGCTGCAAGAACTGCATTACATGCACTGACTCGTGTATTATCGTAGGAACTACTTTGTCTTTGTCTGCGATGCACACTTTGACAGTCACTACGTCATTTTCTATATCTGTAGTGCCAAGAGCATTTTCATCAATCAGGCTGTCTTTGAACTGCAGCTTCATCATGACTGGAAATGGATCTAGCTTGAGTTTGTATGACATCATTCATTCTCCAAATTAAAAAGCTCAGCAGAAGCTGAGCTTGAACTACTAGACACAAAAACAACCAAAAAACTAGTAGCTGATCAATAATTATATCACAGGCCAAATATGTTGCGGATGTCAACATTGTTGTCTCCAGCATTTATCTATTGTACTACTTGTGGAGACTCGCCCCATCCTCTTGTCTTGCCAAGAGTCTTCAATATGAACTTTGCTGTGTCTAGACGTATCTTTGAGTCAGTAGAGTTCAGAAGCTGAGATATCTATTCTTCAGCCTCATCTACTAGAGCCATTCTCAGACTCTCTGCTAGCTTGAAATGGTCCTTATGGTGTGTCATCCATACACGAAGCTAGTCATAACTGCAGTTCAGCATAGATACAAGTGGTGCATAACGGCCATTGCACTTTACAATGGCTTCTTCTATCTCTTTTTTAGTATATCGTTCTTTTAGAGACAGCATTCTATCTGTCTTGTCTTTTGGCATTTCATTTACTAATTATATCTAAAAATGTACACAAAGTAGTTTATGAAATCAGGAATATGTGATTAAATTACTTTGCAAACAACAAAGGAAACAAAAAATGATCGAAAAAATCAATGAAGTAATAAATGCAGTGACAGAATTCACTGGCTTGGATAGAATTGATCTTGCTATAGTGCTTCTATCTATAGGGTTCATGGCTCTGGCTTTAGGATGGATCTATCACGTATTTGATAACAAAAAAGATGATGACTCAAATGTGTTCATTGGCGTTTCACTGGGATTTTGACATTAACAGCTAATTCAAGGATACAAAATAAATGAACATTGAAATTCTTTTTTTCATTGTGTTTTGCATGTTAGTCGGATATGTAATCTGGAAGCCGCTTGAAGTCAAAAGCAAGAAGAATGCTCAAAAACGACTGATAGATGCCTTAAAGCGCAAATCATGAGGAATTACAGCATGACACGCGAAAAATCATTTATTGTGTTGTCAGGAGAACCATACTTAGAAGATGACGTGAAATTCAAAGCCGATCCCGAAAACTACATATGGCAAGAAGAGCTTTCAGACTGGATGAATTTCATTGAAACTTTCAATGAAATGCATGTTTAAATCTAAATATCATCAAAGATGGCTTATAGAAGTGTTCAAACATTTATTTGAATAACTAATGTCAAAGATATTAGAGCTTCTCTAGAGTCATCTAGCATATATCTAGTAATGTCTCATCATAATATAAGAAGAATCATGAATAAACTAACAAGAAAAGAAGCAGTAAATGTAGTCAAATGTATCAAATACTTGAAGGGTGTTGTTGAAGACAACAAACTTCCTAGAGCACTGCTAACAAAGATAATGATGGTACAGAAGTTATTGTCTAGAACAGAGTTGTATAAACTTTATATTAAAGGACTTTTAATTTAACTTATTCTTTTGCGAATCGAGCTTGGTATCAAGCTCGTTCGCTATATATAGATTTTAATAATAATATTAATAATAATCTCTATATATAGATTTAATTTATATAATAATATTTCTAGTTTGAAAGATATACGAACAAGTAGAATGACTTTGATTATTACTTAAGTTGTTCGAGATGCGAGCGAAGCTCGCAGAGTACAGAGATTTTAGGTGTTGAGAAGAGAACGATTAGGTAGATGCTTCAGTAGCTACCTATTATTATTACTAATTTGAGGAGGACTTTTGTATACCAATTTTTTTAATTTTTTTCATTTTTTTATTTTTTTTTTTTACTTTTTTAATAAAAAAGTGTTATATTTGAACTGTAAAGAGGTATATATATTATTGTTAACAGTAAAAATAATTAAAATCAAAAATGACAACACTTAATGAACAAGACTGGTTGAAACTTCGTGACTTCAACAAGATCATTGCAAAACAAATACAGCCTAGACTGCCAAGTGACTGGTACTTGACGATTGAAGACATTGAAGGTGCTGTGTATGACACTTTCATAAAGCTATTGAACAACTACAAAGAAGGTGCTATGTCACCTACGTCATATTGCTGGCAGTTCGGCGAAAAATGGACATATCAAACTTTGATGGCTGAGTATAAACGTTTAAAGAGCCAAGTGAACATAGACGAACTTTATGGCGAAGACAAAGATGATGATGAACCATGCAAGCACAAGTGTGGTGTCGGTGACGTTGAAGCTTTGGCAGTTGATGAGCGTGAAGAGTAGAATGTGCATGACGAAGTGTAGACCTTGATGAGCAAAGCTAATCTGATTGACAGAACGATAATGTAGATGTTCATGGAAGGCAAGACATTGAGATAGATTGGCGCTGAGCTTGGTCTTTCAAAAGATGCTGTGTCAAAGCGCTTGAAGAAGCATAAGAGTACATTAAAGAAGAATTTAAGTCTAAAATTATAAGATTTATACGGAATACACAATTCATGAATAAAAAGCCACTGCTGTTCACAGTGGCTTTTTTATTTGCTCAAGTTCATTATATATTCAAATTGCTCTGGCTTATTGATGTTCAACCAAGCTGCAAACTCCCAGAACTGTGTATGATGCACGAGCCAGTGGCATCTTGAGCATAGACATATTAGGTCATTCTCGTCTAACCACAATGATGGATGAGACTTCTTCGGTATGATGTGATGCACTTGCAGCCGTTTGTCTGATCCACACCACTCACAGCACTTCTTCTCATTGCGAATCTTCAAAGAAAGTTCGCTCCATGCTTTGTTCCTTGAGCGAATTGCCTGAGAGTGATGTCTTCGCTTCTTCACTTGTTCGCTTCAATTTTCATTTCAGTGTGTTCACGCGTCTTGACTGCGCCCCAGAGATATTCGTTAGTGGCAGTGTATGAACGATCAATCTTGAAGTTCATGTTTGATGATGTCTTCATCGCGCAGCCATTGACATAGCTCACAAGTTCCAATCCATATAGATTCGACTCCCAAGGAATATACGCGCCTAACTGGACTGATGTGCCTTCAACAACTCTGCTGTTTGCCTTGCACCCAACTAGCAACAGACATATCGCTAAAGCGACGTACTTCATGCTCACCATCCTTTGACGAGTGATGTGAGCTCTCCAATCGCTTCTTCAAGCTCGTCATCAGACAGCTTATTGTCTTCAAGCTTCTTTGACAGACTTTCAAGGCATGTCGTTACTCTCTTTGCACGTGTCGTCCAGAGATCAACATTGTCACGTGCTTTGTTTACATTTTCTTTGTATTCTTCAAGAAGCTTGTTCAACTTTTTCAATATGAATGACTTCAATAAACAATTCATCTTACACCTAACTTTCTTGTCATTTTTTAATTATATTTTCATTTCATATGCATTTTTCACGATAAAAAGTATAATTATTAATTGTAACAATAAGATAATAAAATGAAAAAGAAAACAACATACTATGGAGATGAGTTCATTGTTGACAGTGAAACTCTTGAAATCTAGTTAAGAGGCTAGACTCTCAAAGTCTGGTTGAACTAGCAGTAGAATAGAAACTACGTGTCATACTTTGGAGAAGACGGAAAGTCGCATTTAGTGACAAGAGCTAGAATAATATGCTAGGCGTTCCATCCAGACAAAAACTACAGGAACCTTTAGACAGACCACATTGACTCGGACTAGTCTAATGACAAGCCATCAAACTTGAGATGGGTTACACGAAAAGAGAACAATTCAACAGAGCATTCAAAGAAGATGAGAAGTCTGCATTCAACAAGCCACCAGCATAGAGATGAAGTAATAGAAGCTGTGAACCAGAAGACTGGAGAAGTGAAGTACTTCGCGAATGGAAAGCATTGCGCCGACATCATAAAGTGCAGCAGTCCAGCAGTATACCTAGTGCTTGAAAGGACAAAAGAAAACAAGAAAGCATCTATCAAAGGATGGACGTTGAAATGGACAAAAGACTTCAATGAAGAAGACTTGAGCACTATCAAGAGAGAAAGAAGCGCAGTGTCAAGAGTCTTGAAGAGAGGAAAATTTGACTCGAGGATAAAGAAGCTTGAAGCCATCGTAGAGCACATTGAGAAGAGCATCAAGACTAGAGAGAAGAAAGTCGGAAGAATGAGCAAGAAGTCTGAGAGAAGAAAGACAACTATGATGTTCATCGAGCACTTGAAGTCAAAGAAAAGAGACATTGAGTCTAAGATTGAAGAGCTCTTAAAGCTGAAGTCAAAGTACACTGACGAGAACGGCAACATACTGCTAGAAGCGGTAAAATGAACAAAACCAGCAACTAAACAAAAATCAACGAGGAAAACAACATGATGATATACATCAACATTGACGAGCTGAAAGACTCTACTGGAAAAGTCATAGAAGCACGTCCAAGCGTAAGCATATAGATTGACGTAAGAGAGGGATACAACATCTTCTCACTGAGACGCATTGAAGACAAGATCTAGAGACTTCTTGAAGATGAGCTCAAGGAGTGCCTGCCATGATAAAAGTAAAAAACATCAAACAATATTGCTGTGAAGACATCAGTAATATTGAGAACTATGAACAAGCTAAGAATTCACATGAGATATGGGACTGTCATCATAGAGCTGAAGTGCTTCCATGTGGAAACTTCTCAAGAGAAGACTTAAAGAGATTTGGACTTTATTGGAATAGGCCAGCAGATGAACTTATTTTTATGACACATGCGCAACATGCAAAAATTCATAGCACTGGAAAACACTATATGCTAGGAAAACATTTATCGACAGAGCACAGGTTGCATATATCAATTAGCAATAAAGGAAAAAAAGTATCTGAAAGTACAAAGAAAAAAATAAGTGAATCAAAAAAAGGAAAACACTTGTCTGACTTTATACGACAAAAGATAAGTGCTTCTATTAAAGGCAAGCATTGGTATAATAATGGATTGCAAGAGTTTCAAGCCTATGAATGTCCTGAAGGATTTAAGAAAGGGAGGCTATAATAATGCGTGCAGACATCGTCATATTGAGCAAAAACTAGACACTTCTCTCAACATGTCTTGCTTCTATATGCAGGAATGTTGACAAGAAATCTGTAAATCAAATAATTGTTGGATGGACAGGACCTTCTCAAGGAGGTGAGCTTGACATGGAGCTGCTTGGATTTGACGTCACGATGGAGTCTCTTGACTTCTACAATTTCGCTAAGAACAACAACTATCTTGTAGAGAAGCACTGCTTGTCTGAGGCAGTTCTATTCATGAATGACGACGTCCAGCTTGTAGAAGACTCTGTCACAAAGTGCTTGGGATGGCTTGAGCAGCCAGACATCGGGACAGTCGGGATAAAGCTTCTGTATCTTGACAACACCATACAGCACGCTGGCCAGTTTGTGTCATTCAAAGATGGAAAGTTCGCTGGAGTAGGCCACATCCACTGGAAGCAGAAGAACTTTGAAGCAAAGAGCGCTTATAGAGTCTTAGGCAACACTGGAGCGTTTCTCATGTGCAGAAGAGATGACTTCCTTGAGATAGGCGGATTTGACGAAAGCTACAGGCATTCAATAGAAGACGTGCAGTTCAACTTGCAGATGCTGAAGCTGCGGAAGAGCAACGTGTGTGACGTCACTACTTGGGCATGGCACGCAGAGTCTCAGACTAGAAAGCAAGCTTCATGTCAAGAAGACATGGCTCATTTGAAAGAATACATTGAAAACAACATGGAAATATTCAGAGGATTGATATGAAGCTGTTCAACATGAGAAAAAACGGAGCTGGATTAGAAGACATAGTAGTTGAATGCTCAAAGCTGTCAGGAAAGCCCATAACAATAGTTGAAGTAGGTTCATATGCTGGTGAGTCTATGGAGATTTTCACTAGAACAGGACTTGTCAAGACCATTTTCTGCATAGACCCATGGAAAGCTGGATGGGACAAAGATGATCCAGCCAGCAGCACTGACATTGAATATGCAGAATCAAAGTTTGACGAAAGAGCTGAAAAGTCTAAAGCAGAAGTCATAAAGCACAAAGGGACATTAGATGACTTCATCCTTCCAGACAATGCTGAAGTTGACTTAGTCTATGTAGACTCATGCCACAAGTACAAAGAATGCAGACATGACTTGTTGATGTCCCTTGACAAGCTGAAGCCGAAGATTGCTATTGCAGGACATGACTACGCAGAATGCTGGAAAGAAGTCATTAAAGCTGTGAATGAAGTTGTTGGCTAGCCAGACAAATTGTTTGAAGACTCATCTTGGATGAAGTACATGGAGAAAAGATCATGAACATCGCACTTGTATGCATAGCTAAGAACGAAGACTTGTACATCCATGAGTGGATCAAGTACCACACTAAGCTTGGATTCAGCAAAATATTCGTATACCAGAACAACTGGAGATATACGCTGCAAGAAGCATTTGACTACAGTAATGTCGAGTTCATTCCGTTTGACGGTGACGTAATGCAGTTGAAAGCATACAACACGTTCATCAAAGAGCATGGCAATGATTTTGACTGGGCTGCTTTCATTGATGTTGACGAATTTCTAGTCATAAACGGCAGCAGGAAGCTTGAAGAGATTCTCGGATCATTTTCGCTTATTCCGCAGATAGGAGTGAACTGGAGATTGATGGGCAGCAATGGACTTCATAGACATTCATGCTCTACTGCTTCTGTGCTGAAGCGCTTCACTAAGGGAGACAAGTCATTGAACAAGCACGTGAAGCAGCTCGTGAATCTATCATGGTTCAACGCGAACAAAGTCCCCTTTCCTGCATTCATAAATCCACACTGCACAAACTGTGGATCATTCAGCTTAGATGGAAGCATGTTCTTTGGCCCTTTCCAGATGAATGGCCTTGACCAGCAGCAAGAGCTTGAGCTCTACCATTACGCAGTCAAGACTCCTGAAGAGCTCCACGCAAAGGTGATGAGAGGCAGAGCTGACACAACTGTTTCACGCAAAGATGAAGAGGAAGACTACTTCAAAGAGCATGACAAGAATGACATTGAACTTCTTGCAGCAAAGAATTTCTGGATGAGTTGAGTTTGTTCGTTTGTTTCCTTATTGACTCATCAAGAAAAAAGAAAAAGCAGTGAGGCGACTCACTGCTTTTCTTTTGCAACTCCTTATCAGTTGGTTGATTAGGAATTGATCAAACGTACTGCCTTAGCGCCGTTCCAGAACACGGAAGCGCCAACAAGAGCTTCACCAGCGATGTAGCGGCGGCCAGTCTTGAGGTCAGCAAACACGCGGAAGCCCATCGTGAAGCCAGAGTCAGGATCTGTTGCTTTCCAAGTCTGAGGATAAGCGCCAGCGAGAGGCTCGAGGTAACGTGAAGCGATGCCGACTGTGTTGCGGTTGATTATGACACCGTTGATTCCAGAATCAAGGTTTGTAGAGCAAACTACAGACTTGAAGCCGAACAGACCAGGGACATAACCATATCTCATAGCCTCTGGACCACCATAAGCATATACGTCAAGCGTGCCGAGCAAGTCAGCGAAGTTCTTGGGGTCAAGAACGACGATTGAGTCACCGACATCGAGACCGTTCTCAGCAGCGATCTGGTAGAGCTTGTGGCTGGTTGGAGCAGCCTTTGTGCCAACGTCAAATGAAGCTGAGAGTGGGAGGTTTGTAGCGTTCAGCAAGCCAAACACGTAAGCATTGAGGCCACGGCCGATTGTCTTAGCGATAGCGATTGCGCCATCCTTGACAAACTGTACGCCAGTGTCAGCGATGTCACGGTCAGTGATGCTGATGCTCTTGTTCAGGTGCTTGTTGAGAGTCACGTTAGCAGCGCCGATCTCATTGACGCCAGAACCGTAGTTGTTGGTGCTCTCATTGAAGTCAGCTGCTGCGCTGAGATCATATGTTGGAATCACGATTGAAGCGCCTGGACGGTCTTCAAGCTCGGAATAAGTGTGCGCGAAGTCCTGGAGTTTCACTAACTCAGGATAGATTGCCTGAAGAGCCGCTTCAGACATGACTTTCAGCTTAAGGTCACTGAAAGTTCCGTCAAATGTCATTTCTGCCATTTTAAATTCTCTTTCTTTGAATTGTTAAGTTTAAATTT
>JAEEGL012938033.1_pt1 | contig 13792 bp, 10 predicted proteins | sample 9134231 | NCBI WGS metagenome assembly JAEEGL01 (sample SAMN16246548, study PRJNA631951) | gut metagenome | biome: gut microbiome; feature: rumen; material: fiber-attached | host: Bos | place: Iran: Karaj | collected 2018-10 | reverse complement strand
GGGCTCCATCCGGCTTCAGGAGGACCAGCTGTTCCTGCAGGCGGCGGCCGTCCCGGACGTGGGCAATCCCATCGTCGTCAAGCAGGCCACGGTCGAACTCAACGCCTCCACCTTCCCGGCGGCAGACAATGCCCGGATGAAGGACCTGCTGCTGCGGATGACGGGCATGGAGATCACCGAAGACGGCAAGGTCAAGTTCACCGGCGAGGAGATTGACAAACTTACCGTGGACGGACGGACCTTCTTCTTCGATGACCAGAGCACGGCCCTGAACAACCTGCCGGCCGCCGTGGTGGACAAGATCCGCGTCATCGACCGGGATTCGGAAGCCACCCGCGCCACCGGTCTCCAGGACGGCGGCAAGGAGAAAGTGATGGACGTCGCCCTCAAGAAGGAATACGAGAAAGGATGGTTCGGCAATGTGGGCGTCAAGGGCGGAACCACCCTGGTCGGCAAGGACGGCGACCATCCGCTCCGGGATGACCGTGGCCTTGTTTACAGCACGAACGCATTGGTATCGGCCTACACCGAAAAGGACCAGATGACCGTCATCGCCAACCGGCTGAATGTCGATGATTCCGGCATGACCATCGCGACCATGAGCGAGGACGGAGAGATCAGTCTCGTGAACCAGGGCCTTTCCACTGCCACCCAGCTCGGTGTCAACGCCAATACCAGCCGCCTCAAGGACGTGGAAACGACCTTGGGCGTCAACTACAAGCATACGGATACGGACTCCGGCAGCCAGTCCGACCGGACCACCTATCTGGAGGATGGCGACCTGGCTTCTTCCACGAAAGACTCCGGAAAACAGTACGCCTCGTCGTTGAACGCCAACCTGGAGCTTCAGAAAGAGAAAGGCAATGTGTGGTTCCACATCCGCCCCTCCTTCAAATACGGAAAGATCGACCGGGCCGTAAACGGCACGTCGGAAACCTTCCGGGAAGGCAGCTTCGTCAACCGTTCGGAAAAAGCCTCCCATAGCCTGTCCACGAACAAGGACGCCGCGATGGAGAATGACATTTCCTTCCGGAACCTATGGGGAAAGAAGGGTCGCACCGTACGTTTCAACCTGGACGGGAGCTACGGTACCAGTTCCGGGGAGAGCGAGGAATCCACCCTTCTGAAAACCGCAGGCGCGACGGACGAGCGGGCGATGCACTACCTCTCGGACGGGCTGTCCCGCGGCGCCGACAGCCACATCCGGATTACGGAACCCCTTGGTGAAAAATGGACGCTGTCCACGATGGGCGGCGTGAACTGGTCCCGCAGCGAAAAGGTGCGGGAAGCCTTCGACGCGGCTGGCCGGAACGACTTTTACAGTTCCCGGAGCCGGAACGACTACATCGAGCAGCAGTACGACCTGACGGCACAATATACGTTCAAGGAACGGAACTGGGTGACGTTCGGCGGACGCCTGATGGGAATCTACAATGAGACTTTTTCCAAGAGTTTCGGCATGGAAAACACGGCCGGCAAGGATGAGTGGAACTGGCACCTGGCCCCTTACCTGCGTTTCCAGTACAGCAAGGAGAAGGATGAGGTGACTTTCTATCTGACGGGATACAGCATCCAGCCGGGGACTTCCCGGATGCAACCGGTCCTGAACCTCACCGACCCTTCCCGGCTGAGCCTCGGCAACATGTACCTGAAACCATACACACAGACATATCTCAGCGCGGACTGGACCCGGAGCGATCCCGAGAATTTCTCCACGCTGATGGTCTGGATGTACAGCAATGTCAATGCTTCGCCCATCAGTCAGGCCCGATGGTATGACGCGGACGGCATCCAGTATTCCATCCCGGTCAACGCGAAAAAACCGACCGTGAACGGGACGTTCATGGTGGATTACACCGCTCCGCTGGACAGCAGGAAGAACTGGTTCCTCTCCGTGAGCACTTACGGCATGTTCGGCATTTCCACCAGCTACCAGCCGAAATCCTCCCTGCCCGGGTTGGACAAGGACTCCTTCGACTACGCAGCCTTCATGGCCGATTTCTGGGGAAATGCCGCCGGAGACCGCTTCTACGACGGTCTGAGCGGCTTCGGGGAGAGCCAGACCCTGACCATCAACCCCTATGCGACCTTGAGCCTGAAATACAACCAGGAACGCTGGTCCTTCACGGCCCGGGCCAGTACGGAAGGCCATATCGCCCGCTACTCGCTGGACCCGAGCATCGACATGAACACGCTGGACACACAGGTGGGTTTCACGGGGACTTATACCACCAGGCATGCGTTTGAGTTCAACACGGATTTCACCTACGCCTTCTACAACGGTTATTCGGAAGGATACGGACAGCCGGAATGGCAGTGGAACGTCGAAATTAACAAAAGCATCGGCGCCTTCAACCTGAGCGTCAAGATGAACGACATCCTGGACCAGACGCGGAATCTCACCCACACCGTCACCGCCAACTACAAGGAAGACACCTACCGTCTCATCATGGGCCGGTACGTCCTCTTCGGCGTCAAATGGAATTTCGGAAAGATGAACGCGGCCCACAGCCAGCGCGCGCAGCAAGCCGCTTACGACATGGTGTGGTAACGACGGAAAGGATGGTGTAGGTTTCTTGTAAAATGTTTACTATCTTTGCTTTGGTTAACAAAACACTAAAACCATGAACATTATCCTTACTTTGCTCTTCGGAGCCATCGCCGGCTGGCTCGCCGGATTCTTCGTATTCAAGGAGAAAGGCGGCCTCATCTGGAACATCATCATTGGCCTGCTCGGCGGTCTTGTCGGCGGCTGGCTGCTGGGTAAACTCGGTGCAACCGGCTCCTTCTGGTCACAATGGTACGGCCAGATCGTGTGCGCCCTCATCGGTGCCGTGGTCCTTCTGTGGGTTTGGAACCTGATCAAGAAACTCTTGAAGTAATCAGACCTCCCGTCACTCATACGGCCGCCGGAAGGTGGCCGTAATTTTTTTTCAAGACGCTCAGCGCTCCCTCATAGACCGGATCAGATACAGCACGGGGAAGATCTCCAGTCGGCCGATCAGCATCTCCAGCATGCCGGACACCTTGAGGACGGCCGGGAGGGCGGAATAATTGGACATCGACCCCACCTCCCCGAAACCGGGGCCGACATTGCCGATGCAGGCGATCGAAGCGGTTACGCCCGTCGTGAAATCCAGCCCGAAAGCAATGTTCACGGCGGCGAAAATCACCACGATGAGCAGGTAACAGAAGATATAGCCATAGGCGTCGCTGACCTGCTCGTCCGGACGCGTCAGGCCGTCGATCCGCACAGCCTGGACCCGGCTCGGACTGACCGTAAGACCCACCCTCCGGTGAATCCCCTTCGCAGCCAGGATAGCCCGGTCGATCTTGATGCCTCCGGAAGTGGAACCGGAGCAGCCGCAGATGAGCGAGCAGATGATGAGCACGGCCATGCTGAGCGGGGGCCAGAGCGTGGTGTCCCGGGTAGCGAATCCCGTGGTGGTCGATATGGACGCAACCTGGAAGGAGGCGTCACGAAGCGCCACCCAGAAGGAAGAATAATGCCCGTTGACCAGCAGGTCCGTCGTAACGAGGACCATGGCCAAGCCGACCAGGGCCAGGAACACCTTGATGGTCTCCGACTTCCAGATATAGACCGGGCGGACTTTGAAGAACACCAGGAACAGGATTCCGAAATGGATGCCCGCGGCGAGCATGGCGATGGTCAGGACGACCTCGGCGGCCGGATTGGCATAAAAGGCGATGCTCTCATTCCGCGTGCAGAAGCCGCAGGTACTGCAGGCGGACATCGCGTTGGTGGCCGCATCGAACCATCCCATCCCCGTCAGTTTCAGGGAGAAAAAGGTCGCAAGCGTCAGGGCGATATACATGATCAGCATCCGGTTGGCGAAACGGTTGGTCTGGCCTACGGCGAAAGAATCTTTCGCCACGTTGGAGATCTCCGCCCCGGACAGGGTCGATTTATCGGCACCCCGGGTCATCATGGAGAACAGCGTGACGATGCCCACGCCTCCCACCCAGGCCGTTGAAATGCGCCAGAACTGCAGTCCGCGCGGAAGCGCTTCGATATCGTTCAGGATGGACGCTCCCGTCGTCGTGAATCCGGAAATGCTTTCAAAGAAAGCGTTGACCAGCGTAAACTCTCGCCCGTAGAACAGGAAAGGGAGCATCCCGAACAGGCAGGCCAGGAGCCAGGCCAGCACAACGATGCAATTCCCCTCCCGGAAGGTCAGCCGGTGTTGTCCCTTCCTTACGAAAAGGAGCGGGAAAAAACCGACGACACCTGTGAAAAAGGCCGAAAGAAAAAGCGGAATCCGGCTTTCATCACCCGGTGTACAGCAAGCCACGACCCAGGACACAGCCATCAGCGCGGTGACCAGGAGCAGGGAAATGCCGATAAACCAAGTGATGATCTTCCAATTCATTGCATCCGGTTTTACGGGGCAAAATTAGGCTCCGAAATATCATTTATCAATACAATTATTTTTATATTTGCATTGATAAAATCAATCGACCGGAAAAATATGACACTTCAACAGCTGCGCTATATCGTCGCCATCGACGATTACCGGCATTTCGGGAAGGCGGCCGAGGCCAGTGGCCTCACCCAGTCCACCCTGAGCCTGATGGTCAAGAAGATGGAGGAAGAGCTGGACGTCCGCCTGTTCGACCGCAACGCCCATCCCCTGGTCCCGACGGAAATCGGCCGCAAGATCATCGACCAGGCGAAAGTGGTCCTATACAACGTTGAACAGATCTCCGAAATGACGCGTTCGGAAAAGGAGATGCTGTCCGGACCGCTGAGGATTGCGCTCATCTCCACCGTCGCCCCGGTCCTGATTCCGGGTCTGTTCAAATATCTGGGGAACCATTATCCGTCCATCTTCCTGCAGACGGAGGAGATGCTGACGGACACCTTGAAGGAAAAGCTTCGGAAGGCTGAAGTGGACATGGCGGTCATGGCCGGTCCCGTGCGCGATGCGGACCTGCTGGAAATACCCCTCTACCGCGAGCGTTTCCTCGCCTATGTCTCGCCGGAGAATCCCGCCTATGCACAAGAAAGCATCCGGATGGAAACCCTTCTGGGACAACCCCTCTGGATCATCCGCAACGGCCTGCGGCTGCTGGATCCCGCGGAGATGGAAAAGGACGGGATCACCTATGAACGTTTCTTCGAAGGGGGTCGCGTGGGCATCCTGATCCAGGTGGTCAACGACAACGGCGGCATCACCGTCATCCCGGAAACCCATTCCGGCTTCATCCTGTACAGCCAGCAGCGCTGCATCCGGCCCATCGTCGACCCGGAGCCCGGAAGGACCATTTCCCTCGTCATCCGGAACGACTACATCCACGAAGCCAAGCTGAATGCGGTTGTGGATGCCGTCCGGCACATCATTCCCGGAACGATGCTGGACAGCGTCGTCCGGAAAGGACGGCTGCGGCTGTAAGCTATCCGGCCGTTCCGCTAAAAGTAATAATTGATGGTGAAGGCCCCTGTACGGAGTTTGGCCTTGGGCGCGCCCTCACCGACAAAGAGCGGATTGAGCTGGTACCGCTGTTCTCCGCTGAACCGGATCCGACCCATCCGGAGACCGAAACTCCAGCCGAATCCCCACTGGTTACGGTTGACCGAAAGGGAGGAAAGGTCCTCAACCCCGGCCTTCAGGACGTATCCGTAGTACCCGCCGACCCCCAGACAGAAGTCAATGCCCATTTCGCCGGCGCTGAAAACCAGGTTCACCGGAGCCAGGACCGCTTCCTGGTGATACGGGAGAGAGGATCCGTACAGGTTCCCTTCGTCGGGGTACTGTGCGTTGAAAAATTCGTACAAGGCCCTGACCTCAAGAGCCGTACTTTTGCCCAAACGGGCCTGGGCGGCGAGGCCGGCGTCAAACCCGTAGTTGACCTTTCCGTTAAAGGCGGCCTCCGGGAAGGAGATGCTTCCATTCACCAGAGAGACGACCGGACCGATCTCGAAGACCTTTTTCCTGCCCCCGTGGATGGCGGCAATCTTCCCGGACGGCAGCGTTCCGCTCTGGTTGGCGAAGCATTCCGTCACGTCGGCCATATAGGAGGTGATCTTGTCCATCCCCCGATAGTCGATGAGCTCGGCATCGTCCTCCGGCTTGTGGTACGGCGATTTCAAGCCGGTAGTGACAGCCAGGGTCGGAACACCCTTCTTGGCAAAGCCCTGCGTGTCGGTTGCCGTGAAGACGGCTGTCTCGAAGTTCTTGGCCTGGACGTCCAGCTGCATTTTCCGGGCCTCCGCTTCCAGCAGTTTCTTTCCGTCCCGGATGGTTGCCGCACCTTCCAGTTGGAGCGTTTTCCCCTTGTGGAGCCAGCCCACCATATCGATGCTCATCATCAGCTTGACCTTGTCCAGGTCCAGTTTCCCGGCCAGTTCGGTCGACCCCCAGAGTCCTTCCTCCTCCCCGTCGAAGGCAGCGATGATGACGCTGCGTTTCAATTCTCCCTCGCGGGCTTTCAGGAGGCGGGCCACTTCGATGAGGGTCGCCGTCCCGGAGGCGTTGTCGTCCGCCCCGTTGTAGATCTTGTCACCCTTGATGCCCAGATGGTCGTAGTGGGCACCGACCACGATGTACTCGTCCTTCAGGACCGGGTCTTTGCCGGGGATGATTCCCACGACATTCTTGTAGGTATCGGTGCCCTTCCTTTCAAAGGGCTGATAATACCCCTCCCCGAAAAAGGGGGCCAGCCCCATTCCCTCGAACTGTCCGACAATATATCTTGCCGCCTTGTCGGCATTGACCGTTCCCGCCTGCCGCCCCTTCAGCGAATCGCTGGCAAAAAAGTAGACGTGTTTTTCAAGTCGCTCCCGCTGGGGAGACTGTGCGCTGGCAAGGATGCCGGCAAAGAGCAGGAAGGCCCAAAGGACTTTTTTCATTTTCACTTTTTTCGATTCATTTTCGTAAAGATAGTGTGTTTTCGCGATTTCTCGCTATATTTGAAACTGAATTGGACAATAACCATTAATACTCAATCAGATGAAAAGACTCCTCACCTTCCTTGTCCTGACGCTGGCGATGGTGGGATGTGCCGGCAACCAAACGGCCTCTCCCTCGTTGGACGAGGTTTTCGCCTCCAGACGGAGTGTGCGTGCCTATGAGGCCGGAAAGACCATTTCCGAGGCGGAAGTGCGGGAACTCCTCACGGCTTCCCAGAACGCCCCTTCCTGGGCCAATCAGCAGCCCAGCAAGTATTACGTCGCCATCGGCGCGGAAAAGCGTGAAGCCGTGCTGGAACTCATCGGCGGCAACAAGGAGCGCGTCATCAACGCTCCCGTCTTCCTGGTTTCCACGTTCGAAACGGGCAAGTCCGGTTTCTTCCGGGGCAATCCCGTCGATGCGACCGGTGATCTCTGGGGCGCCTATGACAACGGCCTCAGCAATGCCTATCTGATCCTCAAGGCGCGTGCGATGGGCTTCGACACTCTCATCATGGGCATGCGGAACGCCGATGCGCTCCGCGAACTGTTCAATATCCCGGAGAACGAGACGGTCCTTGCCGTCATCGCCCTGGGCTATCGGGCCGAAGATCCCGACACGCCCGTCCACAGGCCTCTCGACGAGGTAGTCAAATTCTATTGAGCAGCGGGAAGGGCGCTTTCGTGACCGTGAGACAGAGACGCATGATGGGTTTCCTGGCCGGCCTGCTCCTGCTGGCCGGCACTCCGGCCGTCGTCCAGGCACAAGCCGGTCCGGACGACTGGACGCTGGTCTTTACGCCCATGTCGCCCGCACAGGCCCAGTTTGCCGGATACTATGCCGCCCTGGAACTGGGCTATTACTCGGAAGAGGGCCTGACCGTCACTATCGACCATCCTTTCGCCAGCCAGTCCCCGGTGGATTGCCTCAGCAACGGGAAATGCCAGGCTACGCTCCTGACGCTTTCCCTGGCCATCCGGACCGTGGATGACGGTGTCCCGCTGGTGAACATCCTCCAAACCTCCATGAACAGCGCCACCCTGATCATTTCCCGGTTGGGGAAGGACCCGAGGACGATGAAGGAGGCGAAAGTCGCTGTCTTCCGGGCCGGATTCGGCCAACTCGCCCGAAGTTTCGCCGAGATTGAAGACTTGGGCTATGACTGGGTGACGACCACCTCTTCCTCGGCGGTCAACCTGTTCATCTCCGGCGCCGTGGACGCCACCCTGGCGCGGAGCTACGACGAATATTACAAGATCCTGCAGTCCGGTCTCATCTCTCCGGAAAAGGGAATCTACAGTTTCGAGGAAAGCGGACACAACATCCAGCAGGAAGGAATCTATGTGACCCGGACATACTATGAAACCCACCGGGACCAGGCCGAAGCCTTCGCCCGCGCCAGCCGGCGGGGATGGGAATGGGTCACCGACCATCAGGAGGAAGCGCTGGACCTGGTGATGCGTTACGTGAAAAAGCATCGGATCGCCACCAACCGGACCCTTCAAAGCCTGATGCTGAAGGAGGTTCTCCGCCTCCAGGTGGATCGCGGGTCCGGAGTGCGGGAATTCCGGCTTCGCCCCGACATGGTGGAAAAAGCCGATGACCTGCTTCTCCGTTCCGGGATGATACAGCGTCGGATCACGATGGAGGACCTGCTGCCATGAAAAAGTTGTTCTCGTCCATCCGCCGCTCTTTCTCGGCCATGCTGAGCCTCTACGTCGTTCTGTTCGCCGCCCTGGTCTTCCTGACGGCGCTGATCTATTCTTCCTATATGGCCCGCCGCGCCGTCAAGCAGGAAGCCGAACTCCGCGCCACCCAGGTACTGGAGAATTCCGTCCTCCGGCTGACGAACATCCTGGAGGACATCCTGTTAGCGGCCGATAACCTGGAATGGCTGGTCTACCGCCACCTCGAAGAACCGAACATGCTGATGGAATATACCCGCAACACCGTAGAGGGCACGCCCCCGCTGAACGGATGTTCCATCTCCTTCGAACCGGACTTCCTGAAAGGTCAGCATTATTTCTCCGCCTATTCCGGCTACGAGAACGGCGTGCTGCAGTCCATGCAGGAAGGCAGCGACGATTACCAGTACTTCTATCTGGATTGGTACCTGCTCCCCAAACTGCTCAACCAGCCGTGTTGGACGGAGCCCTACGCCGACTGGGAATCGGACGACGACGAAGACCTGCAGACACAGATGGAGGTATCCTACTGCAAGCCCCTGACGGTCGCCGAAGGCCGGTACATCGGATCCATTTCCCTGGACATCTCCCTGAAATGGCTGTCGGAGACCCTGGCGTCCATCAAACCTTATCCGAACTCCTACATCATGCTCATCAGCCGGGGAGGGACCTTCCTGGTCCATCCGGACCCGGAAAAACTCTTCTACGAAACCCTCTATACGGTGGGGCTTGAGGATCCCGACCCCGACATCAGCACCCTGGGCAAGGCCATGCAGGAGCAGAAAGACGGGATGCTGTCCCTCAAACTTGACGGGAAACACAGTTATGTGTTCTACACGCCCGTCAAGACAACCGGCTGGAGCATGGCCCTCGTCTGCCCCGAAAGCGATATCTTCAGCGGGTTCAACCGGTTCCGCCGGTGGGTCGAGGCCATCACCCTCCTGGGCCTGCTCCTGATGTTCGCAGTGTGTTTCCGGATCATCGGACAGTCGGTCAAACCGCTCAGCAAGCTGGCCATCCAGGCGGAAGAGATCGCTTCCGGCCATTTCGACAAGGCCCTTCCGGAAAGCCGGCGACAAGACGAAATCGGCACCCTCTCCCGGTCCTTTGCCCATATGCAGACCTCCCTCGTGTCCTATATGGATGAATTGACCCGGACGACGGCCAACCGGGTCCGGATCGAAGGGGAGCTACAGATTGCCCGGGATATCCAGATGGGAATGATTCCCAGGACCTTCCCGCCCTTCCCGGACCGCAACGACATCGACCTGTACGCGTCGATGACCCCGGCCAAGGAAGTGGGCGGCGACCTGTATGACTATTTCATCCGGAAGAAGAAACTCTACTTCTGCATCGGCGACGTGAGCGGAAAGGGCATCCCGGCGAGCCTGTTCATGGCCGTGGCGCGGAACCTCTTCCGGATGGTCGCCGGCGAAGGGCTTCACCCGTCCGAAATCGCCCGCCGGATCAACGAGACGCTCACGGAAGGGAACGAGCAACTGATGTTCATCACGATGTTCATCGGCGCCATCGACCTTGCATCCGGTTCCCTGGAATTCTGCAACTGCGGGCACAACCCGCCCGTCCTGCTGCAAAAGGACGGACCGGTCTTCCTCCCGTGCAAGCCGAACACCGTCATCGGCATCGAATCCGACCGGGCCTTCGAAGGGGAACGCTTCCCCGACATCAAGGACACGCCGCTGTTCCTGTACACCGACGGACTGAACGAGGCGGAGAACCTCGAGCATGAAGCCTTTGGGGAAGAGCGCCTCCTCGCGGCCCTGGACAGGACCTGGACGGATGCCGAAACGACGGTCAAGCACCTGCTGGAAGCCGTCAACACGCACGTCGGCGCAGCGGAGGCCAGCGATGACCTTACCATGCTTTGCCTGAAAATCAAATAATTGCCCTATGAGAAAGACCCTCCTTTTCATTTCCATGGCCCTTGCCATGGCAGCTTGCGGTCCCGCCAAAGACGCCGAAGTGGGGCCCTACACCGTATCCGTCATCGGCAAGGACGTGTACCACATCCAGGACTTCAACTCCGAGAATCCCGCCGGCGAAGCCTTTGATGCCGATGGGAAAATCACCCATTTCAACAATTGCTCCGACATCTATCTGGTCGTGGGCAAGAAGGAAGCCCTGCTCATCGACCTGTCCAATCCCGTCCAATGGGCCGACAATGCAGCGGAGTCGCTCCGCAGCCTCGTCGCCGAACGGGTGAAGGGCAAGCCCCTGACCATCACCTTCACCCATAACCACGGCGACCACACGGGGATGCTGCCGGCATACGTCGAGGACCCGGACGTCTGTTTCGCGCTGCCGAAAGTGGATTTCGAGCGCTTGGTCGAGCGGTTCCCCGAAGGACAGACCCGCTTCATTGACGAAGGGGAAGTCTTTGACCTGGGCGGCGTCAAGGTGGAGGCCATCGGCGTTCCCGGCCATACCGCCGGTTCGATGGTCTACCTGCTCAAGGACCAGAACCTGCTCTTTACGGGCGATGCCGTGGGCTCCGGCCACGGGGTGTGGATTTTCGACGGAAACGGCTTTAACCAGTATGTTTCCGCGGTACCTTTCCTGATCGAAACGCTTGAGAAGAGCGGCGTGAATCAGGACAAGCTGAAGATTTACGGCGGCCACTATTGGCAGAAAGACTGGCTGGACCTTCCCAAGGGCACCGAACTCGGAATGGGGTATCTCCGCGACATGAAGGCACTGCTGGACGAGATGGAGGCAGGGTCGGCCGCCACGGAACCTTCCCACCTCGGCCGCCCGAACCTGGACACTTATTTCCGTCACGGCCAGGCCATCGTCACCTGGAGCGCCGAACAGGCGGAAAGCTTCCGCAACCAATACCCTGAAACCTTCGTTTACCGCGACGGATACGTGGTTTTCCGCAAGATTGACGAACACACCTGGGAAGGCAACGGTTACCAGGTCTACAACGAGTCCGTCTATCTGCTGGAGGGGAACGACAAAGCCCTGCTGATTGACGCGGGAACCTACATGCCCACCCTGGGCAAGGCCGTCGCCTCCCTGACCGACAAGCCCGTCATGCTGGCGCTCACCCACGGTCACGGCGACCATGTGGGCGGTATCGTCTGCTTCCCGGAAGCATGGATCCATCCGGCCGATACGGCCCTGCTGGAGGCCAGGAGGCGCGGTTTTGAAGGGACGGTCCACTTCCTGTCCGACGGGGATGTCATCGACCTGGGCGGCCGGACCATCGAGGTCCTCGCCACCCCCGGGCACACTTCGGGCTCTCTGACCTTCTTCGACAAGGAGCGCCATTACGGCTTCAGCGGCGACGCTTTCGGCTCCACCAACCTGCTGCTGTTCGGCGGTACTTTCCGCGACCTTATCGAGACGACGTCCCGTACGGCAGAGTACATGCAGGCCAACGGCATCGAAAAGCTGTATCCGGGCCACTACCACGGAGACAACCCCGAGACCCTCCAGCGCGTGCTGGACGAGAAAAAGATGTCAGAGGAGGTCCTTTCCGGCAAGCGTAAGGGCGTCCCGGCCGAGGCCAACGGCCTCAACCGCTACATCTACGATTACGGCGTGTATATCCGCTATAACGAACCGGCTGCCCTGCAGTGAAATAACAGCGCTTTCCTGGCCACGAGCCAGGCAAGGGCCGCGACGGCGACCGCCAGGGCCATGACGACCAGTTCCACGGTGACCAGACCGGCATTCTTCGAGAGGATGACAGCCAGGCCGTCTACCAGCGCATGCAGCAGGATGGCGACAGGATAGAGCCACAGCCATTTTCCACCCTTCCGGACAGCCGCCCAGACGAGGATGGACAAGCCCACATGCAGGATAAGCGCGGAGAACCGTTCCCAAAGTCCGAGCAGGTAGGTGCCGGGTCTGGCCGCCTGGATCTGTTCCAACTGGGCGGCCAGTTGCTCCTGCGCTTCCGCGGGTACCTGGCCCATCAGCGTCTCCGTCTGTCCTGTGTTGACCATCATCGCCATCGCCAGGGTCGACAGCATCGACACGCCGAAGAGGATGAGCATTTCCACACCGCCATGACCCAGTCCGTAGGCGACGCCCGGCAAGGTTGTCGCAGGTTCCTTTTTCAGGAGGAATCTCATGGAAAGGAGGCGTCCCGTTTCCTCGAAAAGGCCGGCCATCAAGCCGCCGTACAAGGCATAATACAGGACGTTTCCCTGGATGGCCTCCCCATACGTTCCTTTCAGAACCACCTGATGGACAAGTGATTCCAAAACCAGCGCAAAGACGATGAACGTAGCTCCGCCGATGAGGATGGTAGACAGTCGGGCCTGGTGTTTTGTAACCGCCCACCAGGCCAGGAAGACGGGGATGACAATGCCCAGGATGGCATTGACGACCATCATGACGATGGAACCGGAAGAAACCATTTCTGTTTAGGATAATCAATTAGTATTTGACAAGCCGGACCCCGTAGATCTCGCCAACCTGTTTTCCGGGCTTGGCCACGAACTTCACGCGGATTTCGGTCTTGTCCCGGAGTATGTCGGCGGGGATGGGGAAGGTCTCGTACTTGAATTCGGAAATGCGGTACTTGCCCGTGTTGTTGACGGAAGCAAGAAGGATGTCGTCGACAAAGATGTCGAACTCGTGCGTCTTCCACTCGCCCACGCCCCAGAACTGCAGGCGGAGGGAGAGGTCCGTGCAGCCGCCGGTCTTCATCAGATAGCTGAAGAAATGCCCGTTGCGGGCGTCGCGGAAGAAGACGTCGTTGTTGTTGCCCGTGGAGGAGCCGTCGGTCTCCATCCGGTGGTCGGTCTCGGGCTGCTGCTCGCCGGGCTGGACCTTGTCCACGGTTCGGGCTTCCAGCTCCTGGCGCTCCCGCTCGGCACGGGCAAGGCCTTCCAGGTAGTCCCTGTATCCCTGCTCCGACAGCGTGAGTCAGTACAACATATACCGGGTGTCGTGGATCTCGAAGAAGGGCTGGAGTTCGTTCCGGATGGGGTTCTTCATCTTCACGTCCAGGGTATAGTGCAGGGGCTTTCCCGCAATGGGCTTCAGGTGCTCGGCGATCCGGTCGATGTGGTCGTCGATGAGGATGGGGGCGCCATCCAGCGGGAGTTTCGCGCCGCTGGCGTACTGCCCGAAGCGGCTGTCGTCGGCGATCAGGTGCTCCAGGTCCTCCGTTCCGGTCTTCATCCCCAGCAGGACGGGACCGTGCATAAAGGCGACATACTG
>JAEEGL012852112.1_pt1 | contig 13792 bp, 11 predicted proteins | sample 9134231 | NCBI WGS metagenome assembly JAEEGL01 (sample SAMN16246548, study PRJNA631951) | gut metagenome | biome: gut microbiome; feature: rumen; material: fiber-attached | host: Bos | place: Iran: Karaj | collected 2018-10 | reverse complement strand
GGGAACATCGTCTCCGAGGGACGGCCCAGGACCTTTTTCTCCGGCAACAGCTTCTATACCACCTCCTCCAACCGCATGGCTCGGACCCTGCTGCCGGAGGCGGTGACGCCCCGGGACATCATGGCCGCCTGCGGGGGAACGCTGCCCCCGGAACCGGAGCTGCCGGAGGAAATCCCCCCTCTGCCGGAGCCGGAGGAGGACAGCGCCAACGCAAAGCCCAAAAAGCTTCCCCTCTGGAGGATCCTGCTGGCTGCCGTCAGCGGCCTGGGAGCCGTGGCCCTCTTTATCTACACCATCTCTCACCAGGACCTGTCTGCTCTCATCAATGAAAACGGCCTCACCGCCACGGCCATCAGCGATCTGCCGCTGTACCTTCTGCTGGTGGTCTGCCTGCTGGTCTGCGCCTTTTCCCTCAGTCGGAAGGCACCGGAACCGGTGCGGGCACAGACGCCCAGGGAGAAGCGGCAGCTGTCCAAGAGGACTCTGGCGGCCGCCATCTCCATTCTGCTGCTGATCCCCCTCACCATCTTCATCGGGGTCTATTACCTGGGCGGGCGGAAGTATTACTTCATCGCTCTGCTCATTTTGGTAGAGACCATGCTCCCCTTCTTTCTGGTTTTCGAGGGGCGGAAGCCCCAGGCCCGGGAGCTGGTGGTCATCGCCGTTCTCTGCGCCATCGGCGTGGTGGGCCGGGGCGCCTTCTTCATGGTCCCCGCCTTCAAGCCGGTGCTGGCCCTGGTGATCATCTCCGGCGTGGCCTTCGGAGGCGAGACGGGCTTTCTGGTGGGTGCCATGACCATGGTGGCCTCCAACGTCCTCTTCGGACAGGGACCCTGGACCCCCTGGCAGATGTTTTCCGCAGGGATCATCGGTTTTCTGGCGGGGGTGCTGTTCCGGAAGGGCTTCCTCCGGCGGACACGGGTTTCCCTCTGCATCTTCGGAGCCATCGCCACGGTAGTGATCTACGGCGGCATCATGAACCCCGCCGCGGCACTGATGTACGCCGAGACCCTGAACTGGAATCTTCTGCTCACCTACTACGTCTCCGGCATTCCGGTGGACCTGATCCACGCTTCGGCCACGGTGCTGTTCCTCTGGCTGGCGGCGGAGCCCATGCTGGAAAAGCTGGATCGAATCAAGGTGAAATACGGGCTCATGGACTGAGTTCACGGCAGCCAGGCAGTTTTCTGCCTGGCTGTTTCTTATGCCGTGCAATATTCTGCCGCGGTATCCGTCTCTATGAGCGAAAGGAGGTGCGTGCATGGAGGACACAGAGATCGTGGCCCTCTACTGGGCAAGAGACCAGCGGGCAATCACAGAATCCGAAGAGAAATACGGGACATACTGCGCCTCCATTGCCCGGAACATCCTGGGTCCGGAGGACACGGAGGAATGCGTCAGCGACACCTGGTTCCGGGCCTGGAACGCTATGCCGCCCCAAAGGCCCAGCTTCTCTCCGCCTTCTTCGGGCGGATCACCCGTAACCTGGCCTTTGACCGTTACCGCAGCCAAAGCGCCGCCAAGCGGGAAAAAAGGAGACGGCTCTGATGCCGGAGGAACTGGGAGACTGTGTTTCCGGAAGGGGTGACCAGGAGCAGCGCCTGGACGAGAAGGAGCTGGCGGCCGATCTGAACGCTTTTCTGCGCAGTCCCTGCTGGACAACATCACGGAAGGTTATGATCCGCCTTGAATGAATATAAGCGCAGGATTCCCAACCGCCGGGTGCAGATCCGATGCCCCCGGTAGTTTTTTCTGCTTTCTTCTTGACAAGCCCAAAAGGTTAGTCTATGATAACTTTATTAGTTAGTTTATGGCAACCTGATTCTGTCGAAGATAGGAGGCCGTCATCATGACGCTGAACCAGCTGGGCATCGGCAAGACGGCGCGCATCACTGCTGTGGGAGGCGAAGGCTCCCTGCGGCAGCATTTTCTGGACATGGGTGTGATCCCCGGGGCGGAGGTCACCCTGGTACAATACGCCCCCATGGGGGACCCCATGGAGCTGCTCATCCACGGCTATTCCCTCACGCTGCGAAAAGACGATGCGGAGAAGATCGGGATCGAAACGGCCGAAGCCTCCGGCCTGAAACAGGACGACCCGGAATATGCGCTCCACGCCGCGCGGCAGGCGCATCCCGGCTACGGCGAGGGCGGTAAATTCCACGTCAAGGCGGAGGAACACCCGCTCCCCAAGGGCACGGTCCTCACCTTTGCCCTGGCCGGAAACCAGAACTGCGGCAAAACCACGCTCTTCAATCAGCTCACCGGCTCCAACCAGCATGTGGGGAATTTCCCCGGCGTGACGGTGGACCGTAAAAACGGCGTTATCCGGGATCATCCCGACACCCTGGTGACCGACCTTCCCGGCATTTATTCCCTCTCCCCCTACTCCTCGGAGGAGATCGTGTCCCGGCAGTTCATCCTGGATGAAAAGCCCACAGGCATCATCAATATCGTGGACGCCACCAACATCGAGCGCAACCTTTACCTGACTCTTCAGCTCATGGAGCTGGACGTGCCCATCGTTCTTGCCCTGAACATGATGGACGAGGTCCGGGGCAACGGCGGCAGCATCCGCATCAATGAGATGGAGGAAATGCTGGGCATCCCCGTTGTGCCCATCTCCGCCTCCCGGAACGAAGGTGTGGAGGAGCTGGTGACCCATGCCATCCACGTGGCAAAATACCAGGAGCGGCCGGGCCGCACGGATTTCTGTGACCGGAACGTCAATGGCGGCGCGGTGCACCGCTGCCTTCACAGCATCATGCACCTGATCGCCGACCATGCGGAGGCTGCGGGCATTCCGGTCCGCTTCGCCGCCTGCAAGCTGGCGGAAGGCGACTCCCTGGTGCTGGAGGCCCTGAAGCTGAGCCAGAACGAGAAGGAGACTCTGGAGCACATTCTTCTGCAGATGGAGGAAGAGCGGGGCCTGGACCGGGCCGCCGCCATTGCGGACATGCGCTTCAGCTTCATCCAGGCTCTCTGCCGCAGGACCGTGATCCGTCCCCGGGAAAGCCGGGAGCATATGCGCAGCCGGAAGCTGGACCGGATCCTTACCGGCAAATACACCGCCATCCCCGCCTTTATCGCCATCATGGCCCTGGTCTTCTGGCTGACCTTCAGCGTCATCGGCGCCTTCTTCCAGGACCTGCTGGAACAGGGCATCGATTCCCTCACCGTTCTGGCGGACGGACTCCTCAGCGGCTGGAACGTCAACGGGGTCCTTCATTCCCTGATCATCAAGGGCGTTTTTGAAGGGGTGGGGAGCGTCCTGAGCTTCATACCCCTGATCGTGGTGCTGTTTTTCTTCCTGAGCCTGCTGGAGGACAGCGGTTACATGGCCAGGGTCGCCTTCGTCATGGACAAGCTGCTGCGGAAGATCGGCCTCTCCGGGCGCAGCATCGTCCCCATGCTCATCGGCTTCGGCTGCACGGTGCCGGGCGTCATGTCCAGCCGGACGCTTCCCTCCGAGCGGGACCGGAAAATGACCATCCTGCTGACCCCCTTCATGAGCTGCACCGCCAAGATCCCCATTTACGGCTTTTTCACCGTGGCCTTTTTCCCCCACTACCGGGGCCTTATCATGGTGTGCCTGTATTTCCTGGGCATACTGGTAGCGATCCTGGTGGCCCTTCTCAGCAAAAGCACCATTTTCCGGGGCGAGGCGGTCCCCTTCGTCATGGAACTGCCCAACTACCGGATGCCTGGCGCCAAGAACGTTCTGCACCTCCTCTGGGACAAGGCCAAGGACTTCCTTCAACGAGCCTTTACCGTTATCTTCCTGGCCTCCATCGTGGTATGGTTCCTGAAAACCTTTGACTTCCGTCTGAATGTGGTGGACGACGCCTCCGGCGGCAGCATTCTGGCCGTTGCGGCGGGCTTCATCGCCCCCATCTTCCGGCTCCACGGCTTCGGCGACTGGCGAATCGTCACCGCCCTGATTGCGGGCTTTATCGCCAAGGAGAGCGTGGTTTCCACCCTCTCGGTGCTGCTTCCGGAGACGGTGGCCCTCTCCTCCTTCCTCTCCCCCATCTCCGCCGCGGCGCTGCTGGCCTTCTGCCTGCTCTACACTCCCTGCGTGGCTGCCATAGCCTCCATCCGCCGGGAGTTGGGGGCGAAGTGGGCCTTCGGCGTGGTGATCGGTCAGTGCCTGATTGCCTGGTGCGTGGCCCTCATTGTCCGAGCTGTGGGAATCCTCATCGCCTAGAAGGGAGAACCTGCTTTCATGAATCTGAGTTCCATCCTCCTTCTCTGCGCCCTGGTCTGCGTCGTCGCCCTTGCCCTCCGCTCGGTACGGAAGCACAAGGGCGGCTGCGGAAGCTGCCCCGGCTGCGACGCCTGCCGGGAGCGGGAGTACTGCCGAAAGTCAGAAAAGAAATAAGATATCGCGGCGGATGATTTCGGCGGCGGAGGGGGTTTTCTCCCTCCGCCGCTTGTGCTTTACCCGCATCGGAAGTATAATGAAGGAAAAAAGGATCGGAGCGAAAGTGTATGGATAAGGAGAGCATGGAAAACCTGCAGCTGCTGCGGCAGGAGCTGGAAGCGGCGGACCGGGTGCTGCTGGGGGCCGGGGCCGGACTCAGCGCTGCGGCGGGCCTCAGCTATCTGGATGTGACGGTGTTCCGGAAGTACTTTCCGGAGATGGTCCGCTTTGGTTATCACTGCCAGTATGAGCTGGTTGGGATGCGGGACGACGAGTGGACGGTGGGCCGCAAGTGGGCCTACTGGGCCACCCATATCCACTATGTCCGGGAGATCCTGCCGCCGCTCCCCCTCTACACCCGGCTGAAGGCGCTGCTGGAGGGAAAGGACTATTTCGTGGTCACCTCCAACGCAGACCGGCAGTTCATGCGGGCGGGCTTCCCCATGGACCGCCTATTTGAATACCAGGGCAGCTACGATGTGATGAGCTGCTCGGAGCGCTGTACGGAGCAAACCTGGGACAGTCTCCCCTATCTTCATACCGTGCTGGAGCATATCGACCGGGAGAGCTTTGAGTGCCGGGAGGAGGGGCTTCCCCGCTGCCCCCACTGCGGCGCCCTGGCTGACCTGACCTTCCGGCCGGAGAACTACATGGAGGGCTATCGCCGCTATGCGGACTTCGTGAATTCCAGCATCCGCAAACGGCTCTGCATCCTGGAAATCGGGGTGGGCTTCAACACGCCGGGTGTCATCCGCTGGCCCTTCGAGAAATTCACGGCGAAGATTCCCGGGGCGAAGCTCTTTCGGATCAACCGGGGCTACCGGGACGTGCGGCATCCCGGCTATCCGGAGGTGCCGGAGGAACTGGAGGGCCGGGCCTTCTCCCTGCCCCTGGACGCCGGTGAAGTCATCGACGCTCTGAGCGCCCCGGCGGATTGACTTTTTTCCCGGGAAGTGTTACACTTCCCGATATCCGGAGGGTTACCGAAGCGGTCATAACGGGGCGGTCTTGAAAACCGTTAGGGGGAAACCCCACGCGGGTTCGAATCCTGCACCCTCCGCCATCGTCGGAGCGGACTACATATCGTTCGCTCCGACCTTTTTCATAGGTCAGAGCTCACTCACTCCGTCGCTCCTCCTCCCAAAACCGGACCCGCTGCGCTGGGCTCCGGTTTTGATCAGTCTCGAAGGCGAGCAGGAATTAAAAACGATGGCTCCGGAAAATGCGATAATTCTGACAGAGAATTGCCGTTCTTTCCCATTTGTGGTATTATCGGAACAGATGGGCGAGGCCGTGGTTCTCCGTCCGCGCTGCCGGATGAATGGCAGGCACACTTATTACTCGGGATCTGAGAGGAGGTCTATATGACTTTAAAGGATGCCGGCAATGGTCCGGTTTGGACTTTGTGGATCGTGGCTGCACTGTTTGCAATCATCAGCATCGTTCTCCTTACCGGGCACGGAGCAAACCTGATCGCAGGATATAATACAGCCAGTGATAAAGAGAAAAGCAGGATCAACGAGAAGAAGCTATGTCGTGTCATTGGCGGCGGTTTTTCCATTATCACGCTTTTACTCTTCACCATGGTCATCGGAGCTTCCGTGCTTCCAGCTTCCTTCAGCAAGATATTCTTCACTGTAACTCTGATAGATTGTGCTGTGATGATTCTGTTGGCAAATACGATCTGTAAGAAATAAACGAAGATCCTGTTGACAAATGTCGGCAGGATCTTCGTTTTCTTAATTCATTATTCAGTTCGTCCCAACGGGGATTTCATGAATACTGAAGACTTGAAACTGAATAAGGACTGATCCATTGCGAAAGCAAGAGATTGTCTGTTTATTCTTCCCCGTCCCGGGGCGGCTCCGTCCGCTCTTCGGGATCCCCCGGCTCGGAAGACTCCGCAGCGGGAGCTTCACCGGCGGCGGGCTCCTCGGAGGAAGGCGCCTCCGCACTCTCAGGCGCTGCCTCTTCCGGCACGTTTTCTGCCGGAGGCTGGGGCAGGGCGCGGGTGCGGCAGAGGGTCCCGAAGGTCTCGCCGTCCATGGTCTCGTGCTCCAGCAGGAACTCCGCCGTCATGGTCAGGATATCCATGTTCTCTTCCAGGATGGCGGCGCAGCGGGCATAGCCCTCTTCCACGATGCGCTTCACTTCCTCGTCGATTTCCGCTGCCACCTTCTCGGAATAGCTCTTGGTGTGACCGTAGTCCCGGCCCAGGAAGACCTCGCCGGAGCCGGAATCGTAAACCACGGGACCCAGGGCATCGCTCATGCCGTATTTCATCACCATGGCCTTGGCAATGGCGGTGGCCCGCTCCAGGTCGTTGCTGGCGCCGGTGGAGATGTCGTTGAGAACCAGCTTCTCCGCCACACGCCCGCCCAGAAGGGAGACGATATCGTCCAGCATTTCGCTGCGGGAATTGAAGCTCTTGTCCTCCTCGGGGAGGTAAATGGTCATGCCTCCGGCGTTTCCGTGGGGGATGATGGTGATCTGGTGGACCGGGTCTGAGTGCTCCAGACTGTAGGAAACCACGGCGTGGCCCGCCTCGTGGAAGGCGGTGAGCCGCCGCTCCTTCTCCGTGACCACCCGACTCTTCTTCTCCGGTCCGGCGATGACCTTGATCATGGCGTCTTCGATCTCGGCCATGCTGATAAAACGCCTATTGCGCCTGGCGGCCAGAAGGGCGGACTCGTTGAGCAGGTTTTCCAGGTCCGCGCCGGTAAAGCCGATGGTCGTCTTGGCAATGGTGGCCAAGTTCACGTCCTCCGCCAGGGGCTTCCCCTTGGCATGGACCTTCAGGATTTCCTCCCGGCCCTTCACGTCGGGCATTCCCACGTAGATCTGCCGGTCAAAACGGCCCGGACGCAGCAGGGCCTTGTCCAGGATATCCTGCCGGTTGGTGGCCGCCATGACGATGACGCCCTCGTTGGTGCCGAAGCCGTCCATCTCCACCAGCAGCTGGTTCAGGGTCTGCTCCCGCTCGTCGTGACCGCCGCCCAGGCCGGCGCCTCTCTGGCGGCCCACGGCATCGATTTCGTCGATGAAGATGATGGCCGGCGCCACCTTCTTCGCCTGGTCGAAGAGGTCGCGGACACGGCTGGCGCCCACGCCCACGTACAGCTCCACGAAATCGGAGCCGGAAATGGAGAGGAACTGCACCCCCGCTTCACCTGCCACAGCCTTGGCCAGCAGGGTCTTGCCGGTGCCCGGAGGGCCCACCAGCAGGACTCCCTTGGGAATGCGGGCACCCAGCTCCACATAGCGCTGGGGGTCCTTCATAAACTCCACAATCTCCTGCAGCTCTTCCTTCTCCTCGTCCTCTCCCGCCACATCGGCGAAGGTGACCTTCTTATCCGTGGCGCCTACCCGGGTTCTGGCCTTGCCGAAGCGCATGGCGCCCTTGTCGCCGCCCATGCCCCGGTTCATCATGCTGAACCAGAGAACGCCGAAGACGATCATGATCAGGAGATAGGGCAGGAAGGTCAGCCACCAGGGCGCCTGCCATCCCACATCGTAGTCATATTCCGTGATAATGCCGTCGTGCCACTGCTGGTCTATGAGATCATGGAGGTCTTCATAAAAGACTCCGAAGCTGTAGAGGTCATAGCTTGCGGTATAGTGGCCGTTGTAGGGCTCCCGGAACGAGAGGATCAGGGTTTCCCCGTCAATGGCAAAGGCCTTGACCTTTTCCGCCTCGAAGAGGCTGCGAACCTCGGAATACTTCATGCTCTCCGTCTCGTGGTTGGACAGAAGCAGGAAGATCACCGCAATCAGCACCACCAGGATCAGGACGTAGAAGCCGATATCTCTGGTTTTCTTTTCCCGTTTCAACGATCTATCCCTCCTTTGGGAACATAGGAAACTGTCACGCCTTCTCCCCGTTCCGATGCAGGATGCAAAGGTCGGGACGCTCGCGGAAATGCTCGTTATAATCCAGTCCGTAGCCCACCACAAAGGCATCCGGAATCTCGAAGCCCCGGTAGTCGGGCACCAGATCGGTCTCCCTGCGGGAGGGCTTATCCAGAATGGTGCAGATCTTTACGGAGGCAGTCTGCCGGTTGGCCAGGTATTTTTTCATGTAGGTCAACGTGTGGCCGCTGTCGACGATGTCCTCCACAATGAGGACATGCTTTCCGGTCAGATCGGTCTCCAGGTCCTTCTTGATGATGATATTCCCTGTGCTTCGGGTACCGGAACCATAGGAGGACACCATCATGAAGCAGACCTCCAGCCGGGGGATCTTCACCTGCCGCACCAGGTCGGCCATAAAGATAAAGGACCCCTTCAGTATACCCATAAAGACGGTATCCTTGTCCCGATAATCCTCGGTGATCCGGGCGCCCAGCTTGGCCACCATGGCAGCCAGCTCCTGCGCGCTGATCAACGGCTCGAAAGTGAACTGTTCTTCCATCCTTTATGTCCTTTCCGCGATGAGCAGCATTGCGTCCGCCTCGCTCTCCGGCACGGCGGCGCGGACATCCGCGCCAAGACCGGGAACGGCGATCACACCGGCTTCGTCGGCAAACACCGGGGTCCGATTCCGCTCATCCGCAGGGATTTTCTCTTCCGTCATCCATTTTTTCAGGCTCTTCCCCGGCCGCCCCGACAGCTGGAGCCGATCACCGGGTTTGCGCGGCCTGACGAGCATCTTACCACAGATGCGCGCCTTTTTGAAGAAGAAAACAGTGAATTTACCGTGAATTTTCGTCAGCTCATTCACGTTTCCCCAAAATACGCTGTCAGTCTTCCCTGGAATGACTGTCCAGCCGTCAAAAACCAACTCCGTTTCCGGAAAAGCGGGCGCCTCCGGACCCGGGGGCCCGATAAGGAGGGCGGCATATTGCCGCCTGGCCAGGAGGCCGCCGGGCAGATCCAGCACCGCCGAAGGATTTTCGGAAGCGGCCAGAGAAAACAGAGCCTCCACGTGCTTCTCCTCCAGGCTGACGCCGAATCGTCCGGCGGCCAGGCGCAGGGCACGGCCTGCAACGGGCCTGCCCAGGGCCTGAAGGCGGTCCAGGAAAAAGACAAATGCATCCCCTTCCGGATGAAGCTCTGCCGCCGCCCGTTGCTCCAACTCCGCCTCATCCTCCCGCAGGAGACGGACCGTACGCTGAAGCGACGTCAGGAAAGCGGGATTCATCTCCCGAAAGGCGGGCAGCACTTCATGCCGCAGCCGGTTGCGGCGAAGACTCCGGTCGGCATTGGTGCTGTCTTCCATCCAGGCGAGGCCGCGGCCTTCCAGATAGGCAAGGATCTCTTCCCGGCTTGCGCCCAGAAGCGGCCGGATCACCCGGCCCCGCTGCGGCGGGATGCCGCCCAGGCCCCGGAGGCCTGTGCCCCGGATCAGGTTCAGCAGCACCGTCTCGGCGTTGTCTTCCGCCTGGTGCGCCGTGGCGATGCGGGTCTTCCCGTTTCCCAGGCTTTCCAGAAAGGCATAGCGCAGCTTTCTTGCCGCCTCTTCGATGCCAAGGCCGTGTTCTGCCGCGTAAGCTCCCACGTCTTCCCCGCCCAGATGGAGCGGAATGCCCCGGGCCTGACACCAGGCGGCGACAAATTCCGCGTCCCGCCGGGATTCGGCGCCCCGGAGGCGGTGATCGAAATGGGCGCATTCCAGCCGGAAGCCCAGCTCCGGCGCCAGCCCCAGAAGGATATCCGCCAGGCAGACGGAATCCGCACCGCCGCTCAGAGCAGCAATGACCGTTTCCGCATCTCCCAGCAACCCCCCCTCCAGGAGGGCGGAGCGGACAACTGCGGGAAGGGCGGGCATCATTCCTCCTCCCGATAGCGCTCCAGGGAGGCATAGGTGGTGTATTCCGGCATCCAGCGGACCTGGATGGTCCCGGTGTTGCCGTGGCGGTTTTTCATGACGATCAGCTCTGCCTGGTTGTGCTCCTCGGCTTCCTTGTTGAAGTAATCCTCCCGGTACAGGCCCAGGACGATGTCCGCGTCCTGCTCCAGGGAGCCGGACTCCCGCAGGTCAGAGAGCATGGGCCGTTTATCCTGCCGCTGGGTGCTGGCACGGCTCAGCTGACTCAGGCAGAGGACCGGAACGTTCAGCTCCTTGGCCATGATCTTCAGCATGCGGCTGATTTCCGCCACGGCCTGGATGCGGTTCTCACTGCTGTCTCCCGTGGCGGAGGTCATGAGCTGCAGATAATCCACCACCACCAGACCCAAGTCCTGGATCCGGCGGCACTGGGCGTTCATATCCGAAACAGTGATGACGGAATTATCGTCGATATAGAGCTTTGTGCGGCTGATGGTGGCGGTGGCGCCGCTGAGCTTCTGCCAGTCCTCCCGGTTCAGCATCCCCGTCTGCAGCTTCTTGGAGTCCACAAAGGCCTCGCTGGACAGAAGGCGCTGGGCCAGCTGCTGCTTGGACATCTCCAGGGAGAAAATGGCCACGGCCTTTCCCGTCTTCTTTCCCACGTTCAGGGCCATATTCAGGGCAAGGCTGGTTTTCCCCATGCCGGGCCGGGAGGCGAGAATGATGAAATCCGTGTTTTTCAGGCCCATGATGGTCTCGTCCAGTTCTCCAAGCCCCGTCGGCAGTCCGGGAATGCCGCCCTTGGTGCGGCTGACCTCCGCCAGTTCCTTATACACCTCGCCCAGAATGGAGGAGATGGGTTCCAGCCCGCCCATGGTCTTCCCCTGCCGCAGGGCGTAGATGCGCCGCTCCGCCATCTCCAGCACGCTGTCGCCGGGATCGGTCCCCTCGTTCACGGCTGCAGTAATATCTGCCGCCACGGTGGCGATATTTCTCAGCAGCGCCTTGTCCCGGATGATCTCCACATAGCGCATGACGTTGGCCGCCGTGGGAGTGACGTTCATCAGCTCCACCAGATAGGACTGGGAGCTCTGGGCATTGAAGATGCCCTGGAGCTTCATCTCATCCAGCACCGTCACGGCGTCGATGGGCCTGGCGAAGTTGAACATGGAACAGATCACTTCGTAGATGCCCTTGTTCAGATCGGTGTAGAAATCCTCCGGCTTCAGGGCGGAGATCACCTGGGGCGCGCAGCGGGCGTCGATGAGGATCGAGCCCAGGACCGCCTGCTCCGCTTCCAGGCTGTGAGGCATTTGTCTGCTGAACAGATCGTCCATTTTCTGCCGCTCCCCCCTTTCTCTTATCTCCGGAAACCCGGCAGCTTACTCTTCAATGACCAGAAGATGGATGGTGCCGCTGATCTCGTAGCCCAGCTTGCACTTCACTTCGTAGGAGCCGAAGCTCTTGATGTTGTCCTCCAGGACGATGCGGTTTTTCTCCAGCGTGATGTCAAACTGCTCCTTCAGGGCCTCGGAGATCTCCCGGCTGGTCACGGAGCCGAAGAGCTTTCCGTTTTCGCCGCCTTTGGCGCGGACCTTGACCACAACGCCGCCCAGTTTTTCGGCATAGGCCCGGGCCTGGGCCTTCTCCTTCTCGATCTGGGCCTGCTTTGCCTTTTCCTTCAGCTTCATGGCGTTGAGATTGTCCGCCGTAGCCTTGACCGCCAGATTTCGGGGCAGGAGATAATTCCTGGCGTAGCCCTCGGAGACCTCTACCATTTCCCCTTTTTTGCCCTGACCCTTTACGTCCGCATTCAATATGACCTTCAATTTGAACCCTCCGTTCCGTGATCCGAATTCAGATATTCGTCAATGGCCGCTTTCAGCCTTCGGCTGACTTCGGCCTCCTCCAGATCCCTGATCTGGGCACCGGCAGTGGAGCGGTTCCCCCCGCCCCCCAGCTTCTCCAGAATCACTTGCACGTTGATATCTCCGATGCTCCTGGCGGAAATGTTGACGGTCTCCTCTGCGTCATAAATGACAAAGGAGGTCTCGATCCCTGCCACGTTCACCAGCTCGTCCGCAGCCTGTGCCGCGATGATCCGGTCTCTCGTGGACAGGTTATCCGCAATGGCGATGCCCGGCTTGTAGATTTTTGCCCGTTCCACAATGGAAAAGCGGGCCACGGTGCTGCTCAGGTCGTTCTGCAGGAGTTTTTTCACCTCGGTGGTATCGGCGCCGCAGCGGCGCAGGAAGGCCGCCGCCTCGAAGGTACGGCTGCCGGTGCGCATGGTAAAGTTCTTCGTGTCCAGCACCATGCCTGCCATCACCGCCTCCGCTTCCGCCTTGCGGATGTCCGAAGTCTCCACCAGATACTGCATCAGCTCTGTGGTGAGCTCGCTGGCGGAGGAGGCGTAAGGCTCGTGGAAGTTCAGCGCCGCGTTGGAGATATAATCGGCAGCCCGGCGGTGATGGTCCACCACGGCGATCTTATTGCAGCTGAGCAGCAGGTCCTCGGACTCCACCTGGTCCGGGCGGTTGGTATCCACCACGATCAGCAGGGTGCGGCTGTCTGCCAGAATGACCGCTTCCTGCACGCCGATAAAGGTTTCCGCGTATTCCGGCAGCTTCTGCAGCCGCTCGATCAGCACCTTTGCCACCGTCTGCTCCCGGTCGAGGACCACCCGGGCGGTCTTTCCCATTTTGCGGGCGATACAGCACAGTCCCGCCGCTGCGCCCACCGTATCCAAGTCGGAAAACCGGTGGCCCATGATGAGGATATTGGAGGCATCCCCCATGAGTTCCCCCAGGGCAGAAGCCATGACCCGGGATTTCACCTTGGTCCTGCGCTCCACTGCCACGGTCTTGCCGCCGTAGAACTCGAAATTCAGCGGGGTCTTGATCACCGCCTGGTCGCCGCCCCGGGAAAGGGCCATTTCAATGCCCAGCATGGCAAACTGGTAGGCCTCCTCCAGGGTGGACGCCCCCCTTCCCAGGCCGATACTGACCGTGGCGGCGATGCCGCTGGGACTCTGCAGCTCCCGCACCGTGTCCAGAAGACTGAAATGCCCCTCCAGGAACGCGGGAAGATTCCGCTCTTCAAAGATGAAGATATACCGGTCCCGGTCAAAGCGGCAGAGATAGCCGCCGGAGGAGGCGGTCCACTCGCTGATGCGGTGGTCGATCTGTGCCAGCAGCGAGGCCTTGGCCGTTTCGGTCAGGTTTTTGATCAGCTCGTCGTAGTTGTCCAGCATGATGACGCTGACGATGGGCCGGGAGGCGGCGTACTCCGCCGAGACCTTCTCATACTCCGTCACGTCCATGAAATAGCACATGCCCCAGTAGGTACCGGAGACGGCGCTGCTCTCCAGGGAGAACACGTTGCCGTAGACCCGATACCGCTGGTCCCCCAGAACGGCGGGCTCCGGCGCCTCCCGGTGCCCCTCCGCCAGCCACTTCAGACTGAAGCCGGGGATCATGTCCGACATGGTGATCTCAAAAACGTGGACCCGCTCTCCGGTGATGGCCAGGAACTCCTCGTTGGACCAGAGCACGGTGCCGTCCTTCATATTGAAGATCACCAGAGGCAGGGGAATGCTGAGG
>JAEEGL012279604.1_pt1 | contig 13792 bp, 14 predicted proteins | sample 9134231 | NCBI WGS metagenome assembly JAEEGL01 (sample SAMN16246548, study PRJNA631951) | gut metagenome | biome: gut microbiome; feature: rumen; material: fiber-attached | host: Bos | place: Iran: Karaj | collected 2018-10 | reverse complement strand
GGAAGCATATACCGGATTTGCGCGTGTTTACGACACCTTCATGGAGGAGACTCCCTATGACAAGTGGTGTAAGCGCATAGTTAAGATATTAAAGGACAACGGAATAAAGGATGGCCTTTTGTGCGAACTGGGGGCCGGCACCGGAGAAATGACACGCCGCCTTCGTGACAAGGGCTACGATATGATCGGAGTTGACAATTCCGAAGAAATGCTGGCTGTGGCCCGGGCCAAAGAGGAGAAGGCGGATCCCGGGATTAAAGCTCACGGTAACAGCGACGGGAAGCGCGCTAAGACCGAAAACAGTGAGATCCTGTATCTCTGCCAGGACATGCGGGAGTTTGAACTCTACGGCACGGTCCGGGGCATCGTAAGTGTCTGCGACAGCATCAACTATATCACTGATCCGGGTGACCTTACCGGAGTTTTTAAACTAGTAAACAATTATCTTGATCCCGAAGGATTGTTTATCTTTGATTTCAACACAAAGCACAAGTACCGGGATGTCATTGGTGACACCGTTATCGCGGAAAACCGTGACGATGAAAGCTTTATCTGGGAAAATTCCTACTATCCCGAAGAAAGCATCAACGAATACGATATAACCTTCTTTGTGCGGGAGGGGGAGCTTTTCAGAAAATTTACCGAGACCCACATTCAAAGGGGCTATACCCTGTCCGAGATAAAGAAAAGTCTCGCGGCAGCAGGCCTTGTTTTTGTTAGCGCCGAGGATTCGGACACAGGAGCGGCACCCACATGTGCAAGCGAGCGGATCCTTGTGACTGCCAGAGAATGCGGAAAGGCATAAAAGATATGGAAGATTACATAGTACGTGCGACCGCCGCAGGCGCACAGATCCGTGCTTTTGCGGCATATACAAAAAACCTTACGGAAGAAGCAAGAAAGGCTCATAACACAAGTCCCGTTATCACGGCGGCTCTCGGAAGACTCATGACGGGTGCCGTAATGATGGGCATCATGCAGAAGGGTGATGATGACCTTCTTACCCTTCAGATCAAGTCAGGCGGTCCGGTGGGCGGTATTACGGTTACGGCGGATTCAAAGGGAAGGGTTAAGGGCTATGCCGTAAATCCCGATGTGATGCTGCCTCCAAACTCCAAGCACAAGCTGGATGTGGGCGGTGCCGTGGCTCCGGGATTTTTGACCGTTATAAAGGATATCGGGCTTAAAGACCCTTACGTTGGCGAAGTCATGCTTCAAAGCGGTGAGATAGGAGACGACCTTACCTATTATTTTGCAGCCAGTGAGCAGGTTCCTTCCACGGTGGGCCTCGGGGTCCTTATGAACAAGGATAATACCGTGCGTCAGGCCGGGGGCTTTATAATCCAGCTTATGCCCTTTGCACCCGAAGAGACCATAGAGAAATTGGAAGAGAATCTTAAAAAGGTCAGTGCCGTGACGGATCTTCTTGAAGAAGGAAAAACCCCCGAGGATATCCTGAAGGTGATCCTCGAGGGCTTCGATATAGAGTTTACGGACAAACTGCCCGCCAAATTTTACTGTAACTGTTCCAAGGAACGTTTCTCCAAGGGACTGGTGTCTCTCGGGAAAAAAGAACTTTCGGATATCATAGCCGAGGGCAAGGATATCGAAGTCAACTGCCGTTTCTGCGGCAAACACTACAATTATTCCGTAGAGGAACTTTCGGGACTGTACAGGAAATTATAGAATCTCTGTACCCAGTCCGTGTGCTTGGTGTTGATTATGGCACCAAAGCATACCTTAGTATCTGAACCGTAGCAGCCCTTCAGACCCGGAGCGTCGGACACATCCACCGCAATGGGGATGGAGGGCTGTTTTTCGCCGGTATCGGGGTCGATGGGTTCGTGCCAGATGAGTTTATCTTTGACTGCTTCAAGGGTCTCTTCGTCAAAGTAGTTTCGAAGGTCTCCCAAAACTCCGCTGTCCCAGTAGTTCTTTGAAACATCTTCGGGAGCCAGCATCACATCGGCGGTACGTGCGGCAATGACAGCCATGAGTTTTTGCTGGTTGGCATAGGTCTGCTGGTCGTAATGCTCAAAATCCGCCGTCATGTAAAATCCGTTGTCAAAGAGCACGGTTTCTTTTTTCTGATCTATCTCAAGTACTTCGGAAAAAGCAGTCTCGTTGGGTATTCCCGCGGCATTGATCATTACCGCCTCAAATACGGTGTTCTTTGAAAAAACCACACTCTTTATGATGGAAAAAAGAAAAATACCTCCAAGGATAACCGCTATGGTGTGTATCTTATAATATTCCCAAAAGTAGGACAGCCTGTACTTAAAACCCTTGTTTTTAAGTTTTGCATGCTGTTCCCTTACATCGTCTATTACGGGCATGATCGGGGTCCTTTCTTATAAGTCGTTAAAGGGCAGGGCCGTATTCCCTGCCGCTCCATAAATTATTATTCAAAGCAAACCCTCTGTCAATAAAACCAAATCTGAATTTTTTGTTAAAAGATGAAAAAGTGTTTTTCTTTTGGGTAAAGTCTGCTAATATTACAGAAGAAACATTTCGCGGGCCGGAGCTTGCGGTGAGCAATATATCAGATTTCGGAGGTTTTTTGTAATGAGTGATGCTTATGTTGAATGCATGGTGGCAAGGAGGACTCCCGCCTGGCAGTCATTCGTTAAATATCTTCTTTATTTTCTTTGTGCGGTTGCGGTACTGGCAAGCTTTATAGGCTTTGGAGTCATAGCGCTCATCGTTGCCATCGGTATCGGCGTGGGAGCCTATTTCTTTGGCCTCAACACAGATCTTGAATTCGAATATCTGTATCTGGACAAGGAGATAACCGTTGATAAGATCATGGGCAAGGCAAAGCGCAAGAGAGTTGCGGTATATTCCCTTGACAAGATCGAGATTCTTGCGCCCATCAAGTCCTATCATCTTGACAGCTACAAGAACCGTGAGATGAAGACCCTGGATTACTCCTGCGGTTTCGAGGATCAGCCCGACAAGAGATATGTATTTATCTATGAGGGCGGGACCAAGGTCATCATTCAGCCCACCGAGGAGTTTGTGAAGGTTGTTAAGAATGTAGCTCCCAGAAAAGTATTTACGGATTGACAAGAGCCTGCGGCTGTGATAAATTCTACTCAATTTATCACGAACCCGCAGGTTTGTTTTATATTTAAAAGCACATATCAGGAGGATCATAATGAGTCAGATTATCGGTGAAGGTATTACTTTCGACGACGTGCTCTTGGAGCCCGCTTATTCCGAAGTCATTCCCAATCAGGTGGACGTTACCACATATCTAACAAAGAAGATCAAGTTAAACGTACCTCTTATGAGCGCAGGTATGGACACTGTTACCGAACATCGCATGGCCATTGCAATGGCACGTCAGGGCGGTATCGGTATCATCCACAAGAACATGACCATCGAACAGCAGGCCGAAGAGGTCGACAAAGTTAAACGTTCCGAGAACGGCGTCATTACAGATCCTTTTTCTTTATCTCCCGAACATACCCTGGCGGATGCGGATTCTTTAATGGGTAAGTTCCGTATTTCCGGTGTTCCCATCACCGAAGGCAAAAAACTCGTAGGTATCATCACCAACCGTGATCTTAAATTCGAAACAGATTTTTCCAAGAAGATCAAAGAATCCATGACCAGTGAAGGGCTTGTTACAGCCCATGAAGGAGTCACCCTGGAAGAAGCAAAACACATCCTTGCCAAGGCTCGTAAGGAAAAGCTTCCCATTGTGGACGACGATTTCAATCTCAAGGGTCTCATCACCATCAAAGACATTGAAAAGACATCAAATATCCTTTGGCTGCCAAGGATTCGCAGGGCAGACTTCTCTGCGGTGCCGGCGTAGGCATCACGGCAAACTGCCTTGAGAGAGTAGCGGCTTTGGTGGAAGCCAAGGTTGACGTTATCGTACTTGATTCCGCTCACGGCCATTCAGCCAACGTTATCAAGTGCGTAAAGATGATCAAGGAAGCTTATCCCGATCTTCAGGTCATTGCAGGTAACGTTGCTACCGGTGCTGCCACAAAGGCTCTTATCGAAGCAGGTGCCGATGCCGTTAAGGTAGGTATCGGACCCGGATCCATCTGTACCACCCGTGTTGTTGCGGGTATCGGTGTTCCTCAGGTTACCGCCATCATGGAATGCTACAAGGTTGCCAAGGAATACGGCATCCCCATCATCGCCGACGGCGGTATCAAGTATTCCGGTGAGATCACCAAGGCTATTGCCGCAGGCGGTAATGTCTGCATGATGGGTTCCATGTTTGCAGGCTGTGACGAAGCTCCCGGCGAGTTCGAACTTTATCAGGGCCGTAAATACAAGGTTTACCGCGGAATGGGTTCCATCGCCGCAATGGAGAACGGAAGCAAAGACCGTTACTTCCAGTCCGATGCCAAGAAGCTGGTTCCCGAAGGCGTCGAAGGCCGTGTGGCTTACAAGGGAAGCGTTGAAGACACAGTCTTCCAGCTTATCGGCGGACTCCGTTCCGGTATGGGATACTGCGGATGCAAGAACATCGAAGAACTTAAGGAGAACGGAAGATTCATCAAGATTTCCGCCGCATCCCTTAAGGAAAGCCATCCTCACGATATCCACATCACCAAGGAAGCTCCCAACTACTCCTCCGATGCACTTTAATACGGTAATTCACTCCCGTCCGGATCCTTCGGACGGGAGTTTTGTTTATTTGCTAAAATTTGCATAAATTTGAGAAAAATCGACACCGTATTGCAAAGGTTAATTTAGTTATGTTAATATAAATAGTAAAGTTACATACGAGGTACACAGTGGATTACTTAAACTCTTCTTCCAATGGACTAAGCGCATATACGACCGGTGTCATGCCGGACCTCGTCATAGTTCAGCGAATGGCCGTCAGATACAGCAATGTAGCCGATGTGTATATGTATGCCCTTAACAAGAAGGGTGAAGTTATCTGCGAGATCACCTGTGACAGGAAAGAAAAGGACCGTCTTTTCGACCTTGTGGGCGAAGAGAGGCTGGATGCGCTCTATCATCGCGTATCCGACGATGAACTTGAAGTCCAGGCCATTGAAGATACCCCGATACCCAATATCAAGATCGCCGGCGTGTCCCTTCACGTTGATCACATTCCCGTGGTCACATGGATGCTCATAGCCGTTCTCAATGACGAAGACCTGGTTTCCCTTCCCGGAAGCGCGGTCCCTCAGGAATTTTCTCACAGTACTTCCTTTGAAAATTTCAATTATTGCATAGATGTTGTCAGAGACGTTACCCAGCTTATAGTCTGCTCACGTCTTTCTTTGGCGACAGCCGAGGCTGAGAGCCGCCGCAGCAGATTTTCCGAGGAAGAAGCAAAACTTTCTTTAAAGCGTATCACGGCACTTTCCGAGATAGTATCCCTTCTTGATTCCAATGATGCCATTGAGGCGGTAATGAACGAGATCGTCAAGATCGCCGGGCAGTATTTAAACATTGCCACCGCTTTTGTAAGCCGCGTCAAACAGAATTCCGAAGTAATGGACGTGGTGGCGGAATGGAACAATCAGGGACGTGTTTCCCTGTTCGACCGTACCGTGGATCAGAAGAGATTTTCTTTCCTCTATTCCGACAAGGTACTGGTACATTCCTTTGATACCGATGCAGAGATATCCGAGAAGGAAGCTCTTAATGAGATCGGGATCACCGCCATGTGCGTATTTCCCATACAGATGCGTACAGGCGTTGCCATGTATGCCTGCTTTATGGACAGTGCTCCGGACAAGAAGTGGAGCACCGAGGAGATCAAATTCCTTCACGATTCCATGAAGGTGCTTCAGAGCATTCTTACCAAGCGTATACAGAAAAACTCCCTGGCAAGCTCCTATGCTTCCCTGGAAGCCATTCTTGACAACGTCGGATCCGCTATCTTTGTCCGGGATATCGAGACCAAGACTCCTCTTTTTGCAAACCGTGTTTTAAAGAACACCTTTGCCAAGGAGATTCAGGAAGGAACCCTTGGGGATCTTTTCGACAATGCCATTCCCGTCAACAAATCAAGCGGGATCTACGAAGTTAACCATATAGAGCGGGGCCGTTGGTACGACCTGCACTATACTTACATAAACTGGGTGGACGGCCGTAAGGTTTCTTTGTGCGCCGCCTACGACGTTACCGATAAGAAAAATTATCAGCGCAGGATCGAGCAGCAGGCCTATACCGATTTTCTTACGGGTCTGTACAATCGTATGTGCTGCGAGCGCGATCTTGCCACACATATTGACTATGCCAAGAAAATGGGCCTTACCGGTGCCCTTCTTTATCTGGATCTTGACGATTTCAAGCACATCAACGACGGTCTGGGTCACCAGTACGGCGACGTGCTGCTTAAGGCTATCTCTCACAGTCTGCAGAGGATCGAAGGGATCGAGAATACCTGCTACCGTATGGGCGGCGATGAATTTGTCATCATCGTTCCTCCGGACAGCTACTCAAGGTTCCAGAAGATAATCGAATCCATCACGGAGATCTTCTCCAAACCCTGGTTCCTTAAGGATGCGGATTATTACTGCACCATGAGTATGGGTATTGTGGAATTCCCCGAAAGCGGCGAGAGCGTTCAGGATCTTATCAAGAAAGCCGACATCGCCATGTACGATGCCAAGAAGAGCGGTAAGAACAGAGTCGCACAGTATTCCGACAGTATCGTTACTTCCTCCAACGAGCGTCTCGATATGGAGAAGAACATGCGTGATGCCATTACCGGCGGCTATATTGAGTTCGAGGTTTATTATCAGCCCATCGTGGATATCATGGACGGTAACCGCTGCATAGGTGCCGAAGCTTTGATCCGCTGGAATTCCGCGGAGCTTGGCTTTATCAATCCCAGCGATTTCATTCCCCTTGCGGAGTATCTGGGACTTATCAATCCCATCGGCAACAATGTCTTAAAGGTTGCCTGCGAGACCTGTAAGCACTGGAATGATAACGGCCACCCCAATTACAAGGTCAACGTCAATCTGTCAGTGGTACAGCTCCTTCAGACGGATATTGTGGATATCGTGCGCGACACCATTGAAAGCACCGGCATCAATCCCAAGAACCTCACCCTTGAGGTTACCGAGAGCCTTGCCATCAACGATATGGAGCGCATGAAGAAAATCCTTTACAATATCAAGACTCTTGGTGTTAAAATAGCCTTGGACGATTTCGGAACCGGTTATTCGTCCCTTAACCACATACGAGAGATCCCCTTCGATGTCATCAAGGTGGATCAGAGCTTTGTAAGAGATCTTGCGGAGGATGCTTATTCCCAGTCCTTTATCAAGATGGTGGCGGAACTTGCCGAGACCATCGGCGTCAATGTCTGCGTTGAGGGTATCGAGACCGACAAACAGTTTGCGGTCCTTGGCAACATGAAGGTTAAGATGGTGCAGGGCTTCTATTTTGACAGACCCATGCCCAAAGACAAGTTTGAAGAAAGATTTGTTACAAATTACAAGGATGAGCCCGTCAGAACCGTTAATAACGAGATTTGAGCGTAACGGACTTTTGTGATATACTATTTCCATCGGAGGTTTTGAAATGGGAGACGGAATATTATCTGGTCTTGAGTCCTTTGGGCTCGGCGACCTTGAAGGTATGAGCATATTTGAAGAGAAGAAGGCACCCGAAGCCAAGGCTGCGGCACCCGAGATTTCCGAGAAGGATTTTCTTCTTGATAAATCCATGAGCTGTCCTCACTGTGATGCGGAGTTCAAGGCCCGTGTTGTCAAGGGCGGCAAGGCCAAGCTTGTGGGCACGGATATGGACCTTCGTCCCAGATATCAGGAACTGGATATCGCCAAGTACGATGTCATCATGTGTCCGTTCTGCGGATATACCGCTCTTTCAAGATATTTCCCCACACTGCTTTCCAATCAGGGCAAGCGTATCAGCGAGAAGATCACTCCTGCTTTCAAGCCTAAATTCGAGGATCTGCCCGAGACTTACAGTTACGACGATGCTCTGGAAAGATACAAGATGGCGCTGATCAATGCCATCGTCAAGGTTACAAAAGCAAGTGAGAAAGCGTATATCTGCCTTAAGGCTGCCTGGATCTGCCGCGGCAAGGCCGAAGAGATCGGTGAAGCCCATGCAGACTACGAGAAGACCAAAGCCATGGAAGCCGAGTATATCAAGAACGCTTACGAAGGCTTTGTTTCCGCAGTGTCCACCGAGAGCTTCCCTATGTGCGGCATGGACGAGATGACCGTCAATTACCTGATCGGTGTTCTTGCCTTTAAGACCGGTCACATGGATGTGGCATCCAAGATGATCGCCACCATCTTACAGTCCAACGGAGCCAGCCCCCGTATCAAGGACAAGGCCCGTGACCTTAAGGATGAGGTATTAAAGGCAATAAAGAAGTAAATTATCAAAGATTATCTGTGAAATGTGACGATTGACGTTTGCGTTCAAAACAGATATGCTTTATGAGTAAGGTCTATATGACTGACGGAAGTGGAATTGACCACAGGGAGTATAGATTATTTGAGGCCGACCGTCTGGGCAATCACGCCCGGGGTATGGCCTCTTTCTTTTTATGTGCACTCGCGCGAGTTGAAAATGTTGCTTTCGGCAACCGCGCTCGGCACGGGAATCCCGATGCGGGATTCCAATGAGAAGGAAAACAAGCACGAGCGTTAGAGTACATCAACGATTGAAAGGAGCAAACATGAAAACATTTGAGCTTTCAAAACTTTTAAAGACCAATGCCTATCCCGGCAGAGGTATTGCCATTGGCAGATCCGAGGACGGACGCAAGGCCGTTATTGCCTACTTTATCATGGGCCGCAGCGTAAACTCCCGCAACCGCGTATTTGTTGAGGATGGTGAAGGCATCCGTACCGAAGCCTTCGATCCTTCCAAGATGTCGGATCCCAGTCTTATCATCTATTCCCCCGTCAGAGTATTCGGATCCCACACCATCGTCACAAACGGCGATCAGACCGATACGGTATATGACGGACTCAGAGCCGGCAAGAGCTTTGATGCCGCTTTGAGAGCCCGCACCTTTGAACCCGACGGCCCCAATTACACCCCCAGGATTTCCGGTATCCTTCATTTTGAAGAGGATACCTTCTCCTATGAGATGAACATATTAAAGAGTAACGGAGGAGATCCTTCTTCCTGCAACCGTTACAATTTCTTTTATGATAATCCCAAGATCGGCGAGGGCAGATTCCTCCATACCTACAAGTGCGACGATGATCCCTTACCTTCCTTCGAAGGAGAGCCCGAGATCATCGAGATCAAAGGAAATATCGATGAGTTTACCGAGGACGTCTGGGAAAGCCTCAACTTTGAAAACAAGGTTTCTTTGTTCGTTAGATTTGTGGATCTTGAGACCGGCAAATGGGAAACCAGGATAAAGAACAAGAACGAAAGATAAGGAGCAAAGCATGAACGAGATTCAGTTAAAATACGGATGTAACCCCAATCAGAAGCCTTCCAGGATCTACATGGCAGACGGAAGCGACCTGCCTGTTACCGTTTTGAACGGAAGACCCGGATATATAAATTTCCTCGATGCCTTCAACGGATGGCAGCTGGTAAAAGAACTCAAGGAGGCAACCGGACTTCCCGCAGCCACCAGCTTTAAGCATGTTTCACCAGCAGGTGCCGCAGTGGGTCTTCCCCTTGACAAGACACTTGCAAAGATATACTGGGTGGATGACCTTGGAGAGCTTTCTCCCCTTGCTTCGGCATATGCCAGAGCCAGAGGCACGGACCGCATGTCCTCCTTCGGTGATTTCATCGCCCTTTCAGATGTCTGTGACGTAGATACCGCAAAGCTCATCAAGCGTGAAGTATCCGACGGTGTCATCGCTCCCGGATACACCGATGAAGCCTTTGAACTTCTCAAGCAGAAAAAGAACGGAAATTACAATGTTATTCAGATAGATCCTTCCTATGTGCCCGAAGAGATCGAGCGCAAGCAGGTATTCGGCATCACCTTTGAGCAGGGCAGAAACGAGCTCAAGATGGAGGATTCCCTCTTTGACAACATCGTGTCCAAGAACAAGGAGATCCCTGCGGAAGCTCTTATCGACATGAAGATAGCAATGATCACTCTTAAGTATACCCAGTCCAATTCCGTATGCTACGTTAAGGGCGGTCAGGCCATCGGTATCGGTGCCGGACAGCAGTCCAGGATCCACTGCACCCGTCTTGCGGGACAGAAGGCCGACAACTGGTTCCTTCGTCAGTGCCCCAAGGTACTTAACCTTGATTTCCTTGATACCCTCGGTCGTGCCGACAGAGACAATACCATCGATGTTTATATCGGGGATGAATTTGATGATGTATTAAGAGACGGAGAGTGGCAGAAGAGATTCAAGACCCGCCCCGAAGTCTTCACCGTTGAAGAAAAGAAGGAGGGGCTCAAAAAGAACACGGATGTGACCCTTGGTTCCGATGCTTTCTTCCCCTTCTCAGACAACATCGAAAGAGCTCATAAGAGTGGTGTGAAATATATTGCGGAGCCCGGCGGATCCGTTCGCGACGACGCGGTCATCGAGTGCTGCGATAAATACGGAATGGTGCTTTCCTTCACCGGTATACGCCTGTTCCATCACTAAAGAATAAAAAAAGTCGCCACAACAGTGGCGACTTTTTTACTTTAAAGTTTTCTCTATAAGGTTTATGTATTTCACCACATCCTTGTAGTAGGCGGAGGCATCGAAGGCATCGCCCTTGAAGTGATCCCGCATGAGGCTGTCGGTGGTGTAATCCAGCATCTTTAAGTACATGGCAGAGTCTTTGTTTACATTGATGGGAGCCATGTCTGCTTTGGCAAGAACTGTTGCAACTGAGTCCTTGTAGTTGGCCATGGCTTCTTTGGTGGCGGTAACGGCTTCTTCGACCGTTTCGCCCTTGCAGGTATTAAGAAACATCTCCATGTAGGGGTAGGTCTTAAGAGTCTGCATCTTGGCCGCCTCCATCTGACGACGTATCTCCATGTAGGAGGTCTCAGAAGGATCGATGGCGCTGGAAAGCTCCAAAGCCATATAGCGGGCGCTGTATTCGCAAAGGAAGGAATAAACTCCGATCTTGCTGTCGAAATAGTGAAAAAGAAGGCCCTTGCTGATGCCGGCTTCTTTGACGATATCATCGGTGCTGGCGTGTTTATAGCCGTTTATTGCAAAAATCTTTAAAGCAGCGTTGATCATGCGATCCTGCTTTTCCTGCTTTAAATCGAAAAATTTTGCGTTCATGTATACCCCTTTTTTCGTTACATCGGCAGAAGGTTTGCCTTGGTAACGGTTATTGACCTTTTGAGTCGAAAAAGATAATAGCATAATTCTTTTTGCGGTTCAAGGTTATCTGATGATAAAATTCCGTGATACAAAAATTTCAGTAAAGTGCACAAAGATTTACGGATTTATTGCAAAAGACGACGAATGATAATATAATCATATATACCGCAAGGGGTTGCGGAATGTGTTTGAGAGGAGACTTAAAATGGCTAAGAAAGGCAGTAAATTAAAAGCTCTTTTGCTGATCGGCGCAGCTGCAGCCGGAGCATACTATTACTATAAACAGAAGAATTCCAACATTCCCGCCAACATGGCAGATGATGACGAGGATGAGGATTTTAACGAGGACCTTGATGAAACTCCCAAGTCAGGAAAGCGTTCCTACGTTTCTCTTGATTTTAACACCGTAGAACAGAAGGTTCAGGATGTTGCGGCCAAGGTTGCCGACACCGCAAGCCGTGCGGCTACTTCTCTTGGCAAGATGTACAAGACCGCTGAGGGCAAGGTTGAAGAGTTCTTCGACGACCGCAAGGAAAACCTGAAGGATGCTGTCGATGAAGTCAAGGAAGCTGCCGAAGACTTAAAGGAAGAGTCCAAAGAAGAAAAGAATCCTTACAGCGAATAGACCTGTTTAGTATCTGACGCATAAACAGCCTTCGTATCTTTCGATGCGAGGGCTGTTTCTTTTTACTTTATTTCTTCTGTGTATACGGCGGGTCGGCGGGGTAGCTGCCGCGGAGCTTCTGCATGCCGCGGCCTACGGCATCCCGGGAGTTCTTCCAGTCCGCATCTTTGTTGCGGTAATCAAACTTTTCGATGAGCCAGCTTACGTCTTCAAGGAGTCTCTCCATGTTTGTGTTCATAAGGTTGAACATCTTGGGGAAGAACTCCTTTTTTTCTTTTTCATCAAGGTGAGTTTCCGCATACTCGCAAAGATCCCCAAAGTGATGGAGACAGAAGCCCTTGCCGTTATCGATCTTCTGCCTGAATTCGGACTCAGTGGAATAAAGGTGAAAGAAAGCACCGAGATAGCGCTCATAGTCATCCTTGAAGCGCTTGCAGATATAGCAGGATCCGTCCTTGGCGCGGGTCCATTCCGTCACATTGTTGGAGGCCCCGGCTCCCCCCGAAAGCTTTTCTTTGAAAGAGATCTTCCTGGGAGAATATTTCTTGAACTGTTCCTGCATCTCGGAGATGGTCTTCCGGTAGTGGGTCTTTAATATCCAGGCATTGCCGAGAGTATTGCCGTAGTCGTACATCTTGCGGATGTGCTCACGGCAGAACCCGTATTTATCCGTCATATCTCTTGTATCGGACTGCATATATGAAGCTGCGCTTCCAAGACAGTAATCTAAGAGACTTTGCTCCACATCACGCTCTATATAGCAAAAAGGGCATTCATCATTGGCATCCACTGCCTCGTTAAGGGGGATGGTGTAAAGTTTTTCTTTCATGGGAGTGTCGGCGCTTTGCCGGATCCTTTCTTTTTATCTGTTGGGCTTTCAACCCGCATTACACATTTTATCATAAAACTTAAAAAATGTATTCCCTGCCTGTTGACAGTGGCAGAATGCAGGGATATATTATTTTTGGAACTATATTATACGCCGTATAATATTATACAAAAGAAAGGGAGGAGCAAAATGGTATTTAACACGGGAGCCGCGCTCCTTGATGCCATTGTTCTGGCGGTGGTAAACACCGACCCGGAAGGAACTTACGGTTACAAGATAACCCAGGATGTTCGAACGGTCATAGACCTGTCGGAATCCACCTTGTATCCGGTCCTCAGAAGACTCATGAAGGAGGAATGCCTTGAGGTCTACGACAGGGAGTTTTCCGGCCGGAACCGCAGGTATTACAAGATCACCGAAAAGGGCAGGGCACAGCTGAACATGTATGTGGGAGAATGGTACACATACTCAAAGAAAATCAACAGGATCTTTAAAGGCGAGAGCCTGATCTATGAAACCATGGGGGAGGATGGAACAAAGGATGAATAAAGAAGAATTTTTGCAGGAACTCGGATCGCTTCTTTCGGATATTCCCGAGAAGGATCGTGAGGATGCGATAAAGTATTACAGCGACTATATTGATGATGCGGGTGAGGAAGCCGAGCATGCCATAGCCGAGCTTGGAAGCCCCGAATCGATTGCCAGGATAGTTAAGAGCGAATCTGCCGATGCGCTGGAACCGAAGCCAATCGAAAACCCGCCAATGGAACAGCCGGAATACACTAACGCGCCATCTACGGAACCTCTGCAGGGGGACAAAGCAAAGAAACGCCTGCCTGCATGGGCGATCGTGGTGCTGACGGTGCTTTCTCCCGTGATACTGGCATTGGGGCTTGCGGCGGTGATACTGGTACTTTCGGTTGTGGCCGTTTCACTGGCAGTAGTGTTCGCGGTCACTGCAGTATTTCTTTTGCTTTCGTATGTGGCCGGACTTTCTGTTGCGGCCGGCGGATTCATGATCGCTGAAGGATGTATAGCTGCAGGCTTTGTGACCTTTGGTACAGGGTTGTTCCTGTTTGCGGCTGCTTTGATCGTACTTAT
>JAEEGL010781359.1_pt1 | contig 13792 bp, 10 predicted proteins | sample 9134231 | NCBI WGS metagenome assembly JAEEGL01 (sample SAMN16246548, study PRJNA631951) | gut metagenome | biome: gut microbiome; feature: rumen; material: fiber-attached | host: Bos | place: Iran: Karaj | collected 2018-10 | reverse complement strand
AGGTAAAAATCGAGCTCTCTTCCTGCGCCGAAAAGGAATTTTTTATTCCCTTTATTACCATGACCGATGATGGTATGCCCAAAGATTTGTCTCTGGTTATCACCAGGGAAGATTATGAAGTTTTGGTCTCCGACCTCATTGATCATACGCTGGAAACCTGTGTCCAGGTGCTGGACGATGCCGGTGCCAGCCCGGCCGATATTGATGAAGTGCTTTTGGTTGGCGGGCAGACGCGTATGCCCCTTTTGGAAGAGCGCATAACCAAGTTCTTCGGTCGCTCTCCTTCCAAGCAAGTGCATCCCGATGAAGCGGTGGCTGTCGGCGCCGCTCTCTTTGCCCATAGCCTGGCTGATAATACCAATACCAAGTTGCAACTTTTGGATGTGATTCCCATGGCTATCGGTATTGAAGATTTTCATGGTAATATGCACATTCTTTTTGACCGCAACTCACCGGTGCCCAACCAGCGCTCTTTCCAATTTACCAATTCGCGCGATAATCAAGCCGCGCTGGTGATAAGAATTTATCAGGGTGACAGCATGGTGGCCCGCGAAAATACTCTTTTAGGCGAGTTTATTTTGAGCGGACTTAGGCCGGGGGCGCGGGGTACTGTGCGCGTGGAAGCTATAATGAGCTTAAGTGTGGAGGGCATTCTTTCGATATACGCTCACGACATAGATACCGGCGTTACTTTGGAACAACAGGTTAATTTGTCAGTGGAGGGAGCATGATGAGAAAAACTCTGCTAATCGGTACCTTGGTGGTGGCCATTTTGCTCCTGGCAGCGCCTTTAGCCCGGGCCGATGATTTTACAAATCCCCCTATAATCAGCGGAGCCAAGCAAATTGAGCCGGGCCGTTATCGCTGCCCCAATAATTATAACGAAACTTTAATGAACTACCGGCGGATGCTGAGAAATTCCGGCGGTGGCTTTAAATGGCGCACTATTATTCACCAGAATAATTTAAAGGCTAAATATCTGGAAAATACCCGCAAAAACGGCAAATGGGCCGGCATCAATATTTATGAATACAATGGCGAAACACGCATTTTTGTGGTTCCGCGCTAAGAAACAAAAAGAAATATGAAAAGCCTGAATGTATCCTTACTCGGCGCTACCGGCTCTATCGGCGGCAGTACGCTCGATATTATTGAGCGCTTTCCGCAGAAATTTAAACTAGTTGCCGCTTGCGCTAAGCAAAATATTAATAAATTAGCTGAGATAGCTAATAAATACCGGGTGCCGCTTTTGGGCATAAGCGAGGCTTCTCTGGCCAAAGAACTGGCAGCCAAACTGGATTACAAAGCTGAGGTTTTGGGCGGTGAAGAGGGCATTTTAGCCTGTGCCACAGCGGGCGCAGCTGACTTGGTGGTAGGAGCTCTGGTGGGTATTGCCGGCCTGAAATCCACTCTGGCGGCTATTTGCGCCGACAAAAAGCTGGCTCTGGCGAATAAGGAATCGCTGGTGGCCGGTGGCCATTTGGTGGAAAAGACTCTAAAAGAGCACCCAAAAGCGGCCATTATTCCGGTGGATAGTGAGCATTCGGCCATTTTCCAGTGCCTTAAGAGCGGCGCCCATAATGAGATAAAGCGCTTGCTTTTGACAGCCAGCGGCGGCCCCTTTAGAGGCCTTAAAGGGGCAGATTTAGCCAGGGTAACGCCGGAGATGGCTCTAAAGCACCCTAATTGGAATATGGGCGCCAAGGTGACTATCGATTCGGCCACCATGATGAACAAAGCGCTGGAAGTTATTGAGGCATATTGGCTTTTTAAAGTGCCGCCGGAGCAAATTTCGGTGCTTATTCAGCCCAAAAGCATTGTGCACTCTATGGTGGAATTTGTGGACGGCCAGGTTGTCGCGCAAATGGGGCCGCCGGATATGCGCCTGCCCATCTCTTATGCTCTCTTTTACCCCGAGCGGGCGCCGCTTAATACCACCAAAGAGCCGCCGCTGCTCGATTTTGCCCACCTCGCACCAGTGGAATTTTTTGGTCTCGATATGGCGCCTTTCCCTTCGGTGGATTTGGCCAAAGAGGCGCTTAAAATGGGTCACTCGGCGCCTATTGCCCTAAATGGGGCCGATGAAGTGGCAGTGCCCGCTTTTCTTAGAGGGGAGATTCCTTTTACCGCTATTTATGATGTAGTCGAAAAAGTGCTCCTGGCCCATAAAGTGACAGAACCTGCCGATTATGAAGAAGTTTTGGCGATAGATGGCGAAAGCCGCGCCAAGGCCAAAGAGCTTATCGCACGCCATTAGTGATTATTAGCAAGATCGAATTATTTGTTTAAATTGCCTAAAACCAGGCAGCGCACCTGGCCATTGGCAGTAGAATTTTGGCTGTAGCAGAGCAGTTCCGGGTGGGTCTCGTTTTCCGGTACGTAAGCCAGAGCGGTGAGGTCATCGGGCAGCTCATAATTAAGATTCTCCAGTTTTGGTCTTGGCGGAGTATCGGAATTGGCATCTCCTTCTCCGTCGGTGCCATCTCCGTCTGTGCCTTCTTCAAATACTTCTGTCGGGTCACAAATATTTAATCGCCCGCTGCCGTCGTTGTAGGGCATGAAGGTTACTTTGAATAAATTGACGACTTTTCTCGAAAAATCATCTGTGCCATGTCCATCAGCTGAGGTGGTATTAATTTCCAATGCCAGATAGAGGGTGTTGCTGCCATTGGTGGCTATAGCTCTGACATCCTGAAGATTTGTGTAATAATCATTTATTTGCAAATTGGAAGTTGTATTGGAAATCTCATCAGTATAATAATCGTAATGATGCCAGTAAATAGTGTGATTATTATTATTTACCACCCCACAGGCCAATGTATTATTATAAGTATTTGCTAAATATGCGATGATTACATCGCTTACGCCATCATTCATGGTGACATTTACGCCCAGCGGGGCTACAGATACAAAATTATCAGGAGGCATTTTATATAAGGCTCCGGCGGTGGTTCCATAATAGCCGGCATCATTGCCTTCGGCATAGGGCTGCGGAGAGGTATCAAAGAAGGCTTCACCCTGCAAATGGGCCAGAGAAATATGAGTGTTGCGCCACTCTCTTTTTTCATTGGGAATATAGCCGTAATATTCATTATCATTATCAGAAGCCGACAAATCATTAATTAGCGGCAGCTTAAAGAGCGGGCGATTTATGATGAGCTCTTTGGCTTTTGGATTAATACTATCAGCTTCGATTTCCCAGCGATAATCTGCATATTTAGTTATATCTGTATAACCATCAGTATTACCGGCCACTGGTTTAAGCGATTCGCTGGAGCTTTGATACTCATAAATAAGTGATCGCGGAGCGTAAATACTGCGATCGAAAACATACCGATAATTTAGCATTGTGCCCAGGTAAAAATCATCGCCGCTAGCTGCTTTTATATCCACAATCTCGCCCAGGTTAACTTCACTTGCTTTAGCTTCCGAGCCGTTAAGACGCGGAGCCAAAACACTGCCCACAGTTTTGGTGAGCTCACCGTTATCCACGCTTACCTGCTTCACCACTCCCAGCGTGGTATCGGCAATCAAAAGGCGGTTATTGGGCTGCAAAAGGAGGGAAGTGGGATTAACGAGCACATTTTCAGTTGCCGACTGTTTGATTTCATTAAGCTTATTTACTACTTTGCTCTCAGTATCAATTGTTAGAAAATTGCCAGTAAGCGCCGAACTGGCTACCAGCATTAAGCCGTTTTTAATAGCCAGAGAGTATGGTTCAATAAGATTCTCTATAAATGGTTCCATTGCCAGGCAGCGGTTTTCTTCTTCCTCTTCCTCTCCTTCGGGAGCTACAGGCTCAGCAAAAATACTTTCCTGCGAGCGCCAAATGGTATTGCCCAAAAAGTCGGCAGCATAGGCAAAGCCATCCGGACCAATAACTACATTGTCGAAAGAGGCTTCATACTCCTCGTTTCCTTCACAGCTATATTGGGCAAAAGTAATGCTGCGTTCTTGTCCGTCGTTACCAATTTGATGTACGGCGTGGTCATTAGTCAGAATAAGTCCTTTGTTACCAAAGTTAAGCAAATTGAAATTACCTTGTAAGTTATTAAAATCCTGCAAAAATTCCGGCGGTTCAGTGGGCCCTGACGTCATGCCGTTATTATTGCCAAAAATGGAACCAAATATGCCGCCATTGAAAATTTTGCCAAGCACAGTAGAAAAACTGGTTGTTGGTATTGGGGACTCCTCACCGCGAATAGCGGCCATGATGGTATTTGTAAGCCCAAGTGTCCCAAAATCGCTATTACTATCGCTATCTTCATTGAAATTTATATTAACGAAATTGCCTTTGTCGTTCCCGCTTAAAGGAATGTATTTGCAGCTGATATTGGTTGCATCGTCGGTAGTTTCATTTGTGCAATTATTCTCATAAAGCAGACCGACAGAGCCGCCTATCAGATCAAGGCGGCGCAACTTGAGTGGGTCATGTATTTCGCTTTTGTCTTCGAGGGCGGCATTATCAAGCACCACGCCGGTGGCGGCAAAATCAATTTCCGTACTGCCGTCGGTTTGTGTTACGAGCGGTATTTTTATTATCCTGGTGCCCAGATATTCCACCATGTTTGAGTCTTTTTCCAACATATTGCTTATATCGGAGAAGGCATCTTCCAAGATGTAAAAGCCATCATCGGCGGCTAAAATTTGCTGCACCACATTTTGCACCTTGGTGCTTATAGCTTTTTCCAGAGCGTGCTTTGGTGGATAGAGCAGATAATCGGTAAGGCCGTTAGCATCTATGTTCAGCGAATAGTGGCAGCTGATATTGGCGCCGCGTTCTTGCTTATGCAAAATGCCGCTGACCTTCCAATCAGGCAAGCCGCGGAAATTTTTGAGCTTTTTAAACTCGTCATCTTCAGCGTATTTTTGCAAAATATCTTTAAAATAAGCTGCGTTATCGGTGCAGAGTTCCCAGGCATCCCGGGTAAGAGGCAGAGCGCTTATTTGGTCATTACTTAGCAGGCAGCCGCTAATGGGGGCGAGTTCCAGGCAGGGGCCAAAGCTGGAAAATTCATTAAGTGAGATTGTGCAATTGGGATCTTTATTCTCCAGGCCGAGAAGCTGTGCCACCTCATTTAGCTCACTCTCATTTAGAGAACTGTCACTTATGAGCAAATCGGTGCAATGAATATCGCTGGCGCTATCGTTATTGTTGCCATCATTTTTGACTATATAAGCTTTCTTGTTGTCTATCTCGACACTGACGCGCATAGCTACTTCGCGCGGGAGAATGGCATCCCAGCTCAGGTGGCTATCTTCTATTTTGGCGGCAAAAGGCAGAGATAGCGGAATTTTGCTCCCGCCCGGGCCGGCTACCGGCAAGGTGATAATCAGCTGGGCACCGGAGGTATTATCGGCAGAAATATCTTCGGCATTGCCAGGCTCTTCTGTGATATCTTCGCTGCCTACCTGCTCGTTTGAAGCTGCTTTGAAATTGGCTTTTTTGCCACTGCCGGCTTCATCGGCCAGGGCTCTAAAGCGCGGATAAGCGCGGATGACTTTGCTGCGCCCGGTTATAGCCACATCGCATAACTGGCCCGGCACGCAAGGTTCGCTGCTTTCGCCGCTAAAGGCATAAATGGCGTCGGTAACTCCGTCGCCCCCATCTTGGATGGCTGTTACGGCCGAAACAGCTACCTGGCATTTTTGCCCGGCGGTATCAAAGGAAATCTTATAGCCGGTGGCATCTTGCTCTAGCACGCTACACTTGTCTTTTTGGCAGGTAAAGTCGGTTATCGTATCGCCGCTATCGGCATTTTTTGCACTGATATTGATGTATTCCAGCTCTTCGCCGCTGTTTAATTTTGGTAGAGTGATTTGGAAACTGTTTTGTAAAGTGGCGGACCTGTTACTGCCGCCGTTACAGGCACTAAGCAGCATAGCTAAAATGAGCGCTCCGTTTTTTAAATTGCGCATAACTTTCCTCCTGGGCTCAAATGAGGGCTAATAACCGCCTCTTGAGCCTGTTTGCCGAGTGCGCTTTTAGCACTAAAAGAGAAAAAATGAAATAGCCCGGAGGCGGACAATTATTTTATAGGCCGCCTGAAATCTGCGCTTAATTTCCCCTTGCATTCCGTTTGCAAAAGTGCTAATGGCTGGGCGGCGATCAAAAGAAGTTCGCCTTAATAACCTTTTGGAGGAAAAATAGATGTTAAGAGTTGCTATCAATGGTTTTGGAAGAATCGGCCGTCAAGTTGTCAAAGCTATGGTGGAAAAAGATGTTTTAGGCAAAGAGATCGAAGTGGTTGCCGCCACCGATATGACCACCGATGCCGATTATTTTGCATATCAAATCAAATATGATTCCGTTCATGGTCACTTCAATGCCAAAATCAGCACCGAGAAGAGCTCTCCCGATGTGGAAGGCAACGATGTGCTCGTTATCAATGGCAATAAAATTAAATGCATTATGGCCGCTCGCGATTTAACCACTCTGCCCTGGAAAGAGATGAACGTTGACCTCGTTATCGAGTCCACCGGCCTCTTCACCAAGAAAGAGGATGCCGAGAAACACCTCGCTGCTGGTGCCAAAAAAGTGCTCATCTCCGCTCCTGGTAAAAACGGCGTTAAAACCCTGGTTATGGGCGTTAACAACGAAGAATATGATCCCAAAGCCCACGATGTGGTTTCTAACGCTTCCTGCACCACCAACTGCCTGGCTCCCGTTTGCCACGTGCTTCTCAAAGAGGGCATCGGCATTGAGACCGGTCTTATGACCACCATCCACAGCTACACCGCCACCCAGAAGACCGTTGATGGTCCTTCCAAGAAAGATTGGCGCGGCGGCCGTGCTGCTGCTACTAACATCATCCCCAGCACCACCGGCGCTGCCAAAGCCGTGGGCGAGGTTTTGCCGGTTACCAAGGGCAAACTCACCGGTATGTCTTTCCGCGTTCCTACTCCGGATGTCTCCGTGGTGGATTTGACCTTCCGCTCCGAGAAAGATACCTCGATCGAAGAGATCGATGCTTTAATGAAGAAAGCCTCTGAGACTTACCTCAAAGGTATTTTGGGCTATGCCGACGAAGAGCTCGTTTCTAGCGATTTCATCCACGATGCCCGCTCTTCTATCTATGATTCCAAAGCCACCTTGCAGAACAACTTAAAGGGCGAAAAACGCTTCTTCAAGATTGTCTCCTGGTATGACAATGAGTGGGGCTACTCTAACCGCGTGGTTGACCTGGCTCTGCAAATGGGCAAAAGCCTCTGATTTTATTTTGAACTATTAGTTCCTTTATCCTTCCAACTTATCTTATTCGAGGTATTTCCTATGGTTAAAAGTATTGATGATCTTAATATGAACGGTAAGCGTCTTTTTATCCGCTGCGATTTTAACGTGCCGATGAAAGATGGCGTTATTACTGATGATTTTCGTGTGCAGTCGGCTCTGCCCACCATTAAAAAAGCTATTGCCAGTGGCGCTAAAGTTGTTTTGGCCTCGCACCTTGGCCGGCCGGCCGAGAATGGCTATGAAGCCAAATTCACTTTAAAGCCGGTGGCTGACCTCCTCTCCAAGCTTTTGGGGCAAGAGGTGGTTTTTGTGAAAGATTGCATTGGCGATGAAGCCGAAGCAGCTGTTAATAGCCTGAAAAACGGCCAGGTGGCACTTCTCGAGAACCTGCGCTTTTATAAAGGCGAAGCCAAAAACGACCCCGACTTTGCCGCTAAACTGGCCAAAATGGCCGACCTTTATGTCAATGACGCTTTTGGTACCTCGCACCGCGACGCCGCTTCCATGACCGGTGTGCCCAAGGTGCTGGGCCAGGCGGCTGCCGGCTATTTGGTGAAAAAAGAGGTGGAAGTTATTGGCAAAGCCTTAAAAGATCCGCCGCGCCCCTTTATTGCTGTTTTGGGCGGAGCCAAAGTGTCGGATAAAATTGCCGTTATTAAGAATCTTTTGAATCTGGTTGATGAAGTTTTAATCGGCGGCGCTATGGCTTATACTTTTATGAAAGCCCAGGGCAAAGAGATTGGCTCTTCCCGTTTTGAAGACAAAGTGACCGATAAAAAAGGCAATGTCAAAGACATTCAGGCTATTGCCAAAGAGATTTTGGCTCTCGCCGAATCTAAGGGCAAGAAGATTATCTTCCCGATAGATTTTGTGGCTGTCAAAGGCTTTGATTTTGATAAACGCGCCTTTGCCGAATTAAAGGTGACCGATCACCTGGAAGATGGCTGGGAAGGCGTGGATATCGGCCCCAAGACCCGCGAACTCTTCCGCAAAGAGCTTGCTTCGGCCAAATGCACCATGTGGAATGGCCCGATGGGCGTTTTTGAGATTCCAGACCTGGCGCAAGGCACTCTGGAAATTGCCAAAATCTTTGCCGATATTACGGCTAAAGGCGCTATGACCATCGTGGGCGGCGGTGATTCTGCCGCGGCTGTGCGCCAAATGGGCTTTGACAGCAAAGTTACCCATGTTTCCACCGGCGGCGGGGCGGCTCTTGAGATGTTTGAGGGCAAAACTCTGCCGGCAGTGGCTATTTTAGACGCCTAATTTTTTAAAACGGGAGTAGGCGATGGAGAGAATCTGGGCCCCATGGCGTATGGCTTACATTAGCGAGGCCGTAAAGGAAGAAAAGCCTAAAGGCTGCATCTTTTGCGACTTTCCGGCAGCAGCTGATGATGACAAGCATCTGATTTTGGCCAGGAGCGAATACTCATTTGTGATTATGAATAAATACCCTTATAATAATGGGCATTTAATGGTGATTCCCTTTGAGCATGTGAATTCGCCGGCCAAACTCAGCGCCGCCGAGCAAGACGATCTCCATCGCCTTCTTTACCGCACTCTTGATGTGCTTAACGACTTTTTTCACCCCGAAGGCTTTAACATTGGCATGAACTTGGGCCAAGTGGCCGGAGCGGGCATTGCCGCGCACTGCCATTACCACATTGTGCCGCGTTGGAACGGCGATACCAATTTTATGCCGGTTTTGGGCGATGTAAGGGTGATTTCCGAGAGCCTTGAGGCCACTTATTCTCACCTTAAGCCGCTCTTTGATAAGCTGGCTAAATGAGTAAAACCGCTCTTTTAATACTGGCCACCAGCTGTATTTTGCTGGGTGTGTCGCTGGGCTTTTTAGTGGCCACGATAAGGGATTTTCGGGCCAGGCGCAAAGAGCGGCGGCGCGATGCCGTTATCAGACGCGGGGCGCACAAACTTCTCTTTACCAGCGAAGATCGCGCTTTTGATAATTTGCTCACCCGCCAGGTGAAAAATGAGCAGGAGCCCCTGGAGGGCTATATTCAATTTGGGGTCTTCTTTCGGCAGCAGGGCGAATATGGCCGGGCCATTAAGTTGCACTCATGCCTTTTGGAGCGCTCCAATCTCTCCGACGAAGCGCGGGTGAATATTTTGTTGGAACTGGCTAGTGACTACGCGGCTCTGGGGCAGGTGGGTAAAGCGCAAAAACAGCTTACCGAACTCTTTAAATTAGCACCTGGTCATAAAGAAGCCGAGAATTTGGCGGCCAACTTGGCCAAACAATATCAGGACGCCGCCGGTAAAGAGCGCTAAAATGTATTTACATGACGCTAAATTGAGTATCAGGATGGGGGCGAGATTTGGCCCGCTGCCGCAAAACATAGTGCGCCGTGGTATGTCCAGTATGACCAGATTCGGCCGTGAGGTGGCGAATATTTTGCAAGCCGGTGATACTGTGGCTCTGGTGGGCGAACTGGGTGCCGGCAAGAGTAATCTGGTGCGCCTTATAATGGAAAAAATGACGGCCGATTATGATTATTTTGTCACCAGTCCCACTTACACCATTGCCAATGTTTACCCCACTACGCCGCGGGTGGCCCATCTTGACCTTTACCGCCTGAAAACCAGCGATGATTTTTACGCTCTGGGCTGTGAAGAATATTTTGATAAAGATACCATCACTTTAGTGGAGTGGGCAGATCTTTTGCCGGAAGTGATTCCCCAAAATGCGCTCTGGCTGGGGCTCATCAAGGTAGGGGCATGCGACAGGCGCGTTGTTATGGCCGATAGTTATGCCGAACTGATGAACTATATGAACTCTTAGGGAATATCCCGAAGACAGCGCACAGAAAAACCGCTTACCTTGCTGTAAAGCTTTACACTTATCTCTTCATTGTTGAAGTTCGCGTGGTATGCCCGCAAGCTACTACCACCATCCGTGCTTGCCCAGAAAGAGGCGTAAATCCCCAATTTGGTATAAGTTCCGGAAAGATAAGCGCCGGCCGGGAGGACATTAAAGCCAAAATCATCGCCGCCCTCGTTGCTGTAATTAATCCAGGCCGGGCTATTAGCTATAAGAGCCAGAAAGGCTGAATCACTGTTTTTGGTAAATTCTACGGTTTTTAATAATTCTTCAAAATCATCTTTGCTGGGTAGGCGCCAGCCGCTGGGACAGGCATCTGTTGCCGCATCCCATGTATAATAATAGCCATATTGTGCATCATTTTCACTATTACCATCGGCCGAAAAATAGTCGGTTCCTCTCTCGCCTTTGGCATAGCGCAGATTTTCAGCCATCCATTCTTTATTACCGATTTGTACAGTCTTATAGGTTATTTCTTTTTCGCCGCGATTATCAGTTAAAAGACCAAAATCGGGTTTTATGACGTGGCAATCAGTAGTTAGCCAATCTTGATCGCACATGCAACCCAGCCCCTCTTTACCATCATAGCACTTGCCAAAGCCGTAACAATAAAGACCATTATTGCGTGGGCATTCCCACTCACAATGTTCTCCGTAATAGCCGGTGGCACAACCTTCCAAATAAGTGTTGTTATTGTTGCCGCTGTTAATCACATAAGAAGAACCATCAGCGGGGCAAAAAACCATGCCGGAACCGTCATCATTGGTGACAACATAGCAGCTAAGGCCGGGCAGGCCGTCGCTACCGGCGTCGCCATCTTTGCCATTAGTAATGGTAAAGCTGCTACCATCGGCGGGGCAAAAAACTGTGGCAGAACCATCATCATTTTTTGCCACATAGCAGTTAAGGTCGGGCAGGCTGTCACTGCCGGCATCGCCATTATGGCCACTCATAATGGTAAAACTGCTGCCATCGGGGCAAATTATGGTGCCTGTGCCGTCGGCGTTGGTTTTAACCGAACAGCTGGCGTCTTTTTCGCCGGGTTCACCTTTTTCGCCTTGCGGCCCCTGGATATCGGTGCCACTGCAAGCTCCAAAAAACAGGCAGGCAGTTATGGCAAAAAATATTTTTAATCTTTTCATATAATAAACTCCAAAGCGCCTATGCGCATAAAACCAGGCGCCATTATAGCATAAAAGACGAATAAGGACAAAATAAATAGCACGGCCGGCAAGGGGGAAATGACCATAGCCGGTGCCATTAGAAACCGGCTGTCCCGTTTGGCTCGCAGGATAGGCAACCTATTGCAGAAAAGTGCGGAAACCCGCATTTTATTGCAATAGAGCGAAAATGAGCCGGGGAAAACGCTTCGAGTAAATTTTCTGCCACCGCCAAAAAACGCCTGGCATCAACTTGCTGGCCCATTCTTCCCCCTTGGCCGCAAGGCCAAGAATGTGCTAGTCTCCCGCCGCGTGCTTAGGCCGCAAGGCGGAGGTGAAAATGGGAGCACTGCCAAGCGTTATTGTTTCCCCAAAAGGCGAGCGCCAGCTGGAAAATGGCCTTTTGTGGGTCTTTGCTTCAGATATTGATAGTGATATCAGTAAGATAGATACTCACTTGGTGCAGCTTAGAGGGCGAAATCGGGCCTTTTTGGGGCTGGCGCTTTTTAACAAAAATTCGCAAATAACGGCCAGGCTATTGAGCCGCCAGAACCGCCCGATAGATAGCGCCTTTTTTGCCGAAAAAATAGCGGCGGCTCTTCAGCGCCGGGAGCGCCTTATGCCCGGGCGCACCAGTTACCGCCTGATTCACGGTGAAGCCGATTTTCTGCCCGGCCTCTTTGTCGACCGCTATAATGATTCGCTCTCCATCCAAATAACCAGCTGGGCCATGGAGCAATATCGGCCGGAAATTCTTGAAACTTTGGATAAGCTTTTAAAGCCCAAAGCCATTGTTTTGCGGGGCGATGTGCAGGCTCGGCGCAAAGAGGGGCTGCCGCTCACGGTGGAATTATATAAAGGAGCCGAACCGGTTCGGGAAAAGTGCTCTTTTGGCGGCAGCGTGATGACAATAGACCTTTTAGACGGCCAAAAAAGCGGCGGCTATCTGGACCAAATTGAAAATCACGAGCGCGCCGCCCGCTATGCCTCCGGGCGGGTTCTTGACCTCTTTTCTTATGAGGGCGGCTTTGCTCTGGCTCTCGCCCCAAATTGTGACGAGGTGTGGGCCGTCGATATATCGGAGCGCGCTTTGGCGCAGCTAAAAGAAAATGCCGAGGATTCAAAACTAACCAATATTAAAACAATTTGTGCCGATGTCTTTGATTATTTGGAAGAGCTGGCCGGGAGCGAAGAGACTTTTGATATGGTTATTTTGGATCCGCCGGCCCTGGCGCGCAATAAGGGGGCCTTAAAAGAGGCCAGTAATGCCTTTAGCAACCTGGCGGCTAAAGCCATAAAAGTATTAAAACCGGGTGGCATTTTGTTGGGCTGCACCTGTAGTGCTCTTTTTACCGAGGAAATGCTGCTTACGGCCATATTCCGGGCGGCGCGGCGGGCCCGTAATAATATGGCTCTACTGGAAGTGCGCGGGGCCGGCCCGGATCACCCGGTGCTTTATGGTATGCCGCAGACAGAATATCTGCACGCCGCTTTTTGGCAGAAGGAATAAATAATTACAAATCTCCCCCCTCTCTATTGGTTAAAATGAAGAGAGGGCAGGGGTGAGGGTGAGGAAAAAATGTGCGGAATTGTTGGCTATATAGGCGAGAAACGCCAGGCGGTCGATGTTATCTTGAGCGGCCTTAAATTACTAGAATATCGCGGCTATGATTCAGCCGGCATTGCGGTATTAGATAAAGGCGAAATAGCTATCGCCCGCCGCCCCGGCAAACTGGCGGCCCTTGCAGCGGCGCTTCATGAAAAGCCGCTCTTTGGTCACCTAGGCATCGGCCACACCCGCTGGGCCACTCACGGCCTGCCGAGTGAAGCCAATGCTCATCCCCATGCCTCAGGTGGCGTGGTGGTGGTGCATAATGGCATTATTGAAAATTATGTGACTCTTCGCGAGGAACTTTTGGCCCAGGGTTACAAGTTTTCTTCCCAGACCGATAGCGAGGTAATAGCCCACCTTATTGCCAGAGAATATAAGAAAATCGGCAACTTGCTAAATGCTGTGCAAGCGGCGGCCAAATTGCTCAAAGGCTCATATTCCATAGCCGTTATGGCTAAAGAGGCGCCCGGCGAGCTTATTGTGGCCCGCAATGCTTCGCCGCTGGTCATCGGCCTGGGGGAGGGCGAGGCGCTGGTGGCTTCCGATATCCCTGCGCTCCTTGATTACACTAAAGAGGTGGTGATTTTGGAAGATGGCGATATAGCCCGCTTAACAGCCACCTCGCTAGAGGTATATGCTGCCGGTGAGCCGGCTAAACGGCCGGTGCAACACATCAGCTGGACGCCCTTAATGGCCCAAAAAGAGGGCCATAGGCACTTTATGCACAAGGAGATCTTTGAGCAGCCCCGGGCCCTTACCGAGACGCTACGCGGGCGCCTTAACGCCAATGGCTATGATATTTGGCTGGAAGATCTGCCTATGAGCGCTTTAAATAAAGAGAATCTCACCAAAGTGCTCTTTTTGGCCTGTGGCACCAGCTATCATGCCGCTCTTTTGGGCAAATATCTCATTAAAACCTGGGCCAGAATACCCGTTGATGCTGAGCT
>JAEEGL010777069.1_pt1 | contig 13792 bp, 15 predicted proteins | sample 9134231 | NCBI WGS metagenome assembly JAEEGL01 (sample SAMN16246548, study PRJNA631951) | gut metagenome | biome: gut microbiome; feature: rumen; material: fiber-attached | host: Bos | place: Iran: Karaj | collected 2018-10 | reverse complement strand
TAGAGCACGGTGTCCTTCACCTTGACGGTCATGGGTTCGTCCTTTTTGCCGGGGCCGACTGCGATGACGGTTCCTTGTTGGGGTTTTTCCTTGGCGGTGTCGGGGATGATGATGCCGCCGGCGGTTTTCTGTTCAGCTTCTGCAGGTTTCACTAAAACTCTGTCTGCTAAAGGTTTGATTGTACTTTTCATATTGATATTTGATTTAAGTTGATATTTCTTTTTTGACGGCGGTTTTTGTTGCAAATTCCGTGCCAAAAATAGCGAAACGATGGTGAACCGATGCAAAGAGACGATGAGAGGTGAAAAAAGATAATGGTATGACAAATTGTCACTTTTGTGCATTCCGCTAAGACTAAAGCAAAACGAATGGATCGGGCAGTGCTGTTAGGTTATGTCATAATATGAGGCTGCTATTGTGTTGACAAGCGTGTTGCGGACAATCGGGCTTAACGCATAAAAAATACATCCATGTTCCGTACATAAAAAAAATGTATTTTTGCAGATTGTAACATTTGTGAAAAAGAGAGCTATTATGGATAATTTCATCGTTTCAGCGAGAAAATACAGACCTTCGACGTTTAAGTCCGTGGTGGGACAGGAGACCATCACATCAACTCTCAAGAATGCCATTCGGAACAACCAGGTGGCGCAGGCCTTCCTTTTCTGTGGCCCGCGCGGGGTGGGGAAGACCACCTGCGCCCGCATCTTCGCCAAGGCCTTGAACTGCGAACATCTCACTGACGACTTCGAGCCCTGCAACGAATGTGACTCCTGCAAAGCTTTCAATAACTCGGCCTCGTTCAATGTTTTCGAGCTGGATGCGGCTTCGAACAACTCGGTGGAGGGCATCCGCGAGCTGGTCGATCAGGTGAGGATTCCGCCGCAAGGTGCCAAGTACAAGGTCTATATCATCGATGAAGTCCACATGCTTTCGGGCGCTGCCTTCAACGCCTTCCTGAAAACGCTGGAGGAACCGCCCGCATACGCCAAGTTCATTTTGGCCACTACTGAGAAACATAAAATTCTCCCGACTATCCTTTCCCGTTGCCAAGTGTATGATTTCAAGCGGATTAATGATAACGACATTGTGCGGCATCTCCAGTTCGTGGCGCAACAGGAAGGGGTCACCGCAGAGGAGGATGCTCTGCGTGTGGTGGCGGCCAAGGCCGACGGTGCCTTGCGTGACGCACTCTCCATCTTCGACCAGTTGGTCAGCTTCTCGGGTAAGAATATCACCTACAAGGAAACAATCCAAAATCTGAACGTCTTGGATGTGGACAACTATTTTCAGGTGATGGACATCGTGTTGAGCGAGGATGTGTCGGGAGCATTACTGCTGTTAGATGACATTTTGGCAAAAGGCTTCGATGCGCAGAATTTCATATCTGGTTTGGCCACGCACATACGGAATCTGTTGCTCGCGCAGAACCCTGGCACCGTGCAGCTGCTCCAGATGTCCGACGCTATCAAGCAGAAACTGCAAGTGCAGGCACAAAAGGCGGACAGGATGCTTCTCACCCGCGCTTTGGAACTGGCCAACCAGTGCGATTTCAACTATAAGATGTCGAACAACAAGCGGCTGTCGGTGGAGTTGTGCATGATGCAGATCAATGCCAACTACGTTTATATGCGGCATCGTGCGAGGCAATCGCAGGAGCGATAACATCCCGGAAGGCGCAGGCGGTTCCGCCGAAGGCAATACCCTCGACAGGCGTATGGCCTCAGAACCTCAAATTTCCAATCAGGGTTTGCAATTTGCGGGCTTCGCACCCATCAAGCCGCTGCCCTCCATCAAAGAGGTGGTGGCGCAGACCCTCACCCTGACCCAACCTGCAACCGTTGAGACGCAAAATTTCACGTCTCAACAATCCGCAATCACCGAAACGGTGTCGCAACCTGGAACCGTAGAGACGCAAAATATTGCGTCTCCACAATCCGCAAATACAGATACGGTGTCGCAACCCGCAACCGCCGAGACGGCACCGCAACCCGCAACCGCCGAGACGCAAAAACTCGCGTCTCCACAACCAATCTCGGACGATGCAGAATCTTTCGAGGATTGCTGGAAGCAGTTGATAGATTCAATCTTCCAGAAAAAGCCGGCCTTCTATCATCAATTGTATGACTATCTGCCTGAATACGAACAAGATGTTATCACAGTGGATGTGGAGAACGACTTTCAGAAGAACCAGCTGGAGATGAGCAAACGGGCGATGCTGGAATACTGGCGCAACCATTTCCAGTTGAATGTCGATGAGATAGAGTTCGTGATCCATGAGCATGAGAGGAAAAAGGTGATTTATACGAGCGAAGACAAGGTGCAGAATATGCTGGAACAAAACCCTGCTTTGAAGGACTTCTTACAAGTGTTGAATTTTAGGATAAAGGATTGAATTAGCGATAATTAAAAATTAAACGTGGATATTATGAAAAAAGGACTACTATTTTTGATGTTAATGTCGGTTTTGACAATAGGTCATTCGCAGGCTTTTTTATATCGTGCTGCCCAGGATGCCCATCTGGACAGTGTTCGGCAGGGCTTTAATCTGCCGCAGGAGTTCACCGGTGAGGGCGTGATAATCGGTATCACCGATTGGGGCTTCGACTATACGCATCCGGTATTTTATGACACGAATATTGCGCGTTACCGAGTGTTGCGTGCATGGGATCAGTTCAAGACCTCTGGACCTGCACCGGAGGGCTATGACTATGGTACGGAATATATTGGCGCGGAAGCCCTATTGAATGCGAAATGTGACACCAGCAATGTGTATGATTATGCCTACCATGGCACGCATTGCGCCGGTATCGCCGGTGGTGCCGGGGCGGGAACCATCTATCGCGGCGTGGCCGTGGATGCGGAATACCTGTTTGTCAGTGTCAATTTGACAGACCAGAAGGTCATTGACGCGTGGCGTTGGATGTACGATGTTTCACAACAAGAGGGTAAACGTTTGGTAATCAGCATGAGCTGGGGTCTATACTATCTTGACAATATGGATGGGACTGGCCCTTTGGCTGAGGAGATGCAACGGCTCTATGACCTCGGTGTGGTCTTCGTTACCAGTGCGGGCAATAACGGCGATGAAAACGACCATCTGATGCACAACTTCACCCCGCAGGACACTATCCGCACTGCTTTCACATTCCCCAGCTCCTCCATCGGTTCCCGCATCACCATGATGAACAGCGCCAACCAACCGTTCTCGTTCTCCTTGTTTGCCATGGACAATTCCTATAATATCCTTGCGGAGACCCCATTTTATGCCACTACCGGTGAAGGTCTCGTCAACTCCATGCTGGTGGTCGGCACCGACACTATCCGCTACTGGTTCGAAGCGGAGGCCTCCAACGAGTACAACTTCCGTCCTGGGGTGCAGCTGCGTGTCTCCAAGAACGCTGGTCATAAATTAGGACTTGCGGTAGCGGCTAATGGTGGTGAGTTTCATGCCTGGAATATGGCGCTTATTGAAACCGACTACGGCAATTGGGGCGGCACCTTTGTGCAGCCAGGCCAGCATCCCGACTGGATTCAGGGTGATGCGCTCTACGGAATCAGCACCCCGGCCAATATTGACTGCTCGATTGCCGTGGCGGCCCACTCACCGCGCTACACGGCTCCGTCTGGAAATGTTGTAGGTGGTACCATCGCATCGTTCTCCAGTTCGGGTCCCGGATTCCATAGCGTCAACAAACCAGACATTTCTGCGCCAGGCAAGAACATTGTTTCCGCTATTTCCAGCTATACCAACACGTATTCAGGAACCTACGCGAAGACGATTGAATTCAACGGGCGCAACTACAGGTTCGTTTCCTTGTCAGGAACCTCCATGGCGGGACCTTTCGTGGCGGGCGTGGCTGCACTGGTCTTGCAGGTGAATCCCTATCTTTCCGCCTCCCAAGTCAAGGATATACTCCTGCAAACGGCCTATAATGACCAGTTTACGGAAGAATCGGGACCACTGCGTTTCGGCAGCGGAAAGGTGAATGCCTACCAGGCGGTGTTGTCGGCATTGACAACCGTGGGTATTGATGATTATGTTATCAATAAGGAGTCTCTGTTCACCGTTTTCCCGAACCCCACGACAGGCCAGTGCTTTGTGACGGCAAATACCGAATCTGACCAATCGTTGTGCCAACTCTTTGACCTTACGGGACGCATGGTGTCGCAAACCCTTCTCACACCCGGCGTAAACACCCTCACTTTGCAACACCTTGCGCCCGGCTGCTACGTGATGAAGATTACCGATGACGGGACGGTGGTGACGAAGAAGCTGGTAATCAACCGTTAGCCGTGGAAGATATGTCATGACGAATCTTTACGGCAGCCAAAAAACGGCACAATTTTTGTAAAACAAAAAAAATAAAGCGAAGAATAGAAACATGGGAGAATATATTCCAAACGAAGAATTAGAAAACAAGACCGTGGTGCGGAAGTACCGGGAGTTGTTGCGGGTGGTTTACCCAAGGACAACCGCGGAAGAGCGAAAGCAGATCCGTAAGGCCTTTGTGCTGGCCACGAACGCCCATTTCGGGGTGCGGCGGAAGAGCGGCGAACCCTACATCTACCATCCGATAGCGGTGGCTATGATTTGCTGTGCCGAGATGAACCTCGGGGCCACCTCTGTCATCTGCGCCCTGCTCCACGATGTGGTGGAGGACACGGATTACTCACTCGATGACATGCGCGAACGTTTCGGAGAGGTGGTCGCCAATATCATTGACGGCCTGACAAAAATTGAGGATTTGGTGGTTGATAACCAGAATGTCTCTCTTCAGGCGGAAAACTTCAAAAAGATATTCCTTTCCATGTCGAAGGATGTGCGGGTTATCCTCATCAAGTTGGCTGACCGTCTGCACAATATGCGTACGTTGGATGCCATGCCGCACGAAAAGCAGCTGAAAATAGCCTCTGAGACTTCCTATTTCTATGTTCCGTTTGCCCATCGGCTCGGTTTGTATTCCATCAAGAGCGAGTTGGAGGATTATGCTATGCGCTACACCAACCCGAGCGAATATTTCACGATTGCCGAGAAACTGAAAGAATCTGAAAAAGAGCGTTCCACGATGATTCCGGAGTTTATCGCCCCGATAAAGGCCGCTTTGGAGAAAGCGGGCATCCAGGCGGAAATCTCCAGCCGGACTAAGTCGGTTTCTTCCATCTATAATAAAATGCTCCGCAAACAGATTAATTTCGAGGATGTTTACGACATTTTCGCGGTGCGTTTTGTGTTTGACAGCCCTTTATACGAGGAATTTGATATCTGTTGGAAGATATATCGGATTATCTGTGACCTCTATAAGACCAACCCGATGCGCGACCGTAACTTCCTGACCCACCCGAAACCGAATGGCTATCAGTCGCTGCACGTGACTGCCATGAGCAAGCAAGGACGCTGGGTGGAGGTGCAGATCCGTTCCAAGCGCATGGACGAGATTGCGGAGAAGGGGTTGGCCGCCCATTACCGCTACAAGGAGGAAGGGGAAACGGATGATGCTGATGCTGAACTAGACAACCGTCTGGAAGACTGGCTGTTGAAGGCTCGCGAGATTCTTGACAGCAAGGATGCTGACGCCCTCGACTTTCTCAGTGAGGTTCGGCTCAACCTCGGACTCAAAGAAATCTACGTTTTCACTCCGAAAGGCGATATGAAGACGATGCCGCAAGGCGCGACGGTTCTTGATTTCGCCTACGCATTGCATACCAATCTCGGTGACCACTGCATCGGGGCGAAGGTTAACTATAATATCACCCCAGTCAATAAGCCGCTCAGCAACGGCGACCAAGTGGAGATCATTACTTCCAAGAAGCAGTTCCCGAAGGCGGAATGGCTGGAGTTTGTGCAGACACCTAAAGCTCGCAGAAGCATCAAGGATTTTTTCCGGAACCAGCAACACGAGCTGATTTCATCCGGAAAGTTGCTACTGAAAAAGTATTTCGATGAACTGCGGGTGGAATTCAACGAGGAGAACGTTCATAAACTGATGGATGCCTCTTTGGAGAAGAGTGCGGAGGCGTTTTGGAACAGCGTGGTTTCCAAAAAACTGTCCAAACAGAAAATTTCCAAACTGTTGTCGGTGAAGAACGCCAAGGAACTCGCCGATTTCCAAGAGAAAGTGTCTAAGGAGATTGAGAACAAACCGTTGGACCAACTCATTGAGGAACAGTTGGATGTTACCCCGAACGCTTTTTTGCTGGATGACAATTTCGAGCAGATCCAGTATGTGCTGGCCGAATGTTGCAAACCAATCCCAGGTGACTCGGTAGTTGGTTTTCAGGTGTCGGACAAACGTATTGTGGTACATCTGACCAGCTGCCCGAACGCCATAGCACAAATGTCGCGCTTCGGCAACCGCATCATTAAGACCAAGTGGCGCAAGGACCAGAATATTGCCTTCCTCTCTGGCATCAAACTCAAAGGCTTTGACCGTAAGGGTATTATCAAGGAAATGATGGATGTGGTTACCTCGCAAATGGACTTGAATATCCGGTCTTTAAACATTGAGACTAAAAACAATGTCTTCACCGGCACGCTGATGCTCTATATCCAGAGTGTCAGAACGCTGAACAACCTGATTGAGCAGTTGCGTCATATTGACCAGATGGAGTCGGTGGAACGAATTGGAAACGATGTCAGTAAATGATGAATTATAAAAGATGAAAATGTCAACCCCAATTAATCATTAAAAAAATAAAAAAAATGAAAGCGTCAGAAATTTTAGCATTCGTGGCAGGAGCTGCCGCAGCTACAGGAATCACCCTTTTGTGCACAACTGAGAAGGGTAAAGAAATCCGTCAAAAGGTGGGTGAGAAGATGACCCGCGAGGAAATTGACCGTCTCATCGCCAAGTTGAAGGAGAAACGCGCCTGTGCCCCTTCAGAAGATGACTTCAACATCGACATTGAGGACGATGATTTTGAGAATGACATGCACGATGAAGAACTGTAATGGACATTTTAGGTAGATTCACCAAGAAATCGGAACGCGGCGAGAAGACGTGGGCGGACGCGAAGACGTACTTCTCGCAACGTTACGATTTGCTGAAGTTGGAGTTTTTGGAGAAATCCACACAACTGCTGTCGGTGATTTTCTCCATGCTGATTATCATCGTATGTGCCTTGGTGGTGGTGATATACCTCTCTTCGGCTATTATCCACTGGCTGACAATGGCCATAGGCGCGGCATGGGCCTACACCATATTATGCGCTTTTTTCATCGGGGTCATCGTGTTCGTTTTTTCCAAGAAGGATGTCCTCTTCGTGAAGCCGCTCATCCGTAAATTCAGTCGTATCATGTATCCGGACGACGTGGAAGCGGTGGACACGGAGAATGTCATCAAGGATGTGGAGGACGAATATGCGTTCCAGAAAGGAGGTCCGCATGAGCGGTAAAGCCCCTATCAATAATTTGGATGACATTGCCCGCCGCAAACAGCAGCTCCGTGCTAAAATCGAGGTGCAGGAGCGAAAATTGAGCAAGGACTTGGATGCCTATCAGGACGATGTGGAAACGTTCAAGAAATTCTGGTCGGGTGTGAAGAACGTCCGTCATTTCGGACAGAACTTCAGCCTTTCGGGCATCTCGAATGCCGTTCAGGCGGTGCGTGCGCTTCCGATTGGCAAGGCGGCCAAGAAGACCACCGGTAAGGCAGGTTGGCTGACGGCTATTACTATCGGTGCCGAGGTTGTCAACTGGTTTGTCCAGCGGCGCAAACGGCGTAAGCAGAAATAGGTGTCCTTGTCACCGTGTATTGTAAAAAAAAAGAAGACTTTCAACGAAAGTCTTCTTTTTTAGTGTGGGAACTACTAGATTCGAACTAGTGACCCCCTGCTTGTAAGGCAGGTGCTCTAAACCAACTGAGCTAAGCTCCCTGTCAAAATCGCGGTGCAAAAATACACTTTTTTTTGACTTTCCCGCTCGGTTTTGATGATTTTCTTTTTCTATTGAAAATGAATGTGTTAGAAGATTACACCAGCGGAAATCCCGATATATTGCGGCTTCTGTCCGTCTTTGTTTGGAAAGAAATGCTGGAAGGAATAGCGGTAATCGACACCCACGGTGATGTATCCGAACCGCATGTCGAAGCCCGCCGTCAGTAGCACCCAATGTTTCTCGATGTTCTCTTTGCTGTAGCCAAAATCGTTTTCCGTGACCTTTAGCAGCGGTTGGTAGGAGATGCCCACTTGCGGCATGAAGGAGATCTTTTTTGTGATTCGCACATCGCCGACCGCTTTCACGGGGATGACAAGGTAGCGGTTTTCCACCAAATCGTCAGCAACGCTACCGTCCGGGAGTGTGACTTTGAACCTGTTTTTGAAATACTGGTATCCGAAACCGATTTCGCCGAAGACATACTTCCCCGCACGGAAATAGCCGCCGAAATGCACCGTTCTTGTGCCTGTCAGATAGTCCACATCGGAATAGTTGTGGACTATCGGGAACTGTGTTCCGATTTTGAATCCGACCTGGTACCACTTCTCTTTCTGTGCGCTGACAATCGTTGCTGTCATCGCCAAAACCGTTAGGATTATCCACTTTTTCATTGAGCTCTCATTTCATCATTCATTCATCGTTCATTCATCGCTTCTTCCTCTTCCATCGCCTTCGCCCGCGCAGTCTCCTTTGTGTTGAACTGGTTCATAGTGAGTTGCATTCCGACGGTCACGAAGGATTTCACAGCGCTCACGGCACGTTCGATGCAGGACTCCACGAGTTTGAGTTCCTCGGAGGAGAAACGCCCAAGCACGTAATCGACTTGGTATCCCTGGGCATAATCTTTTCCGATACCGCAGCGCATACGCGGGATGTCCGTGCGCTCAAGCGTTTCAATGATGTTGCCGATGCCGTTGTGAGTGCCTCCGCCGCCTTTGGGTTTAAGTTTGAAGATGCCCAAAGGCAGGTCGATGTCGTCGTAGATGACAAGGCAGTGGTCGACGGCGACGTTTTCTTCAGTGAGCCAGTATTTTACGGCCTTTCCGCTGAGATTCATGTAGGTGGTGGGCATGATGATCACCAACTCGCGGCCTTTAAACGAGGCGCGGGCTACGTATGCCAGACGGTCGCTCTTGAACTCCGCTTTGAAGGCCTTGGCCACAGCGTTGGCCACCTCGAAACCGTAGTTGTGGCGCGTGCCAGCATACTGTTGCTCGGCATTACCCAACCCCACAATCAGGTATCTTTTCTCATTCTCCATCCGATTCCTCGCTTTCCTTTTCTGACATGTTCACAAAAAACGAAAAATGCAATTTGCCATATCGGCGGTGGTCGTAGAATTTGGGATGTGTCGAAAAATCGTGAATGTTGGAATGCTCCATCACTAACCATCCGTCAGGGAGCAGCAGGTCATGTTCAAACACGTTGTCTATGACTTTTTCGATATTCGGGAGGTCGTAGGGCGGATCCGCGAAGATGATGTTGAACTTTTGCCGGCATGAAGCGGTATATGCGAAAGCGTCCTGGCGGATTACGGTCACTTGGTCGTTGTATTGCAGCTGGTCGATGGTTTTCTGTATAAATTTGGTACACAGCAGGTTCTCGTCAACAGCCACTACAGACAGCGCACCGCGTGAGGCGAATTCGTAGGTGATGTTGCCGGTGCCGGAAAACAGGTCCAGAACCCTCACATTGTCCAGATAAAAATAATTGTTCAGTATGTTGAACAGGCTTTCTTTGCCCATATCCATAGTCGGCCGCACCGGAAGGTTGTTCGGGGCGACAATATGGCGGCCGCGATTTTTCCCACTGATGATTCTCATGCTTTATACGATGTTCGGGTTCAGATTATGTGATTTCAGGAGTGCCGCCAGTTTCTTGTCATCCTCGGCGAAAAAGTGGATATACAAAGAAGGGCTTTGCAGATGGAATTGCGTTACAATATTATATATGTAGTACAATGTGTCGGCAGGTTCCACTAATTGAAACCGATTGGTCATAAGGATTTCCCCTTTGCGAACGGCCACCACATCCGTGAATCCCGGGTTACAGCTCACAAAAAGGGTGTCATTAGATTTTTGTTGGCATAGAAAACGGTAAAAAAGGCTGTTTTCCGAAGTCGTTTGGAATCGGAATGGCAGTCGTCCGAGGGTGTCTTTCTCGTTTTTTGTGAGAAAATAGACTGCACGGTAAGAACCGTTTTTTTCCGAATAAATCTTCCCGACATGAGAAGTGTCGAATTGAAGTTCAAGGTACTCTTTGTCGCGGGAGGAATCATAGATTTCTTCGGGGATAAGCATTGGGATGTGCCGTGCCGCAATCACGGTGACCTCGTCGGACGAGTTGAAGAACCTGGGGGCTTCGTTGGTGATAAGCGTGTTGTCGGCATAGGAGAACGACACGGATTCCATCTTTTTCCCGTTCTGCTTAAAAAACGAAAATCCATCCGGCGCAATGCGAATGGATTTGTCGTAATATTGTTCTATAAAAGGAGTCATAAGCGATATTATTCCCAACTGCCGGCGGTGCTGGCTTCGGTCAATGAACCCATGTAGATGGCTTCGTACTGGGAACGGTATTGTTCTTCTTCAGAGAGGTCGTTGTAGAAAATCTTGTTCCAGAGCTTTGTAAGAACACCAGCATTGTCCGGAGTGATAGACTTGTCCATGTTGTAGAGCATGTCATCAAGGCTCACATCAATGCGATAAACAGGGATAGTGTAGGTCTTGCTGGAGAGGGAGTCGGTCTGGATCTCGTATTTTTTCTCCTTGTTGGAGAAGGGAATGTACTGAAAATGCTTAAAGTTCTCGGCTGGGATTTTATGGTCGATGTCGAGGATTTTCTCCAAGGCGGGGACTTCAACGGTTTCCTTGCGGATGAGGCCTAATTTGAAAGCTTGTGCTTCGCTCATGGTGTCGGGGAAGTTACCGACGTTCTTTTCAATCATCACCGTGCCGTTGTTGACAAAGTCAACCAGTTTGTCGATGTCATCAGCATACACTTTGTGTACGTTCTTGTAAACAGCTTGGGCACTGCGGATAGCCAGCAGATTCTGCACGTTGGCCTCTTTGCGGAGTTGATAGACCGTTTTGAATTTTTCGGGGCGCATGATGCTGCGGGCGGCGAAAATGGCCAGAATCACCACGACAACCGCCAATAAAATAGAGATTAATCTTCTAACTTTCATAACGTTATATAACTTTTTTGTTTATTCTCCAATAAAAATTTCACCTTGCAAAAGTACGAAAAAAATGAGTACGTTTTTATTTTGCGAAAAATATTTTCAATAATCCATTGTGGATTAAAAAAGTATCCGGTGGATTCCTGCCTTATAAGGGTTTATAAGCAGCTGTTTAAGGTTTTGATAATCAGAGTCGTTCTCCACAAAATCAATGTTCTCGGTGTCCACTAACAGGATTGGGATTTGCGGGTTCTCGCGAAAGTAGGTGAGATATTTCTCCTGAATGTCGGTCAGGTATTGGATGGTGATATCTTTTTCGAAGGAACGGTTCCGCTTAGCGATTTGTCTCAGCAACCGATCAGGTTTTGTGTATAGATAGAGGATAAGGTCGGGTTTGGGAAGGAAATCGGCGATAGTGTCAAACACTTTCTTGAAAAGCGAAAACTCGTCTTTGGAAAGGTTGTTCTTGGAGAAGAGCAGGCATTTGTCAATGAAGTAGTCGCCGATGACGAAATCGGTGAAAAGGTCGCGGGCGGTGAGCAGGTTCTTGAGTTGTTGGTAGCGGTCCATGAGGAAGGTCATCTCCACAGGGAAGGCGTAGTGCTCCGGATCTTTGTAGAATTTCTCCAAGAAGGGGTTGTCGGCGAAACGCTCCAGGACGAGCTCGGCGTTCAGCTCGGATGCGAGCATGGTCGCAAGCGTGGTCTTTCCCGCGCCGATGCTGCCTTCAACCACCACATAGTTATAGGGTATCTTCATGATTTGTCAAATTTAGGTTTAATTCGTTAAGGGAAGCGAGCACAAAGTCGCGTTCAGCGATGTGCGGATGCGGAAGCGTGAGCCGTTCGTCGTGATACCGCATCCGGTCATAGTCCAGGATGTCTAAGTCGATGGTGCGGGCATGATACACGGGCTTCCCATCCTTGAGGTAGCTTTTCTGCGTCCGCCCTAATCTCCGCTCGATGGATTGCAGCCCGTCCAAAAGCGCTAACGGCCCGAGCGAGGTCTCCATCACGACGACCTGGTTCAGGAACGGGTCTGAATCAAATCCCCAAGACGGGGTCTCAATCACGGAAGAACGTTGCAAAATAGAGCCTAACTCCTTTTCAATAAGGAATCTTGCGGACTGGAGATAGAACTCGCGGTCGCCTTTGTTGCTGCCCAATCCGATTATGGCACGGTGCTGCATCTGTCCGTACGATAATGGCTTAGTTGTTGATGAAAAGCAGCGGATTAGCCGCCAACCCAGCAATCACACTCAACGATTGTGAATAATTGAGAATGTTGTTGATGATTCTTCTGGATGGTTTCTCTTTTTTGACGGTTTTCTTTATTTCAGGTGTAGAATATTTATTCATCGGCAGAAAATTTGTTTGTAATTTTTTCAATAAATGCTTAACGCGAAGCCGCCAAAAATATTGTACAGGATATCTGAAAAAAACTTATTTTTGCGGACAGAAATATGGTATTACTTTGTAATTTGAAAAGTTATGTATAATCAGGAATATGGACTTTATGTGGCGCATTGCGATGACGGTGCGCTTTCTATTCAATCGAAAATGGCCAACCGCCACGGGTTGATTGCCGGCGCGACGGGAACGGGCAAGACCGTCAGTCTGCAAGTGCTGGCTGAAACCTTCAGCCAGATAGGGGTGCCCTGCTTCATGGCCGATATGAAAGGCGACCTTTCCGGCATCAGTCAGATTGGCAAGATGAGTGGGTTCATTGAGAAACGGTTACCGGAGTTCGGACTTGAAAACCCTGAATTTCAGGCTTGTCCGGTTCGTTTTTACGATGTGTTCGGCGAGCAAGGACATCCGATCCGTGCCACTGTGTCGCAAATGGGACCGCAATTGCTCTCCCGTCTGCTTGGCCTGAACGAGACGCAGGACGGTGTGCTCAACATCGTGTTCCGCATCGCCGACGCGCGCGGTCTGATTATCATCGACCTTAAGGATCTGCGGGCGATGTTAGAGTATGTCTCCAAGCACGCCAAGGAGTACACGATGAAATATGGCAACGTCTCCACGGCCTCCATCGGCGCCATCCAACGGGCATTGCTGCAGTTGGAAGCGCAAGGTGCGGACAAGTTCCTCGGCGAGCCGAGCTTCGACATCTACGACCTCATCCAGACGGAGAACGGCAAGGGTGTGATGAGCGTTCTGGCTGCCGACAAGCTGATGATGCAGCCCAAACTATACAGCACCTTCCTGTTGTGGCTTCTTTCCGAGCTATATTCCACGCTCCCTGAAGTCGGCGACCTTGACAAACCGAAACTCGTTTTCTTCTTCGACGAGGCGCACACACTCTTCGAGGACACATCCAAAGCGTTGGTTGACAAGATAGAACAGGTGATTCGCCTGATCCGAAGCAAGGGTGTCGGCATCTACTTTATCTCGCAATATCCGACTGACATTCCGGACAATATCCTCGGACAGTTGGGCAACCGCATCCAACATGCGTTGCGAGCTTATACCCCCAAAGACCAGAAAGCCGTGCGCACCGCCGCCGACACGTTCCGTGCTAATCCGGCGTTCAAGACCGACGAGGCCATCATGAACTTGGAAACGGGCGAGGCGTTGGTCAGCTTCCTTGACGAAAAAGGTGCGCCGGGTATGGTGCAACGCGCGAAAATCCTCTTCCCGTTGTCGCAAATCGGGGCTATCACCGAGGGC
>JAEEGL010743325.1_pt1 | contig 13792 bp, 11 predicted proteins | sample 9134231 | NCBI WGS metagenome assembly JAEEGL01 (sample SAMN16246548, study PRJNA631951) | gut metagenome | biome: gut microbiome; feature: rumen; material: fiber-attached | host: Bos | place: Iran: Karaj | collected 2018-10 | reverse complement strand
CTTGAGGATAAGATCACAAAGTACTTCCCGGAGCTTACTTCGTACGAGGGCGTGACGGTCCGGCAGCTGCTGAGCCACACTGGCGGCATTCCCGATTACTTTGTCGATGCGGACTGGTTCATCAAGATTTGGAAGGAAGAAAAACGGGTCCCGGGCAACGACGAGATCCTGCGCTTCCTCCGGGAAACCAAGGCAAAGCCGTACTTCGCCCCGGGAGAGGGCCTGGAGTATTCCAACACCGGCTACAACCTGCTGGCGCTGCTGGTGGAGCGGCTGTCCGGCGTCCCCTATGAGGACTTCCTGCAGAAGAACATTTTCGAGCCCGCCGGCATGAGCTCCACCCGCTGCTGCCATATCCGCAGAGACGGCGTTCCGTTTGAAAAATACGCTCAGGCGACGGTGTATGATGATGAAAAATGCGTGGCCGACATCGACTCCGCAGAGGACGGCGACGTGGCCGCCTTTGACGGCTTGAACGGCGACGATTATGTGTACACCAACATCTTTGACATGTTCAAATGGGACAGGGCGCTGCGCGAGGGCAAAGTGCTCGCTCCTGAAGAGCAGCAGCTCATGTACACCCCCTGTAAACTGGGCAACGGCGAGGATGCCGTTTACGATGAGGATGACAAGCTTGGCTACGGCTTCGGCTGGGGCATCGCCCTTGACGAGGAGTACGGGCTGATCGTCAGCCACAGCGGAGGCATGCCGGGCGTCGCTACCTGGTTCGAGCGGTTCATCGACGCGGACAGGGTCCTTGTGATACTCAGCTGCCGGGATTACCGGGACGTCAGAGCTCATTTGGGCTACTGGGACGGCATGGAAGATCTCATGAGGGACAGGGAACCTGAGCCCGTCGTCTCCATCGAGGATATCGCAGTCAGGGACCCCGACAAGTCGGAGTGGGAGAGCTTCTGCGGGAAGTATGAGCATCCCGGGGATGCGGAATTCATCGTCGACGAAGTGTTCATGAAAGACGGGGAGCTTCATGCCGGCGCCATAGATGATGACGGCGACGAGCTGTCATTCCGCCTGTACCCCATTGGGGTAAATGAGTTTGGCAGAAAGGGCGGGATGCTCAGGCTGAAATTTGGCGGCGGCTGTGTGATGTACGACGGTTTCACCTGCAGAAAGTTATAGGGATACAGAAACAGGGGGGGCGGGGATCGATCCCCGTCCCCCAACACTTTATACGCAGATTCATCATCTTAACCGCAACAATACAGCACAGTGGAGGAGAGAGCTTTCTGCAACAGCTCAACAACAGCATTATCCTGGTGAATGCATAGGTTCAGAACAGATGAACCTGGACTAACGTGCTAAGAATCTATCAGGCGGTGCTTGAAACTGCTGGCATGCAGCATCCAAGAGGCATAATCCATCGTGGGATGGATACACAGAAAGGGCTTTCAACAGTTTTCAGCAGCGATATTGCCCTCAATCCGCTGCTGAAAATGATCTGCCTATATACTCTTAGTGTATAAGATGCTCTGAAAGGAGCGTACCGCACCGTAAAACAGGATGCTTATACCCGATTGTTTGGAGAATATCCCAGAGCGTAACAGAATTGCTTGTTAATACTGGTTTTCCGATTTCATGCTCAAGCTGTTCTGCCACCGGCATAGCTTTTGTATTGGTGCAGGAAAGAAATACTGCATCGCAGCCTGAAAGATCTGCTTTTCGTGTTTCATCGATCCATTGCTGCTCTGTAATTGCTACCAGAGGCTCATTCTGGATACACTGAAAACCGAAAGCATAAGGTACATGTATTCCCTTGGATTCCATGTATCGGATCTCCTGAACATTGATATCATCAGTATAGGGCGTGATCAGGGCAGCATTGTGTACCCCCATTTCCTGCATTGCTTTGCTCATGGCAAAAGAGGTTGTCAGACCGGGGCAGGAACAGTTCCGTTCAATTGTCCGCATGATTTCCTTGTCAAATTCATCCCCGCGGATGAAACTTCCGCTGGTGCAGCAGTAGCAGACGACATCCGGGTGGATTGTCGCCATCATCTGAGAGGCATAGTCAAGATCTTCTTGCATACGGACAAGAGCCTCTTCCGTAGTCTCCTTCAGCATGACCTTTGTTGCAAAGAACTCCACATCCGGAAGTCCAATCCGGTAGTACTGTGGCTCCATATGAATATTGGGTGAGGGAAGGATTAATCCGACTCTTTTTGACTGCATGGGTCATTTTCCTTTCAAAAAATGGATTGGACAGTTAATACAGAAGAAATGCTGCGGCAGAGTACTCCCAGCCGCAGCATGATGATGAGTTACAGCCCTTTAATCTTGTTTTTCCAGGTATCCTGGTAACTTCTTGTAAAGATGCTGCCTGTCGTGGCATGACGCACGATGCAGTGAAGCAGGTCTATGATATGCATGTGTGCAAATTCCGGATCCCCGTCAACGTAGGGACGGTGCATTCCGGAAACAGGGTCCAGTGCACCCGCTGCCACACACTGCTCGATCATGAACTTTTCGGTCTGGGAATCGTGCAGAACCTCTTCCTCACCGCTAAGAGCAGCAAGGCAGGCGCAGATTCCATATGCGCCCCAGTTGGAAATATTGACAATCAGGCCCACATCAGCGGACAGATCACAGGCAATGCCCCCTCCGCATCCGCAGATGCAGCGCTCTGCGTTCGGGATGTTTTCACGGACTGCGTCTTTGACATAGCCCATGCCCATCTCATTCCCGAGATCTCCAACGCCGATTGTGAGAATACCGCGGTTCATTGCTTCTTCATACAGATAATCCAGCTTTGCCGTGACAGAGGAGATATCATATCCCATTCCGCTGTGGTGGACATGCTTTTCGTTCCAGCCGGGCCGCTCAATGGCGACGACGGCTTTCGGATTCAGCTCATCGAGAATGCGGACCGCTTCCCGCTTTGCTTCCTCATGATCAAGAGGGAACCCCATGACCATAGTTTTCCTGCCCCGGCCGCCATATCGGAGATCTTCCAGACTGTCGCAGACGATCATACCGCCTGCGTTCGCGGTTGCAGCCAGGTTCCCTTTCAGAATCTCCTCGGTCAGGATGACAGGAACTGCACCGATGGAAAGATCCAGACTGCGCGCGAGTGCTGCGGCTCCGACCGGGCCGTCTGTTTCCGGCAGGTTCCAGTTTTTGATGACGAATCCGGAAAGGATCAGGACAACGTCATCTTTCTTGACTCTTTCCATGAGAAGCTTTGCGGCCTTCATGGTGAGGGGTTCTCCCGCTTTTACGCGGGCGGATTCATAAACCTTTGTCAGCGGGAGACCTTTCAGAATGGTCCAGTTGGACATCGGAACGGTTACCAGCCGGTCTACGGCTTCTCCAATTGCTTGCATATCCATGGCTTTTTCCTCCTTGATTACTCTTTGTAATAGTCGTCCAGATTGTACTGGCCGTCGAACCGGTTGGATCTTCTGGTATAGATGTACCGCTTGCTCAGAGGGGTTGTGGCATCAATGCCGAATTTGCCGATATTCTCTTCCGCAACGTCCTCCCTCGTATAGGACGTGACATGCGGGATCACAAGGACCCCTTTTTCCGGACAGCAGCGTGTCTGAATCGCCCAAAGGACGTCATCGGGATTGTACACATCGACATCCTCATCCACGACAACCACGAACTGCGTCCAGGAATACGCGGCCAGGGCGGAGAGAAGGATATTCTTTGGCTCGTCCTCTCTGGTCTTATGAATCCGGATAAAGGCGCCGAAAACAAATGGGGAGCAGACAACGTCCAGAATATGATCCGGATTGGAGAATTTTTTGATATGGTTGAATATTTCCGCTTCAATCGGAAGGCCGAGCAGCATCTTGTCTTCCGCACCGCCAGCGAAAATATCATGCCAGAAGGGCTTCTTCCGATGCGTAACAGCTGTTACTTCAAACACGTGGTTCTTCATGACCGGGACATAGGAGTCGGTGAATTCGCCGAACGGGCCTTCCTCTTCACGCACGTGCGGAAGAACATGTCCTTCGATCACAAATTCAGCGTTTGCCGGAACCAGGCAGTCAATTGTTTTGCAGCGGACCATCTCAACCTGCTCATTCCCCAGGGCACCCGCAAACTCCATTTCATCGCGGTTGATCGGAATCTTGGAAGCGCCGCTGTACATGACGGCGGGAGAGGCGCCGATAACGATAGCAACGTCCAGAGGACGGTCCAGTTCCTCCGCAGCTGCCTGGAACTGTCCGAGATGCTGGGGGGGCATCATGCGGACACGGAGCTTTTTCGGGCCAGCAAGCTGACAGCGGTTGAAAGATGCATTCAGGTCTCCATAGACCGGGTGTTTTGCGAGGAGCACGCCGCCTGTGATATACCGGCCGTTGTTTCCGTCGGAGTGCAGGCAGAGTGGAAGCTTGGTCAGGTCGGGATCCAGATCCACCACTTCCTGAACCGGAGCCTCCTCTACGGTGAGGAACGGGCACTGTTTCTCTTCGCGCTCAGACCACTGGTGCGTCATGCGCTCCGGCTTCATATTCAACCCGGCGCTGACAGCTTCCCGGCTGCACAGCGCATAGCTGACTACCGGGAATTCCGATCCCCTGACATGTTCAAATACAACGGCTTTTCGATACTTGGCATGGATGCGGGCAGCAATAGAACTGATCTCATATTCCGGATCGACCTCCCGCTCGACATGCGCAACCAGGTTCCGGGCTTCCAGCCAGTTCAGTAATTCGCGTAGATCTTTCATGTTTCTGTCTCTCTTTCTTCAGTATTCAGACACGGTCGACCTTTGATTTGATGTTAAAGAAACAAATTTCAATAGTATTGAAAAGAACATAGATAATTATAGCAAAATTAAATAATCTGGCAATACAAAAAGCGATTATTGCCAGAAGAAAACAAATAATTTTTACAATGATAGAAATTGGGGTGAATGGGGGGAGAGCTGCGAGCTCCCCGGTCAGTCTGGATCAGAGCCGTTGAGGGAGAGCCCGGCGGTATGGCGCTCCACCTCTTCCCAAAGCGGAGGAGTCAGCACATAAAGAACCCGGACAATCTGATTCGTAAGATTAACAAAATTATGGGGCGTCATCCCGAAACCGTGATAGGCATCTCCCGGATACATCAGGTGCTCGATTCCGTCGATAAACATGCTTAGGACGCCTTCCAGAACATAGGTCAGTTCCTCCCCTTCATGGGAGAACTGAATGACTTCATCCCGGTTCTGACCGGGCAGAAGGGTAATGACCATGGTGTCCATGCAGAAATCTTTCCGCGGCGCGCCGATTTGGTTGTAAATGTAATAACCGTTAATTGCACGGATATTGGTTTCATAGCTTCGCGTGATTCCAGCTTCGCTGCCTTCGGGAGCCATCTCCTGCTCCGGGAAAAAGGTTGCCATAGGCTCATCCAGCGCTGCCGCAATTTTTTTCAGGGATACCAGTGCAATCGAGGACCTGCCGCGCTCTACCATCGAGAGAAAACTGACCGAAAGATCTGCCTTTTCGGAAAAATCCTTCAGTGTCCATCCTTTTGCAAGGCGGAGAGCCTTAATCGTTTCACCAAGCTCTTTTTTCATGGTACTTCCTTCCTGGAAAGTTCACAGACAGCCCTGATTTGTGCTTCTCCTTCATACTGGATTCCACCCGGACTCAAACCGCTTTCCGAAACGTTCCGCTCCGGCGAGCATCGCCCTGAGAAGGGAAAGCCCCAACTGTCGTTTTGAGTTTATCACATCTTTCTATATTATCAAATGCTCCCGTTTGTATCAGTTCATCCGGGAAAAGGAGGAAGAGTGCCCGATCTTTATCCGGTACAGGGGCAGAAACTGTTCAAAGTGAAAAATAAAACGAGTCAGCGACGATGTATTGAATAATATTAAAAATAATAGTATGCTACCAATAGTAGATTTCAATATTATAGATAATTTTACGATATTTTCCAGTATTCTGGAATTAGGAGCTGCCATGAAAGCAAGATTCGTCAAGGCGGACCCCTGTGGAAATACCACGGTGTTTGTGCTGGACTATGTGGAACCGGACCGGAAAGCTGCCGTTGCTCAAAGCATCATGAGCATGTCTTCGGTCGGAGCGGAGCAGGTAGGATTCCTGTACCCTGGAACTTTAGCGGGATATTCGGTGCGGATGGATATGATGGGCGGGGAATTCTGCGGCAATGCATCCAGAAGTTTTGCCGCATGGATGGCCTTTGCCTCTGAAGACGGACTCTCTTTTCGTTCCGAGGAAGGAAAGGAGCGGTCTTTGTCTGTGCAGGTTTCCGGGTCGGAGGAGCCTTTGGCATGCACAGTGATCAGCAGGAAGCGGCCGAATTGTTTCTATTCGGAGATTGAAATGCCTTTGCCGGAAAGCCCCAGAGTGTTTGAAAACACACCGTTCGGGCGTGTGACCGTGATTCCCTTCGGGGGGATTTCCCACATCATTCTGGCGGATAGGGAACCGGAGGAGAAAGACCCGGATACGGCCTGCTCCTTTCTGGACAGGATGGGGATTGACAGTTCCGCGTATGGACTGATGTATTACAACGTCCGGGATTCATTCATGCGGCCGCGGGTGATCGTTCGCAGCGCTGGAACGGATGTATGGGAAAGCAGCTGCGGATCAGGCTCCTGTGCGCTTGCAACCGCGTTAAGCTTTGCACAGGAAGAAACGGACCGGACTTTTGAAATCCGTCAGCCTGGGGGAGAGCTTGCGGTCCGGGTGATCCGTTCCGAAATGGATGTGCAGTCCATACGGCTTGGGGGCGAATTATCATTTTCTGCATCCGGCTGGCTGTATCTGGATGACTGATCAGGGGAACAGGGACGGAGAAGAGTTATGAAGAAAAGACTGATTGTCGGATGTACGGGAGCCAGTGGGGCTCCGTTGGCAATTGATCTGCTTCGATGCCTGAGGGAAACACCGGACTGGGAATCCCATCTGATCTGTTCCGAAGGGTTTTGCCTTTCTTTGTCTTCGGAGTCCGACTTCCCGCTTTCCTCCGTGCTGGATTTGGCTGATGCGGTATATGACGTACACGATCTTGCGGCTGCCCCCGCTAGCGGAACTTTCCAGACCGAGGGCATGGTGATTATTCCCTGCAGCATGAAAACCGTCGCAGGCATTCATTCCGGATTTTCCGATACTCTGCTGCTGCGTGCTGCGGATGTAACCATTAAGGAAAGCAGGAAACTTGTCCTGTGTGCACGCGAGTCCCCTATGAGCCCCATCCACTTGAGAAATCTGTACGAACTGAGCCTGCTGGGGGTCCGGATCCTTCCCCCGGTTATGAACTTTTATTCGGGTGCCGGTACCGTGGAAAAGCAAATCCGGCAAATTGCCGGACGATGCCTTAACGAGTTCGGAATATCCGCGGAAGGATTCCGAAGATGGAAATAACTGCTTGTACATGAGATCCTCCCATCCGAGAAGAACGGGCTGAAAAGAGAAATTCTTTTCGGCCCGTTCTTCCTGTCCTGCAGATGGTTCCTGAACCACCGGCGGTGTCCGGTTTCAGATAATGTTCTTTTCTTCAATCAGCTTGTTTTCCCGGAAGCGGCGGAGGTTCATCGGGCTAAGATCGATGGTCCGGTATTCGTTGAACAGAATCAGTTCCGCAATTCCGCGGCCGGCTGCAGGAGCCTGCATCATTCCGTGACCGGAGAAGCCGTTGATCAGATAAAAGTTCGGGATGTCCGGATGACGGCCGATAATGGCATTATGGTCGATGTTGTTGTATTCATAGCAGCCGCGCCATCCGCGGATCAGCTTCAGATTATCCAGTTTCTCCATGCGGTCGGCAAGTTCCGGCCAGACCTGGTCTTCGAAGAAAGGCATATCCGGCGTGTAGCTGAAACCGAATTCGAAATCGAGCTTGGTCTTGCCGCAGAGAAGGGTGTCGCCGTTGGCGTGCTCGCGATACCAGTACGCCTCGGAAGGAAGGGTTGTATATGCGTTTCCAACGTTGGCATCCATAGGCATCTTGGCTACGTAAATATCATGCGAGAGCGGAAGAACCGGGATATCGATTCCGATCATGTTGCCGATTTCCCTGGCCCACGGGCCGGAAGAATTTACAAAGGAATCCGCACTGTAACTGTCCCCGGGTTTGCACGTGACCGAAACGATTCGGTCGCCGGCCATCTGGATGCTGACCACTTCGTCGGTGATGACGGTGGCTCCCATCTCCTTGACTTTTTTTAGATATCCGTCCAAAACGGAGGCGGGGTCCAGAAGGCCTTCTCTCGGGCAGATCGTTCCGCCGACGATTCCGGTCAGGTCCGTTTCCGGAAGCATAGCCTCCAGCTCGCTGATGGAGAGCAGATGGATATCAACTCCTTCCTCGCGCTGGACTTCGGCTACTTCCAGAGCGGTCGGCCATTTCTGCGGACTGACGAGGAAGAGGTAGCCGCCCTGCCGAAGATCAATGTCGGGTTTTCCAAAGGCCTTTGTCTCCATGAGCTCGCCAAACTGCTCAAAAACTTCAATGCTGTTCATGGCAAGACGGATATTGGTTCTTTCCGTAAACTGCTGCCGCACGCCCCCAAGGGCCAGGGGAGTGGCTGCGTATTTGTAGGTCGGGTCTTTCTCAATGAGGAGCACATTCAGCTCCGGGCGCTCCTTCAGCAGCGCATAGGCTGTTGCACAGGCCATCAGGGAACCCCCGATACAGACAACATCATAATGTTTCATATTCTTTCTCCTTTGCTCATGGTTCTTAAACGGTCAGTTTCATAGGGAATGCTGCTCCGTGCAGATTTCCTGCAACGCTTCCTCCAGCGCCTGCAGGGCCAGCGCCTTGCGGACAACCGCGTCTGTGCGGATATCCCGGAACGGGGAAATCTTTGCAGATACGGCGGTTTTCAGGACCTCCTTCTGCCCGGAAAGTTGGTCCGGATGCAGTCCGGACAGGCAGTCTTCCGCTTCCCAGACAATCTGCGGCATGACGCCTGCGCTGCCCATGACAGCGCGGGCGCTTTCTACGATGCCGTTACGCATGACAACAGAGAGCGCGCAGCTGATGAGAGGAAAGTCGATTGCCTTCCGGATCGTCTTGCGGACATAGGCGGTTCGAAGGTGAAACGGATCGGCATATAGGGGGATGCGGATTCTGGTCAGTACCTCATCCGGCTGAAGATTTTTCTTACCGGCTGGAAGATAGAGATTCTCCACAGGAACGATGCGTTCACCGCTTTCACTGCAGAGGACAGCGCTTCCTTTGAGAGAAATGAGGACCGGCGCCAGATCGGACTGGAACAGGGCGACGCATTCCGGGCTTTTCCGGTACTGCATGCAGCGGATTCCCCCGAGTTTGAAGCAGTCCTGGTCGCGCTTCCAGCTGACAGACTGATTGAAGTACATGCAGCGGTTTTCCTGCAGGATGTTTCCTCCGATGGTCCCCTGATTTCGAATCTGAGGAGAGGCGGCCCGGGAGGCGGCGGCAGTCAGGGAAGGGTACGACTTCAGAAGCGGATGCTCCGACAGATCAGAAAGCCTGCAGAGCGCTCCGATGGAAAGGAAACCATCCTCTGCGCGTATGCCGCCAAGTTCCGGGATCCCCTCCAGAAGGATCAGGCCGGAAGGGGATTCAATCCCTTGGTTGATCCTGGGGATCAGATCCGTCCCGCCCGCAAGAAAACGGGCGTCCGGATATTCTTTCCGGAGGGAGTGCGCGGATTTAAGGGAATCTGCCCTGAAAATCTGAATAGACATATTACTCTCCATGGGGATACATTTTTTTTGCGGCCAGCCGGATTGCATCGACAATCTGGACATATCCCGTACAGCGGCAGAGATTTCCGGAAATCGCTTTTCGGATCTCCGCCTCGGAAGGGGAATGGTTCTGTTCAAGAAAAGCCTTTGCGGTCAGGATGAAACCGGGTGTGCAGAATCCGCAGTGCACGGCTCCGGATTCAATGAACGCTTCCTGAATGGGGTGGAGCAGATCGCCTCTCTGAAGGCCTTCGATCGTTTCCAGCTGCTTTCCTGCTGCCTGTACGGCAAGCATGCTGCAGGAGAGGATGGCCCTCCCGTCAAGAAGCACAGTGCAGGCACCGCATTCCCCGGCATTGCAGCCGCATTTTGTTCCCGTCAGACCGAGATGGTCACGGATATAGGCAAGCAGCGTCATGTCTTCCGGAATCAGATCCGTCCGCTTCCTGCCGTTGACGGTAATCTCAAGCACAGTCATATGGTTCATGGGCATTCCGCCTTTTTCACGGATTTCAGCTTTTCAATCAACTTTGGCAGGAAAACGTAGGCATCAGCTACGATTCCAATGTCAGCGGCATGGAAGATAGGAGCATCCGGGTCGAGGTTAATGGCTATGATGGTATTGGATGAACTCATTCCGACCAGATGCTGGATCGCTCCGGAGATGCCCACTGCAATGTAGATCTTCGGCCCGACTGTTTTCCCGGTCTGGCCGATCTGCCTTTCGTACGAGATCAGCCCTGCATCCACGACCTTGCGGGAAGCGCCCATGGCCCCCCCCAGAACATCCGCCAGTTCTTCGACCAGAGCCAGGCCTTCCGGCTTGGCACATCCGAATCCTGCGGAAACGACAATTTCCGCTTCCTCAATGCTCTTTTCACCCTGTGCGTGGATGAATTCGACCAGTTCAGCCAGAATACGTTCCTGGTCCGGAATAAAATGGACTTCCACGACTGTCCCCTGCCGCGTACTGTTCGGGGTAATCGGCTTCATGACTTTGGAACGTACGGTTGCCATCTGGGGAGACGTACCCGGGCAGAGAAGACGCGCATACAGATTTCCGCCGAAGGTCGGGCGTGTCTGGACCAGAAGGCCGTTTGGCTTGAGTTCCAGTTCTGTGCAGTCGGCGGTGAGTCCGGTTCCGAGAGCAGCCGCGATCCGGGGTGCCAGGGAACGTCCCATGGCCGTCGCGGACAGCAGCATTACCAGCGGCATCTCGTCGTGAACAAGGCGAACGATCGCCTGTTTGTACGGTTCATCAGAAAAATGCCGGAAAAGCGGAGACTGGATCAGGTAGACGATGTCGGCACCGTACCGGATCAGCTCCTGAGGATAGCCGGAAGGATCCGCGCAAAGGAGAACGGCCGCGACCCGGTGATCAGTCCCGACCACCAGCCTCCGTGCCTCACCCAGAAGCTCGAAGGTGCATTCAGCAACCTTTTCATCGCTGATCTCGGCAATCACCCAAACATCCCGGCAATCCTTCAGATGCGAGGTATCAAGATAATCAAGCGTCTCAAGCGAAGCGCCCTGTTTGACAATCGCTTCCGCGGGGCATCCCTTAATGCAGGATCCGCACAGGTTGCAGCTTTCGCCGATTACGGCGGTGCCGCCATCACCTAAGGTGATCGCATCCTGCGGGCAGGAACTGACGCAAAGGCCGCAGCCCAGACATTTTTCAGCAATTACTTCGATTCCGATCGACATATCCGTTCCTCCTTACTGCAGGTTGCAAATGACAGGGATTAAAGCGTCGGCCATCTCCTCAGGTGAACCGGAAAGGAATCTGCATTCGCCCGTGCTTTCCGGAACAAAGCTGTTCAGAACAGTTGTCCTGGAGCCGGCGATGCCGACTTCTTCCTCTGCAAGCCCGATATCGGCGATGCCTGTCAGCGGAATTTCCTTCTGCTTGGCCTGCCGTTTCAGCCGGAAAGAGGGAAGCCGGGGAGAGTTGATATCTTTCAGTACGGTCAAAACGGCAGGAAGCTGTACCCGGATTATCTCGATGCCCTTTTCGACCATACGTTCGCAAACCAGGTATTCCGGGGTGATTTCCCGGATTTTCTTAACATAGGCGACATGCGGGAATCCAAGAAATTCCGCGACTTCCGGCCCGACCTGGGCGGTATCGCCGTCGATTGCCTGTTTGCCGCAGAGTACAAGATCCACGTTGCCAATCTTCCGCACGGCTGCTGCCAGAATCCGGGAAGTTGCGTAGGTATCGGACCCCCTGACTGCTGAATCGCAGATGTGCAGAACCTCATCGACGCCGACAGACAAGGCTTCATAAAGGATTTCCCTGGCAGCGGGCGGCCCCATGGTAACGGCTGTCACCTGTCCGCCGAAACGTTCCCGGATCTGGACGCCCTCTTCGATGGCGTAGGCATCAAAGGGATTCATAATAGCGGGAGTATTGTCCCGGATCAGAGTTCCCGTCTCGGGATTGATCTTAACCTCTACGGTGTCCGGGACCTGTTTGATGCAGCATACGATTTTCATTCTTGTTTTCCTTTCTGAGATGGAGCTGAAGAGTGTGTTTCCGCAAACCGCTGCCTGCGGATCGCCTGAAGGACTTTCTGGGGGGTGAACGGGGCGTCTGTCAGACGGATCCCGACCGCATCGTAGATGGCATTGGCAATGGCGGGAAGAACAGAGACGATGGGAGGTTCCCCGAGAGATTTGGCGCCGTATGGCCCGTGCGGGTCCATCGTCTGAACGAAATCAGCGGTAAGCTGCGGAACATCCATTGCAGTAGGCATTTTGTACTCAAGCAGCGTGCCGCCGTGCAGAATCCCGTTTTCGGCAATGCCAAGGTCCTCATACAGCGAGAACGCAAACGCCTGCGTATTTCCGCCGTATACTTCGCCCAACGCCATCTGCGGATTGATAATCTGGCCGCTGTCATGAACCGCTACAATCCGGTCAACATGAACGAATCCGGTTTCCACATCCACCGTTACTTCTGCCGCATGTACGCCGAAGGGATAGGTCGGGGCCAGATTCCCATAACCGGTAGGATCCAGCATGACCGATGCGGGACGATATTCTCCGCTGGTGATGAGGGGGGCGCCGCTGCGCTTCAGACAGATCATCTCCAAAGCTTCTTCCAGCGTCATCAGCACCTCATCCCGGCCATCCCGGACCGCGCGTCCTTCATAATGGACCGGGCCGGCGCCGGAATAGGTCCGGACTTCATCCAGAATGATCCGCTTTGCCGCTTCGCAGCATGCGAGAACAGCGTTTGCCAGAATTGTCGTCAGCTTGCTCCCATGGGTCCCGGTCGCAAAGGGGGTGGTTCCGGTATCACCCATTTCAACCTTGACCTCCGAGGGATCCACCCCGAATTCTTCCGCAACAACCTGGGCCATCACGGTCTTGGCTCCCTGCCCGAATTCGGATTCTCCCACATAGACAGTCAGCTTCCCGTCCATGGCCAGAGAAAGAAGCGCGCCGTCCCCAGGAAATTCAGGGTCGCCAGCCCGGGAGCCCGCAGCATGAACGAGGGAGGCACAGCCCACCCCGTGACCGTAGCGCTTTTGCTGCCGAATGGCATCCCAGTGGATCAGATCTTTTGCGCGGCTTAAACACTCCTGGAGCCCGCAGCTGCTGATATGATAGCCATGAATGGATATGGAATTCGGCTTGGTATAGTTGATTCTGCGAAGTTCGGTCGGGTCCATCTGCAGTTTTTCCGCTGCCATGTCGATCAGGCTTTCCAGGGCAAAATGCGCCTGAGGATTGCCGTATCCGCGGTATGCGGCGTTTGGTGTGCGGTTCAGCCGGTAGCCTTTTGCCCAGACTTCGACTGCCTGGAACTGGTAAAGCGTGTCTGCACGGTATGCGGCGACGCCCAGCACCCAGGGCCCTGCGACCGCATATCCGCCGACATCGCCGATATATTCTGTTTTCCGTGCGAGGAAATGTCCCTTGCGGTCAAGCGCAAGAGTACATGTAACGATCATTTCAACGGTCGGATGGGAGTCATAGAAAACTTCTTCTCTTGTCCGGCAGAGCTTGGCCGGGCGTCCGGTGCGGATTGCAAGCATAGCCGCCAGTTCCGGAGTAATCTGCTCGGATTTTCCGCCGAACGCTCCTCCCATGGTCAGGGGATGGATGATGACCCGGTTCAGGGG
>JAEEGL010312051.1_pt1 | contig 13792 bp, 14 predicted proteins | sample 9134231 | NCBI WGS metagenome assembly JAEEGL01 (sample SAMN16246548, study PRJNA631951) | gut metagenome | biome: gut microbiome; feature: rumen; material: fiber-attached | host: Bos | place: Iran: Karaj | collected 2018-10 | reverse complement strand
GGAGACCGTCACGCCTGCAGCTAACTGAATCACTGCTTCGGTGAGAATGTAAGGAGCGCACCGTTCCCGAGGACCTCGGCGTTCCTGAGCTCGAGTTCTATTCCTTCAGGGACTACCCATCCGTCACCGTCTACAGGTGTCGGGGATTCCCTTCCTCCGATGACCTTACCGCCGACGAATACGGTGTATCTGTCAACGAGTCCCTCCCTGAAGAACGATGCTATGGTCTCGCCGCCACCTTCCACGAGTATGCTCTCGATACCCATTTCCGCAAGCTTTTCCAACACGTCGAGGAGCGGGCCGTCCCTCCTGCGTCTGATGACTTCAACGTTGTTGTTCCATATGATGTCGCAGTCATCCGCCACAACTATTATCGTCGGTGCCTGGTCGTTGACGACAAGGGCATCCATAGGGGTGCGTCCGTTGTTATCAAGGACTATCCTTATCGGATTCTCATCGTAGGAAAGGCCTTTGACGGTTAGATGGGGATCGTCGGAGAGTATGGTGCCGACGCCGACAAGTATCGCGTCATATTTCCTTCTGAGGTTCTTCACCCTGCTCTTATCCTCATCCGATGATATCCTGACCTGCTTCCTGTCACTGCCGGCGATCTTACCGTCGGCTGACATCGCGCAGTTCACATGGATGAAAGGCCTCATGATCTACCGCCCGGGGTCACGGTGAAATGATAGATGTCGTCAGCCCTGACCACGCCGAACTTCACGTCCAAGAATGTCTCCAAAGTATCCATCTGGCTCAACAGGTGTCTGCTGATCCTCTGGACCGAGAACGCACTGTCCCCGTCGGCCATGGCCATGTATGGGAGCAATTGGTCCGCAGTGTGCACATCGAGTGTGGAACCGGATTCCATGATCTGTATGAGGTCGTTGGCAACATCCATCCCCGCCTGTTTCGCAGGATGGCCTCTCGTGGTCAGGACGTTGCTTCCGAGTAGTCCGTTCTCGTACTCCGCGACGAGGGACATCCCCGCTCCCTTGGAACTTCCATTGGTCCTCTGATATGAGATCTCGGTGTCGCAGTATGGGTCTAGAACCTCAGTGCATCCCTCAACCATCTGGTCGGTGATGGATCTAGGCAATCTCTGTATGAAGCAGTTGACCTTGACCTTCTTGAGTCTTCCCAGATCCAGTAGTTTCAACGGCCTTATCTTCTTGATCGGTTGGAAGGACGCCTTCACCCTTCCTCCGCCTTCGGGGTAGAATCCCCTCTCCAGTATCTCGACGGATGCATCGATGCCCATGTTGGACATCAACGGATACAGGACCTGCTGATAGTAATCGATCGGAGGTGCCCACATGACGTTGGTGCCTCCTGATATGTCCACGTTCATGGTGTGCTCGAAGGGAACAGTCGCCAACTGCATGGCCTGGAGTACAAGACTTATGCTTCCTGCGGTACCGATGTCCATGGTGATGTCGTACTTCCTGTTGGTCCCGGGGGTGATGGTGAGCTCCCTGGAACCGAGTGTGTTCCCTTCAACCTTGGAACCGGTGATATCCACTACCGCCTGCACAGCGGCGCAATGCTGCTTGGAGAGACCGTTGGTGGGTCTGTTCTCCCTGATCCTCGTGAGGTGGACCTCCTTGCCGGTGACAGTGCTCATTGCAACGGATGTACGGACGCTCTGTCCTCCTCCTTCGCCTCTCGAACAGTCTATCTCCAGCATGGATACCGATGCCCCTTAAGTATATGCTAGATAAAACTGTTGTCGGACATATCTTAACGTAATCAGGGCGTTATGCGTTGTGTGGCACTGAAAATGGATGTATAATCCATCATATGGTCACTCCGTTGTCATGAACGAGGATGGATGATTATGGTGCGATAGCCGGGAATCGAACCCGGATCCGATGCTTGGGAAGCACCAGTCCTAACCGCTGGACTACTATCGCATTTAGAATAGCGGGGGTTGATTATTCCGAGGATTAATAACATTGTCGCAGAAATCCAATTGACGGATATGTTTGTTTGAACCGAGACCGTAACGTGTCCTGAAGGGCATCTTTTTATATGGATTCAGGAATGTGAGGGACAATTCTAGGGCTCGTGGTCTAGTGGTTATGACGCCACCCTTACAAGGTGGAGGTCGCCGGTTCAATCCCGGCCGGGCCCACCACTATTGCATCACAACTGTCGGCGCATATTGTATGCACGCACGCGCGCACAAGGTTATAACCAATGGCAAACGATACGGTCAGTCATGATCATAGTTGGCGGTTCATCATCCAGAGACCTTGCTGCCGAGACGGCATCGATCCTGGGCTGCAAATACATCGAGGCTGCCACCGTCAGATTCCCCGACGGTGAGTGCTATACAAGGATCGAAGAGGAATCATTGGATGACGATGTCGCCATCATACAGAACACCTATCCGGATGAGAATCTGGTCGAGATGTTCCTCCTCCAGGATGCTGTTAAGAGGGCGGGTGCGAAGACCGTCACCATCGTCGTGCCGTACTTCGGATACGCCAGACAGGACCGTGTGTTCAAGAACGGCGAACCGGAGAGCGCCAAGGTAATGTGCAAACTGCTGGCCATGGGCTGCGACAGGGTCGTCACCATCGATCTCCACAAGGAGGCTGTGCTGGAGTTCTTCGACCGTCCCTACAAGGACCTCAAGGCCGCGAACGCCATGGGCGACTACTTCAAGGGGAAGGGAATCGACATGGTCTTCTCACCCGATATCGGTGCGGCAGGACGTGCCAAGATGGTCGGAGAGAGGATGGGCATCCCCTACGACCACCTGGAGAAGAAGAGGCTCTCAGGTACCGAAGTGGTGATACAGCCCGCCAAATCGGACGTCAAGGGAAAGAGCGTCCTCATTGTCGACGACATGATCTCCACCGGAGGTACGATCAGGACGGCCACAACACAGCTCAAGGCAGCCGGGGCGAAGAGCGTGACCGTAGCATGCACCCATGGAGTGTACGTCAACGATGCACTGAAGAAGATGGACGAGTCCGATATCGATGAGCTGCTGTCATGCAACACATTGATCTCCAAGACATCGAAGATATCAGTCGCAGGAATGATCGCCGAGGCTCTGAAGGAGAAGTGGTGAGATGGAGAAGAACGCCGAGACCTATGGAGAATGGTATCTCGATATAGTCGAGAAGGCCGGACTCTCTGACAAGAGGTACCCGATCAAGGGAATGAACGTCTGGACACCGTACGGATGGAAGATCATGAGGTTCGTGGATTCCTTCCTGCGTGAGGAGCTGGACGGTACGGACCATGACGAGGTATGTTTCCCTCTGCTCATCCCAGAGACGGAGTTCAAGAAGGAGAAGGACCACATCAAGGGATTCGACTCGGAGGTCTATTGGGTGACACATGCCGGTCTCGATGAATTGGATGTCAGGCTCGTCGTGAGGCCCACGTCGGAGACTGCGATGTATCCGATGTTCTCGCTCTGGGTAAGGTCACATCAGGACCTTCCGCTGAAGATCTATCAGATAGTCAACACCTTCCGTTACGAGACCAAGCAGACACGTCCGTTCATACGCGTGAGGGAGATCCACTTCTTCGAATCGCATACCTGCCACGACAGTGAGGAGGATGCGCAGAGGCAGATCGAGGAGGACCTCGAGATAGTAAAGAGGCTCATGGGAAGGCTCTGCCTGCCTTATTTCCTGCTCAAACGTACCGACTGGGACAAGTTCCCCGGCGCGCATTACACGGTGGGTATCGATACCGTCATGCCCAACCACAAGACGTTGCAGCTGGGTTCCGTGCACCACTACAGGACCAACTTCTCCGTTCCGTATGATATCACATACGAGGATGAGAACGGTGAGCACAAGTACGTCCACCAGACGACCTACGGTATGTCCGAGAGGACATTAGGCGCATTGATAAGCGTCCACGGTGACGAGAAGGGACTATGTCTCCCGCCGTCCGTCGCGCCATTCGAGATAGTCATCATCCCGATCCTGGGGAAGAACCAGGCGGTGGATGTGGCCAAGGCGGCGAAGGATCTCACCAACGACCTTAAGAAAGCAGGGTTCAGGGTGAAGCTCGACGATCGTGACGACCGTCCCGGAAGCAAGTACTACGACTGGGAGATCAAGGGTGTACCGCTCAGGCTGGAGCTCGGTGCACGTGACATCGAGAACAAGGTTGTGACCTATGCGAGGAGGGACACAGGAGAGAAGGGCACCATACCCATGGATTCACTCGTCGACGGCATCAACGGTGTCTTCGACAGCATAACCAAGAACCTTTCCGAGAAAGCATGGAAGTTCCAGATAGATTCCGTTACCGAACTGTCATCCGTGGATGACATCCCCAAGGACACCGAGGATACCAAGCTCAGGATCTACAGGTTCGGCTGGTGCGGTTCACCCGAATGCGGTCACAGGTTCGAGGACGATAACGACATCAAGATCCTCGGAACGCCCTATCTCCACGAGGAGTACAATGGCAAGTGTATCGTCTGCGGAAAGGAGACGGACACTCCCGCCTACGCCGCAAGGACGATGTGAGAACAAATCGGGGGACACCGTCCCCCATCTTCTTTTCACCAAGAATCGATCTTGAAATCCATATCGCCGTTGGTCTCGTTCTTTATCCTCTCGGATATGGAGTCAACGGTGCTCTTCAGAAGTTCGTGCGCCCTCTGGATATTCCCGACATCCTTCTTCACCATGAGGTCCCCGTGCATCGCTATGGAGTCGTTGATGATGTTCATCGCTATACAGAGGTTCTCAACGAATGAGGCACTCCTGGCTATCCTGTCCACCTGTTCCTTGGTGTATTCTGTCATGTTTGTGAATCGCGGATAAGTGTTATATCATTTCGTTCGCATCCGTCACACATGCCTTTCAAGGAGAACGAGCTCGTATATCTGGTCGACCAGGACAACAAGAGACACTGGGTCAAGGTGGCTTACGCCATGCTGAAGATCTCATCCCTCGGTACCATAGACGGTAACAGGTTCAAGGAGATGGATGACGGCTCCTCGTTCGAGATCGCCAACAGGAAGTTCACGGTCTTCAGACCGGGAAGGCTCGAGCTCATCGAGTCCTTGGAGAGGGGCGCACAGATCATCATACCGAAGGATGCGGCATCCATCCTGTTCTATTGCGACATAAAGGCAGGCGACACCGTCCTCGAGGTGGGGGCGGGTTCAGGAGGGCTGACGACGGCATTGACGTCCGCTGTCGTTCCCAATGGGAAGGTCCACACCGTGGAGTTCAAGGAGGAGAACGCTCTCCGTGCGCAGAAGAACCTCAGGCGTACAGGTCTTGATAAATATTGGAGCTATCAGATCGGGGACGCCCGTGAGGTGAAGGTGGATATCATGGCCGATGCGTTGATCATGGACATGCCCGATCCAGAGAATGCATTGGACAACCTCATACCCTGTCTCAGGGCCGGAGGGAGGATATGCGCATACGTCCCCAACATGAACCAGTTGGAGAATGTGGTGAACTCGCTGCGCGAACGTGACTTCTCCAATGTCTTCGCGATAGAGATCATACAGCGTGAGATGGAGGTCCACAAGGGCGGAGTAAGACCTTCATATGAGATGCTGGGTCATACCGGTTATCTGATATACGGAAGGAAGAGGGCCTGAGATCAGACATCAGGATACGGCCATTGTCAAGGGCAAGTCCCATCTACGTCCCGTTTGTCTATCCACTCATATCTGGCTATGTTGAGCAGATCATCGAGATTATGATACCTTTGACGATATCGGCCTCATACGCCGATGGGATGCAGCAACAGTCAATATTTTGCGGTTCATCACAGCCATTCTGGGGAAGGTGAAATAACCTTTAATTCGCGCACGTACATGCGGGAACAATGGCCAGAATAGAGATCAGAATCGAACTCAAGAAAGGGGTCGCAGATCCCGAAGGAAAGAACACGATGAAGACACTGGAGTCCCTCGGATTCGAAGGCGTCAAGTCCGTATCGTCCGTCAAGGTATTCGATATGGAGCTCGACATGTCCGAAGAGGATGCGAAGAAGGCAGGGGAGGAGATGTGCAGGAAACTGCTGGCCAACCCCGTCATCCAGAATTACAAAGTCATAGTGAGATGATCGCTTGTCAATCGATAGGCTGATGATCAAACGCAACGTTCCGTTCTCCCTGTACGATGTTGACATCCTGTCAGCCACGGATACGGAACTCAACGAGATCTCATCCACCATGGGATTAGCATTATCCTTGGATGAGATGAAGACGATCGTTGATTATTTCAAGAAGGAAGGCAGGAACCCCACTGACATTGAATTGCAGTCGTTGGGACAGGCATGGAGCGAGCACTGTTGCTACAAGAGCTCCAAGCCCATACTGAAGGAGTTCATCTTCGCCATAGATCACCCGAACGTCCTCTCGAGAGGGGATGCAGGTGTGATGGTCTTCGATGACGATTACGGATATGCGCTGAGGATCGAGAGTCACAACCACCCTTCAGCGATAGAGCCCTACGGAGGCGCAGCCACAGGTATCGGCGGTATCCTAAGGGATGTGGTGTGCATGGGTGCGCAGCCGATCGGTCTTGTGGACCCCCTGTGCTTCGGTCCAATAGACACCAAGAAGGAGATCCCCAAGGGTATGAAGCACCCGCACTACCTGGTGAACGGAGTGGTCTCCGGTATCAGGGACTACGGTAACCGTGTCGGTGTTCCAACAATATCCGGAGGATTCTTCTTCGACGAGAGGTACACAGGCAACTGTCTGGTGAATGTAGCATGTCTCGGCATTGTGAAGAGGAAGGAGCTCGGTGTCAACTACGCCTCAGGTCCCGGGGACGTCATGATCCTTCTGGGCGGACGTACCGGAAGGGACGGTATACACGGTGTAACATTCGCGTCAGCGGATCTTACCTCGACATCCGATGAGGATTCAAGGGGCGCTGTGCAGCTGGGTGACCCGATCACCAAGGAGCCTACAATACACGCATGTCTGGAGGTCAACCAGAAGGGATTGATCACGGGTATGAAGGACCTGGGAGGCGGAGGATTGAGCTGCGTCGTGGGCGAGATGTCGTTGGATGCGGGCGGATGCGGTGCAGATGTGGATCTTGAGAAAGTACCCCTGAAGGAGGACGGCCTCGCGCCATGGGAGATTTGGGTGTCCGAATCACAGGAGCGTATGATGGTCACCTGTAAGCCCGAGAACGTGGAGAAGGTGTTGGAGATATTCGATATGTGGGACGTACTGGCCACTCCCATCGCGAAGACCACTGATACCAAGCATACACGTCTGTTCTGGGACGGCGAACCGATATTCGACATGGACCTGGAGTTTCTGACAGGAGGTCCTGTGTACAACAGGCCGTACACCATACCGAAGGTGTCCACGAAGAAGGACGAGAAGTTCCCTGATGTCAAAGCCGATAATGCAACGATGAAGGCGATGCTGTCCGATCTGAACATCGCATCCAAGGAATGGGCGATCCGTCAGTACGACCACGAGGTACGTGCATCGACGGTCATACACCCGATGGTAGGAAAGATGAACAGGACAGGTCCTGGTGACGCATCCGTACTGATGCCCGTCCCCGGAAGGTACAAGGGACTGGCGGCGGCGGTAGGATGCAACCCGTGGTTCACCGCCGAGAATCCGTACAACGGCGGAAGGGCCTGCGTGGACGAGGCCTGCCGTAACATAGTCGCTGTAGGAGCGAGACCAGATGCATTGACCGACTGTCTCAACTTCGGTAACCCAGAGAAGCCCGAGAGGCTCGGAGAGTTCAGGGAGGCCGTAAGGGGACTAGGTGAGCTGTGCAAGGACATGAACCTCCCGATCCCGTCAGGTAACGTGAGTCTCTACAACGAGGCACCCGGAGGTGTCGGTATCCTTCCCACTCCGATGATCCTCGGATGCGGACTTATCGATGATGTCAGGAAGGCCGTGACCGCCGATCTCAAGGAGGAGGGCAACAGGTTCTTCATCATCGGAAGGACGAAGGACGAGATGGGAGCATCCCTGTTCTTCCGCAAGTTCGGAGGAAAGGGCGGGGATGTGCCCGGTGTCGATTCGTCATACCTCAAGCTGATGATCGACAAGATGCTGAAGACCATGGATGCAGGACTCGTCAGGAGCTGTCACGACTGTTCGGACGGAGGCCTTGCAGTGGCCGCTGCAGAGATGTGCATTTCAGGTCAGATCGGATTGAAGATGGACCTTTCTGGAATGGGCGACATGTGCGCCGAGAGGAAACTGTTCTCCGAGAGCAACACCCGTTGGGTCGCCGAGGTACGTGAGAAGGACGTACAGGCGTTCAAGGAGATCATGGGCGATGATGCAGTCTGCATCGGAAAGACAGGCGGTGACAGGTTCGTCGTGAAGGGAACAGGTATTGACCTGTCCGTAGCGGAGATCAGAAAGGCATGGAACGATCCCATATGGGACCTCATGGGAGGTGGCTGGGAATGAAGGCCGGTGATGTTAAGGTATGTGTCCTCAGGATCGAGGGTACGAATTGTGAGGATGAGATGTACCAGGCATTCAAGATGGTGGGTGCCGATCCGGAGAAGGTGCACCTCAAACAGCTGACTGGACAGGTGTCCGATTCACTGAAGAGGGATATCGAGGACTATGATATCCTGGCGTTCCCCGGCGGATTCTCCGCAGGTGACTACGTCAGGGCGGGGGCGATTTTCGCCGCGAGGATAAGGTCCGCCATCGGACCGCAGATCAGGAAGTTCGTCGAATCGGAGAAGCCTGTTCTCGGAGTGTGCAATGGATTCCAGATCCTGGTGGAGCTGGGATTGCTTCCGGGTCTGGACGATGTGATGTCCAACGAGCCTACTGCGGCATTGTACACCAACGATTCCGCGAGGTTCGAGTGCCGTCCCACTCTGCTGAGGAACGACAACCGCGGTAAGTGCATATTCACCTCGGAGGTGCCGAAGGGCAAGGTCCTGATGATCCCGTCCGCACACGCTGAAGGCAAGCTCCTGAGCATGGACCCCAAGTTCGTCGACAGGCTGGAGGAGAACGACCAGATCGTCTTCCGTTACGTCGGAGAGGACGGGAAGGATGCGCAGTATCCGTGGAACCCCAACGGTTCGCCGTCGGACATCGCGGGTATCTGTAACCCTGCAGGTAACGTGCTGGGTATGATGCCTCACCCCGAACGTGTACTCACAAGGTTCACCCACCCTGATTGGACCAGAGGGTATGAATCCGAGGAAGGGGACGGTCTAGTCGTCTTCCGCTCGGTGATGAAGAAACTTCTGTGATGGGGACCTTCCCCATCATCTATTTTTCAAAATTCAGAGTTCGACCTTGAGGTCGACACGGGAACCGTCGGTCAGACTCAATGTCCTTCTCAGATGGTACTGACAGACTATTTCCAGAGTAGTCCTGTAGTGGGACCTCTCCGGCATCACGATGGCGCAGTCCATGTTCTTTATCCTCGCCTTGTAGACGAAGACATCGCCGAAGCTCCTGCCGTCACTGGTGAATCCCTTTAGGATCAGATCCGATGGTCTCCTGAGGAGATCGATCTTCCCTAGGTCATCTTTATCGACGGTCAGATTCAGGGTGCCCTCATAGGGAACGAACCCCAACATGTCCTTGAACTGATCCACATAGCCTTTCTGACAGATGTAGTATCCGCCCTCACCCATCCCGGATGAGACGGTACCGTGGATTACTATGTGGTCGTCCAATTCGAAGAGACGGCGGTACTCGTTGTACTCCTCTTTCAGTGCTGCCACTCCTTTTTCGGTAAGTTTGATGCGTTGACTTCTCGTACCGAGGTCACGGGTGATGAATTCACCGTCCATGAGGTCCAATATCCTCTTGGAGGCGGACTGTTGACTCATGTCCAGAATGTCTCCGAGCTCACGGGAGGATATGGTGACGTAGTCATCGATCGCTCCGAGCAGGGCGATCTTCCTCAATGCGAAAGTGATCTTCTCATCCATCTGGCAGTGTGATTATGACTTCGAATAAATAGGTTATTGATGGATGTATACTACAATTCTGGTAGATGATTAGAGAAGCGTTCCCGGCCTGTCTGGCCGGGAGATGATTAAGACGTTTCACACCCTGTCGGTCTCCATCCATGTCTCGGTCCTGTTTCCCGAGATGAGGAAGAGGAAGATGACGAGGATGACGATCATAGCGATACCGAACGGAACGCTTATGGTCTGTACCGCAAGCCCTGCGATGATCGCCACGGCGTTGATGCCGGTGATCGCAAGGAGCGAAGGATAGTTGCCCTTTCCGTTGGAGTAGAGATAGCCTGCACCCGCGAAGAACAAGACCGCGATCAGGAGGCCCAGCCCTACACCCCAGAAGATGTTGTCAATGTTACCCTCGAAACCGTTGACCATGGATGCTATCGCTACGATACCACCGATGGTGCCGAGTGCGGAGGCGTAAATGACGTTCTTAGGTCTGCCTTCCATAGTTATACCTAGTGCTCCCCATCGGGTCGTTCCCTTTTAACCTTTTACTATAAATAAAGGTGTGAAGGACGTGTCTGGATGCCAATTATGTGGTGATGATCTATGGGATGACGGATTTCAGAGGTCCGTACGGCCCATGATGATCCTGCGGATGGTACGGTAACGCATCATGCACGTGTGGTACTTAGCGGTGATGACCTTGTAGTACTGGCCCTGATAGCTCACACCGATACCGTTGCGGACGGACGCCAGTCCCTCGAGTTCCTTCAGGGGCATCCTCATGTCGGTATGCTCACCTTTGATGATGATGTCGTTGTACGTCATCTCCACAGTGACATCGGTATCGAGGATCTCGGTGTCGTTACCGTTCATCTTCTTTAGTTCGCAACCGTGATCGCTGGCGATGACCATATCCGGATTGGCCTCCCAGTTGGGGAGCTCCTTCTTGAGGCATTCCTTCTGCCAGAGGTCCCAATCGCAAAGGTTGTCGAAACGGAGATCGTCACCGACGAACAGTCCGCACTCGTCAACGGATACCCTGTATCCGCATTCGGTACAGAATAGATCGTCCTTCTCGCTCTTCAACTTGCACATGCTCTCGCATTTTGGGCATCTGAAGAGGATCTTCTCCATGCGTTCGGCACGGTTCTTACGGTCGTATGGGATGTGGTGCTCTTTCTGCCAGTCGTAGACGTTGAAGTACAGGTCCTTGGCTATGAGATCGTTGATCTCGTCGGGCGTGAGCTTGGCAAGCTCCTCCTTGCTGTAGGTGTTCACAAGACGTCCGAACATGGGGCCTTTGGACTTGTTATCCGCCCACTTGGGTTTGATCAGATAGCCGCCCTCGAGTTTGCATGTGACCACGGACACGCCCATGTCCTTGATCATCTGTCCGGTCCTCTTACGTATGGCCGCGGTGACACCGTTGGCGGATTCCTCACCTTCTGCCGCGAGGTAGACGTTGATCCCCTGATCCAATGTCTGTTTGACGGCCTCCACCACCCTGTTGGCGTTCTCTCCCTTCCTGCGGTAGATACCGTTGGTGGCGGTCATGATGATCGTCCTCCTCCAAGCCTTCTTGATGAGCTCGTCGCTCATGATGTACCTGCCGTACTCGGGTATGATCTGGATGGTGCCGATGAAATCGTAATCCGTGGCATGGTTGAAGATCATGATGAAAGGACGGCTCGGGAACTCCCCTTTGTACCTCTCGGTCTTGATCTTGAACATCCTCCTACCTATGGGCAGGATCAGATGTCTTACGAGGACTCTCATGAAGAACCTGTACCACCATGTGTTGCTTGGTGCCAGGTCCCTGTCGTCTACTGATGATTGCATCATTGATCACCTACCGGCGAGTCATATATGTGGACCTTCACTGAAAGGGCGAATAGCAGCAGTCCCAATCCGAATACCACGATCAGGACTATGGGTACCGCCATTGTGCTGTGGAAGATGGTCGTGAATACGGCGATGGATGCGGTCCCGATGATGGTGGACCCTTTGCTGAACACATCCAACAGTCCGAAGTATTCCCCAGTCTTCTTCTTCGGGACCATCCTTCCGAAGTACGATCTGGACAATGCCTGCAGCGTACCCTGGAACAATCCCACGCAGAATGCCATGATGAAGAATTCCGCTATGTTGTCCAGGAACAGGGCGAACACGGAGATCAGGATGTATCCTACGATGGATAACCCGATGATGTTGTGTGTACCGAACCTGTAGGCGAGCTTGTTCATCATCAGGGTGGCGGGGAATGCGACCACCTGCATCAGTAGCAATGCTCCCAGAAGCCCTACGGATCCCAGGTCCTTGGCCTCACCGAATGCGGTGGCCACCTCGATTATGGTGTTCACACCGTCTATGTAGAAGAAGAAGGCGAGCATGAAGAGCCACATGGCCTTGTTCTTGGCTATCTCCTTGATGGTGTTGGAGAAGTATTTCAGATTCTCGGAGATCGTCTTCGTCTGGATCTCATTGTAGTGTATCTGTTCATAGTTCTTGAACAGTGGGAGCGACATGACCAGCCACCACAGGCCTGTGATCACCAGGGACCACATCACCGCGTCGTAGAACGTCATTATCGTGGGGAAGTTCTCCAGACCGTCCATGTCCGAGAGAATGACCAATGCCATGCATGCAAGGAACGGTATGCAGCTTCCGATGTATCCCATGGCATATCCCTTGGATGACAGCGCATCCATCTCCTCGTCCTTGGCCACATCGATCAGCATACCGTCGTAGATGACCAATGAGGAGTTGTATGCGATCTTACCGATGCAGAATATGATCAGGAATATGATCCACCATTTAGGTATCCCGAGTACGAGACACGACAGTACACCGGCGATGACGGTGGTCATGAATATGGGTTTCCTCCATCCGTGCCTGTCAGACAGGGATCCAAGTGCGGGTCCGAAGAACAGCATTATGAACGTGACCAACGACGCCGCGAATGACCAATACGCTAGATATTCGGTCTCGCTCACACCGTCTATGGCCGCTATATCATGGAAGTATATCGGAATCAGTGATGTGACCAGCAATATGTATGCCGAGTTGGCCACATCATATAGGACCCATGAGTTCTTGACGTTGATTGGACCACTTCCATGGTAGATATTTACGGCCTTTCGTATGGCCGTAACATTAATAATTCTTGTCAGTCGCGTATATAAGAAAAGGGGCGGGAATCGTTCATTCAGGTGGGACTTCGCGTTCTGCTACCAGTTTTTCGTACAGCGCATCGCCTATACATTCCCTGGCGTGCTCGCAGTAGAAGATGCATGCGTTCGTATCATTGTATGCAACGAATCCGCAGTTGTCGCATTGCACCTTGGTGTCTATGGAGAACAGCTCTATCTCTGCTCCGCACTGGGGACACTTCTTGATCTTCAGCGTGGGCGTGCCGAAATTGCTGCTGCCAGGGCATCTGTACTCCATGGATGATGTTACCGTTGCAATGGATAATTACCTTTCGTATCCAAGGTGATGTCGCTACATGGCCCTTATTGCGACGCATTTTAAATAGTTGGGACAGCTTGATACAAACATAACCTGGAGTCTCCCCCGAAGGGGAGTAATGGGTTTGCCTCAGGTCAAAAGCCTGAGGAGCTCGATCAACGACCGAGCGATCTCCAGGGCAAGGGAGAGGAATTTACGGTACCTGTCTCCCTTGCCACCTTCGATGTCCACTTTTGAACACCTCCGATGTTTTGTCAAGGTCGGTCCGATCACTCCGGGGAAGTCCGTCGCGATCGGACTTCATCCCTTGCGATTGAATAAAAATCGGATGGGGATTTAATGGGAGTATACTACGGTTAGTATAACTCTGAGTTTCGTTGTTCCTATGTCTTATTTACTGATTCAACATACCGTCAGGTATGGGAGG
>JAEEGL017451680.1_pt1 | contig 13793 bp, 10 predicted proteins | sample 9134231 | NCBI WGS metagenome assembly JAEEGL01 (sample SAMN16246548, study PRJNA631951) | gut metagenome | biome: gut microbiome; feature: rumen; material: fiber-attached | host: Bos | place: Iran: Karaj | collected 2018-10 | reverse complement strand
TGCCCGTCGAGCGTGAACGCATAGGTGTTTTCCAGGGCCATGGGCGTCAAGTCGTTGGTCTCGGGAATCTCGATGTCCTGCGTCAGGAAGGCATTGACGTTCGTCTGTCCTCCGTTCACGAGAGCGGCAAAGGCCGTCAGGTCGTCGGCGGAGGAGAGTTCATAGACTCCCTGGGCATTGGGTTCCAAAGCCCAGGCGCTCGTTGCTGCCACGCTCGTCAGCACGGCAAGCAGCATTCTGATGATGTTTCTCTTCATGTTGGTTAAAGTTTTTTTGTTAGTAAAAGGATTATATGGAATGAATCACAATGTTCATCTCACAAGCGAGAGCGTCTGCCCGGGGGAGAGGGCGACGCGGAACTTCCAGTAGGCCCCGGCCTGCTCCACGAGCGGCAGCGCCGACTTGCTGATCTGTTTCTCGGCGAGCAGGGACTGGGGAATCCAGAATGTCTTCTCGCTGCACGAGGGACTCCACCCGGCGGGCCGTATCTCGCACCGGCATAGGCGCCCTTTCCTGACCTCAACGCTGAGAAGCATGTTGCCATAGCAGGGCAGGGTGAAGGAATAGTCGGTCCACTCGACGGGGGTGGCGTAGCAGACGAAGACGTCGTCCTGACGGTTGAAGAGCATCGTCTGGTCCAGAGCGTGGACGAAGTTGCCGGCGGCCGTGGTGAACCAGGGCACGCGCACCACGTCCTTCTCGTTGATTTCGAAGTGTTCGGAGAAGTAGCCTATCTGGCTGGCTGCTTCCTGCAGGAGGCTGAGCGACTTGTCGCGGTCGCCGTAGGCAGCCAGCACCGAGGCCATCCACGAGGCATACCAGGGGCAGAGTCCGCTGCCCACGGCATACATGTTACCGGCCTTGTAGCGTTCGTCGTAGAAATGCATCACGGCAGCGCGCTCCAAGGCGTCGTCGGTGGAGAGCACGGGATATGGGTACATGCCGGTGGTGACGGCAATGCTGTTCTCGGTGCATCCCTTGTAGGGGACGTATCTGGACCCATCGTTGGGGAGGGAGTGCCTGAGTCCCTCGGCTGCCTTTCGCAGCTGCCCGAATACCTCGTCTTCGATGCCCAGGATGGCTGCTGCATTCAGAGTGGATTCCATCGTATAGATGGCACCGCACGACGAGAAGAAGGGATTCTCCACTGCCGGGCCAAGCCGCTCCAGGTCGGTGGTCTTGCCGAGGGTCACGGAGCCGTCGGGATGCCAGTAGCACATCTGCAGAAGGAAGAAGCGTGCACACTCCTTCATCATGGGGTAGGCCACGTCGCGCAGATACTCGCGGTCGTTTGTGTAGAGATAATGAGTCCAGGCTGCCGTGGCGATGTGGGACATGTGGAAGACGTGGTCGAACCAGTGGCCGTAGGGGAAGGGCGTGGCCTCGAAGCCGTCCTCGATGGTCTCCCATGGATAACGAGCTCCGGAGCCGCTGGTGCGCCCGACGGCGCGCTCCAGATACTTCCTCCGGAATTCGGGAGCCCGACGTGCGATGTCCAGGTGGTTGCTGCTGGCCAGCCCCATGTAGCAGTAGGTCTCGTCGAAGGCAAAGAAATGGCCGCTCCAGGGGCCGATGCCCACGGGGAAGGACCATCGTGTGGCGTTGGACTTCAGCTGATAGAGGCCGCCCACGTATGCCCGCTCTATCCGCTCGTCGGGGATGTCCAGGCTGGACCGGCTCCAATAGGTCTCCCACGCCTCGCGGTGGCTACGGCGCAGGCCGTCGAAGCCCTCGGCCCTGACCGCATGCTTGTATTCGGCTATCTGCGAGGGCGCATCGTCGGTCTCCAGATTGTCGGAATAGAGCAGGAAGAAAGCCACGCTGACGGGCTTGCCCACCTTGGGCTCCACCTCCACCCGGAGGGAGAGCTGCTCCAGACGCTCGTCGGGACGGGCGGGGCTGTCGGAACAGAAAGAGATGCGCCCGGCATAGTCGCGGTGGCCGATGGCGGTGTAGGCAATATCCACGGAGTGTGCCACCTCGTCCCGGCTGGTGATGAAGTTCATGCGGTGGGGCATAACAAAGCGGCCCTTCTCGGACGAGAGGTCATAGCAGAGCCGATACGCGACCGGGCCGGGCAGCGGCTCACGGGTACTGAACGTCTTGCGGATGGCCAAGATGTTCATCCCCTCGTGTACGATGATTTCCGTCTTGACGGAGAGCGACGGGCCGAAGGTGTTCTCGCAGACGAGTTCGGCATGGCGTGTGTCAAGCGTCTGGGACCAGGTGTCGGGCACGGAGTAAGACTGTCCGCCGTAGGAGATTTCCTGCCGAAAGTGGCCGAAGGAGAAGAGCGCGTCCCTCGGTGGCCCCACACGCCGTCCCTGCCACAGGAGGCCGTTTTCGCGCGTATAATCGGGCACCACCATCTGCGTGCCCGTCATGTCAAAGCGGATGCTCAGGTTGCCGTTGCTCAGGAGCGGCATCACGTAGCGGGGCGGTCGGTCGCCGCCTTTGCCTTGAATGACGTTGATGAAAGAATCGTCGCGGATTGCCAGTGCCACTGATGTGAAGAGGTGTAGGCAGAGGAGGATGGAGATAATACGCTTCATAAATATATTTTGTTAAGCCTCCGGTGCATCCCAGACTCGTGGGTTCTGCCGTTATATGGCTGGTGAATGACACTGCAAAATTAGTTCGTGCAGGCCATAGGCATTGGGACAATTCTTGAAATTCAAGATTTGTCTTCGATATTTTTCATGTTTTAGCTTATTGTCTCCCGGAAACGACACGCCGCATCCTGCAAGAGACAAACACAGAGGTGGGGAAGAGGCTCCAGAAGGGAGCCGTTAATTCCCACCTTCAGCCTCGGGAGGCGAGGTATTGGGTGGCGGTCATGCCGGTAATCTCTCTAAAATGGCGTGAGAATGTCTTCTGGCTCGAAAAGCCAGACATCTCGGAGAGGTCGGCGATGTTGGTGCAGTTTTCCTCCTCGATGAGTTGAATGGCATAGTTCACGCGGTAGGTGTTCAGCCAGCGGGAGAAGTTTTTCCCGTCGGCCATCTGGTTGATACAACGCGAGAGATAGTTGATGTTGGTGCCAATCTCACGCGCAAGTGTGTTCTCATCGAGTCCTGGTAGCACGAAGAGGCGCTTCTCTTCCATCACTTTCAACAGTCTTGCATAGAGGTTGGTCATCATCTTCTCGGCATCCTCCGATGGAGACTTAGCCTTGCTCTCCACTTCGGGTGTCGTGGCCTGCCCGCGCACTTTCTCAAGCCACTGGGCATGTTGGTGCAGAGCCTGCTCGTAGAGGTTGTGTATCCGAAGCGTGCGCAGTCTGAAGTAGAAAGTGACGGCTATGAGGATGATGGAAAGGAACGCGGCTCCGAAGCCCACGAGGGCGATGGTGAAATTCTTCTTCCTGATTTTCACCTGCTGGCTGTCGATGGTCTGCTCTGCATGGCGGATGGCGTTCCCCAAGAGCGAATAGAATACCTCTCCGTTGCTGATTTGATCCATTGTAATCTTGTTGGCTCCATCCATGTTCGCCTCTATGTTGCTGAGGTAATAGACGTTCTCCAGCGTGACGTTGCGGGGATTCCTGCTTCGCGCGATTGCGTCCGAACGGTCGTCGAAGCCCACGTAAGTGTCGCAGACGACGAGACTGTTGCGGATGACGGTGCCTCGGTCTGCCACCCATCCCACCAGTCCGGCGATGCCTTCTCCGTCCGATGCATTGATTTGTCCCACAAATTCGCAGTTCATTATTGTGGTGTTTCCGCTCGTAGTGCCGCAGATGCCTCCATAGGAGCAGTCGCCCATGTAGTCGGATTTAATCTCCACCGTGGCCAGACAGTTGCTCACCGTACCGTTCGTGAGCTTCCCCACGATACCGCCGGCATATTGGTCGTGGGCACAAATGACACCATCCACGTGCAGGTTCTTGACGATGCCCCGCTTGCCTACATAGCGGAAGAGGCCGAGCGCGGCTCCTTTCTCGTCAATATCTACGGTTATCTTGTGGCATACGCCGTCAAATGTGCCGGTATAGTGGTTCGTCTCGTTGCCTATCAGTTCGCGTCGTCCGCGATAGTCAATGTCTGCCGCCAGCACGGCATTTGCGTTCGTGCTTCCGTCAGCCACCAAACGGGCAAACTGCTCCAAATCCTCTGCTGTGGCTATCTTGCAGACGCTGCCCGAGAATCGGAGCGTATGAAACCTGAACGGACGGGGAAATTCTTCTCGGCCCACTGTCTGTGTCCATACGCTGTCCTTGCTGGAATTCAGCTTGCGACACACCTCGCCGTTCAGGAACAGCTCCTTCCCCACCTGTGTGCCCTGCGAGATGCCGAAGGTGTTGCCGCTGTAGTAGCAATTGAGAAACTTGTAGTTGTCCGCGTTGAAGACGTGCGTGAACGAGGCACCTGTGTTTGCGAAGGTATTCTCTCGGACGTCCACAAAGCAGTTGGTGAAGTAGATGTCGAAGCCACCGGGAATCCCCACGAAACCGCCGTAGTAGGTGCTCTCCGGCCCCAGGAATGAACCTGCGAAGGCGCAGTTGACGAAATAGGTGTTGCCCGTGGTGATGCAGGCAAGCAGTCCTCCGTGGCGACTCTTGCCCTTGACGGTGGAGGTGATTGAGACGGTGGACAGTACATTCGCGAAGGAACCACTGCCCGCACCGGCCACGCCTCCGGCACAGGGAGCATGGGTCGTGATAGAGCCTGAGACGCTCAGGTTCTTTATCTTTGCCCCGTTAATGTAGCGGAACAGGGCTGTGACGGGCGCCTGCGTTTCGTAGTCCACCTTTACGTCGTGCCCACAGCCGTCGAAGATGCCTTGGTAGCCTGGATTGGGGATGCGCTCGGAACCGAGGCCTATCATCTCGTCGTGTCCGGTGAAGTCGATGTCGGCCGTGAGCCGCCCGTTGATGTCGGGCTTGCCGCTGTTCACCATATAGGCAAACCATGAGAGCTGAATCGCATTCCCAATCTCGTAGAACCCGTCGGTTTCGGTGCAGAAGGTGGGGTTTACGGCGTGGCACACGGAGCAGACATAGCCGTCGTAGCTGTGAGCCGGGACGGAGAACGAAGCTCCGTCGGCATCGTTGGTCAGCATCTCGCCCTCGGCTGGGCATCCTGCGCAATTCAGTTTCCGTGTGTACACCCGCATGTGTCCTTCACCGAAAGGCACGGGCGCGGCATCGCTGCCGAGCGTCTGGAACCACACGGGATGCCGGAGATGATTCTTGTTGAGCATCCAGCAAACCGTGCCGTCGGCAAACTGGCGGGCTGTCATGCGCGTGCCCTGCTCCTTGCCGATAGGATTTAGGTAGCAACAGTTGTCAATAGTTATCAGCGAGGGGTCGCCTACGGCAAACGTGCTGCTGTTAGCCGTGCCGCCGTGAAAGTCGGCTTTCACGAAACAATTGTTCAGGTTGGCACTGGCGCGCGTATCCGCGATATCCATCCATCCCACGATGCCGCCAAACTCGCAGCCCGTTTCGGAATAGATGGCACCATCGAAGCCACAGTTGTCAAACGTGGCGCTTCCAGCCAGGATGAAGCCTGCCACCCCGCCATTGCCCACGAAGCCCGACATCGTACTGACCAGCCTGACTGAGGACATGATGTTGCTGAACTGTGAACGCCCCGTGACGTGGCCTGCCACGCCTGCCGCATGGCCTGCGCTGCTATGCACTGTGCCGCAGACATGCAGGTTGCGTATCGTGGCTCCGTCCACGAAACTGAACAGAGCCGTAAAGGATTTTTTGCTGTCATAGTCCACCGTAACCGTGTGGCCGTCTCCGTCGAAAGTGCCGCGGAAGGGGTTCACGGCCGCAGCCAGTCCCTCGCCTGTACCAATCATCTCGTCGTGCCCAGTGAAATCAATGTCGGCCAAAAGCAGGGCACGTGCCGTCACCTCGCCGCCGTTCACGAGGCGGGCGAATGTAACCAGGTCGCCAGCAGATCACAGCTGAGAGACGCCCGCTTTCTTTCCAATGGCATGCAGAGGAACAAAGACCGTGCCTATATATAATATAATAAGGTAGAGCGCGCGCATGAGAGTCGTGTCATGTAGGAGTAATGTTCGCTCCCCGCGGAATCTGAGTACTGCGCTGGTGTTTGCTGACATTCTTTGTGAAACTTTTGAGTGAAATAGAACTTACGTTATACATGTACATGCGAGGCGGTCATGCGACATTAGTCGCAGCGTTTCAGGCGCAGGTTGCGGGTGATGCAGGCGGGCAGTGCGTCCTCGTAATGGGAAACCATGACGAGGGTGGTCTGCGGGCGGCGACAGAATGTTTCGATAACGGCTTTGGCACGTGCGCGGTGAGAGGGGTCGAGACCGTGGAGCGGCTCGTCGAGGATGAGCAGTTCGGGGTCTTTGACAAAGGCGCGGGCCAGGAGGCACAGGCGTTGCTCGCCGCTGCTCATGCGCAGGAAGTCGCGGTCGGCCAGATGGTCGATGCCGAAGACACGCATCCATCCCAGGCAGACCTCGCGCTGCTCGGGGCGCGGGCGGGCGTAGAGTCCCACCGAATCGCTGAGTCCGCTGGCCACGATGTCGATAGCGGGCAGGTTCTTCATGTAAGCACGATGCATCTCGGGACTCACGTAGCCGATGTGCCGCTTGATGTCCCAGATGCTTTCGCCTGTGCCGCGTCGGTGGCCGAAGAGGCGGATGTCGCAGGCATAGGCCTGGGGATTGTCGGCGCAGACGAGACTCAGCAGCGTGCTCTTCCCCGAGCCGTTCGCCCCGCTCAGTGCCCAACGCTCGCCCTCGCAGACGGTCCAGTCGAGGTCCTTCAGAATCGTGCGTTCGCCGTAACGGATGCTGACGTGGTGGAAATGCAGAATCTCGCCGCCCTGTTGGGGATAGAACGATTCGGCCGATAGATTCTTTTGCGGCAGCTGGGCAATCCATGCAAGTGCCTCTTGAAAGTTGTCGGCATCCCCGCTTCTGCTTCCTGCTTCTAATTCTTTAAGGTATTCCCCGCGCATGACCTTCGGGCATAGGCGTAACCCTTCCACAGGCAGGATGTGGCTGATGAAGGTGGGAATCTCCTCGGGACGGCTCAGGATGAGAATGAGGGTGATGTCGGTCTCGCGGACCAGTTGTGCAAGGATTTCTCCTAACTGGCGGCGCGTGTCGGCATCAAGGCCGATGAAGGGATTGTCCAGGATGAGCACTCGTGGGCGGTGGAGCAGGGCGCGCGTGAGTTGGAACTTGCGCATCTCGCCGCTGCTCAGTGTCACAAGGTGCTTGTCGAGAAGCATGTCGTTCTGCAGGATGTCGAGGCTCTCGATACCGCTGAGCCGTGCTTCGGACGGAAGGAGAGCGTGCCCGTTGGCAAGCCCGAGTGCCTCCCTGACCGTGGGCATGTCGTCGGCAATGTCGTGCTGGTTCCAGCGTTGCTGGTAGTATTACGTGGCATACTGGTCAGCGGACGAGTCGCGGAAGCTCACGTATTTCACGTTCTCGCTGACGAGTCTTCGCTCGGCAGGGCCGAAATCGTATTCCACCTCTTGACGCAACAGGGGATAGTGGCCCATGAGCACTTCGACCAGCCGACTCTTGCCCGCGGCATTGTCACCCACAACGGCCACCTGCTCGCCTTCGCAGATTTCCAGATTGATAGGTTCGCTCATGCGCCATTCGGGATGGCGCGGCACGCCGTTTTGAATCCTGATTTTCATCGTTTCACCCGGTCTTCGTTCTTCTTGGCAAAGTCCTTCCAGCTGCTGTACTTCTTCTCGGTGGTGGGCCGTCCCATCTGAAGATAATGACAATAGGCGGCTCCCAGCGCATCGGTGGCATCCAGATAGCGCCCCATCTCGTCGGGCGAGAGGTGGAGCATCTTCTGCAGCATGTAGGCCACCTGTTCCTTGCTGGCATTGCCGTTGCCCGTGATGGCCATCTTTATCTTCATCGGGGCATACTCGGTGATGGGTATCTGCCGATGGATGGCTGCAGCCATCGCCACCCCCTGGGCACGTCCCAGCTTGAGCATACTCTGGACGTTCTTGCCGAAGAAAGGCGCCTCGATGGCCATCTCGTCGGGCAGATACGACTCGATGATACCGCTGACGCGCTCGAAGATGCGCCCCAGTTTCAGGTAGTGGTCGGCATACTTCCGCAGGTCGATGACACCCAGCGCCTGGGTCTCCACCTTGCGGTCGGCCACGCGTAGCACACCGTATCCCATGAGGGTCGTGCCTGGATCGATGCCTAAGATAATCTTCTCCATACGGCGGCAAAGGTACAAATAAGCGAGCGGAATGCAAAAGAAAAGCTCGTTTTTCTTTTCATTTCCGGGCGAAAGTACCTTCTTCAACACCCGCAAGCGGGCAGAAGCGTCTTAAAGGCCGAGCGCGAGACTGTCTCAAAGGTACAACAATTTTCGGTACGATGTGAGGGGATTTCACACTTTTTATACTTTAATATGATGCTCATTCCAAAATAATGTCATAACTTTGGCGGCGAAAACGTAAAAAAGGACAAAGAATTATGAAGAAAATCACATTCCTGTTTGTCATGGCCTTGATGGCTACATCCCTGCGTGCTCAGGTGCAGACCCAGAAAGTTTCGGAGAGCGAGGTCGAGGCAGTGGCCACTACGAAAGCCGAGAATTATGCCGAGATAGAGTTCGACACCCTGCGTTACGACTTTGGTAAGTTCAGCAAGGACGACCCCGTCGTGGAGTGCGCTTTCACGTTCACGAATGTCGGCACAGCACCCCTCATCATCCACACGGCAATGGCCAGCTGCGGTTGCACTGTGCCTACCTTCACCAAGAAGCCGGTGAAGCCGGGAGAGAAAGGTGTGATTAACGTGACCTACGACGGCACCGGAAAGTTCCCCGGACATTTTCAGAAAACCATCAGTGTGCGCTCCAATGCCGTGAGCCAGCTTGTGCGACTCACCATTGAGGGCACGATGGAATAGCCCCTTTTTCCGCCGTGACTGCCTTGTTGAGGAAAGCTTCCTTGTGTGTGCTCCTGCTGCTTGTCCTGTTCGGCACTTCCCGATACATGACAGCCTCTGCAAAGCATAAGGGGAAGAAGGTCTGGTGTGTAGCTGCACCCGACAATGATTTGGCAACCCTCCTGAAGAAGGAGGGCTTTGTCTTGAAGCGCGCCGAGGACAATTCTACGCTTTTGAAGCGTGCCCCGAAGGGAGCTGCCGTTCTGTTGTTGGGCGATGGTTCCAGTCAGGTGCAGCAGTTGTCGCAGGATGAGTTAGACCTGATACAGCAGAAGCAGCTTCGCGTTTTTGCCGACTTCATGTTACTTCCTGGTGCTACAGCCGAGACGCATGTCGCAGGGTTTGAGCGCGTCGTGGTTACCGAGAAGACAGGCTCCCTGAATCCCATGGACCTCCTGACCGTCAACAGAGCTCGCTATTTCGAGGCCCAACCCGTTCGCCCCGTCATGGTGCTGGCTCGTGTGGCAGGCTTTGACGATGCGGTGTTTGGTTTGGAAGATACGCCCACTCATCCACTCGTCGATTGTCCCTTGGAGAATCTCTATGTGTCCACCGCTTGCTTGAGCGAGTTTTCCAAGTTGCGCCTGATGCCCGAGAACCGTTGGCAAGCGTTTTGGGAAGCCATGTTGAGCGAACTCACTGGTCGTGAAGTCCGTTTTGAGACGTGGCCCACCCGCGTATGGCCCGCCTACAGCGCGCACCAGCAACTGCCTGATACGGCAAAGGTTCATGCCGTGCGCAAGGGCGTGGATTGGTTCTGGAGCGGACATTTCCTGGTTCATCCCTCATGGAAGGCCGACTATCTTGAGAAGTATCAGAGCACAGAGCCCCCGGTAGGCCCCGAACTGCCAGATGACGCCCTTACGGGCGACGGCAGCCTGGGCATCCTCGAGGGACATTGCTCGGCCATCAATACTGACGGGCATCAGACCTATCGCTACTCCCTGCGGACCGATGTCCACGGCGAGTCGGCTATGGCGCTCACTCTGGCCGGAAGGCTGCTGGGACAGGAACGGTATAATCAGGTGGCTCATAACCTCATAGACTATGCCTTAAAGGAAAGTACAGTCGGACCGCGGAGCGATCCTTCAAGTCCTTTATACGGCCTTGTATCCTGGGGCTTCTCGACCGATTACCAGCGAGGTGTCTATTACGGCGACGACAATGCCCGCTTCCTTCTGGGTGCCCTGCTGGCTGCTCATCTGCTGAAGGAGCATTGTTGGGACGGCAAGCTGCGTGCGGCCATCGATGCAAACTTCGAGACAACCGGAATGGATGGGTTCCGAGGCCCACGCCTTGAGGAAAGAGATATCTTGAATAACGGGCGCGAATTCTACCAGAAGCGCCATCTCGTTGATCCACATCCCCACTACGAGAGCTGGATGTGGGCAGTATATTTGTGGCTCTATTCCCAGACAGGTGAGCAGAAATACCTTGACCTGAGCGAGAAGGGTATTTCGCAGACGATGGCCGTATATCCCGATGGATGGCGATGGACGAACGGCATTCAGCAGGAGCGTGGGCGCATGGTGCTGCCCTTGGCCTGGCTCTACAGGATATCGCCCACCGACGAGCATAAGGCATGGCTGAACCGTATCGTGGCCGACTTGAAGGCCAATCAGGCAGAGTGCGGGGCCATCCGCGAAGAGCTCGGCGATCCGTCGAAGGGCGACTTTGGCGGGCCGCGTAGAAATGCTGATTACGGAGGGAATGAAGCTCCGCTCATCTACAAGAACGGCGACCCTGTGGCCGATATGCTCTATACCTCCAACTTCGCATTTTTTGGTCTGAACGAAGCTGCCCGTGCCACTGGCGATCCTGCAATCCGCGAGATGACCGAGCGCCTGGCCGACTTCCTCGTGCGCATTCAGGCCTGCAGCCAGAGTGCTCCGGGAGTTGATGGAGCTTGGTTCCGCGCATTTAACTATCGCGACTGGAACTGGTGGGCCTCAAATGCCGATGCTGGATGGGGAAACCTGAGTACCCTCACCGGATGGATTCAGAGCTGGATTGTGGGCACTCTGGCCATGATGCAGATGAATACCTCCTACTGGGAACTGACGCAGAAGGCCCCCTGATTATCCCTTATTCGTAGTATTCCTCGTAAATCTGTTCGAGCAACGGATACATCCAGCGTGCGAGCCGTTCGCCGCCCTTCTGGTTGAGGTGTAGCCCGTCCTTGAAATATACGCGGTTGCCGCTTCCCACTTCCGTCATGGGCGACAAGCCGCTATAGCTGTAGGCATCGATGACGGGCAGCGAGTAATAGGCGGCCACTTCCTTAATTGCATTTACGTATTCGCGGAACGTCTTGCCGGTGGTGCTGTTGGTGCCCTCGGTGATGGAGCCGTCGCTGCCCAGGATATATTCCGGCTCGTCGATTTCCACACCGTGATGGATGGGTGTCATGATGACAATAGGCTTGTCGGGATAGCGTTTCACGAGCCCGCTCATCAGGCGATGCAGGCCGGCATAGAACGTGTAGCGTCCGGCGCGTGTCCCGTCGGAGAATTCGCCGAAAGCGGCTGTTGTCTTGTGCCCGAAGTCGTTGGTGCCGCCGAAGACTATCACCATATCTAAACTGATGGACATTCTGCTGTAGCGCGATTCGAAGGCATTGGCCGTAGAGCCGCTGGCACGGGCAATGTGAGTGGCCGAGATGCCATAGTTCATGGCTTGGCAGCCCGTCAGCTCGGCGTATGCATCCACGTATTCGCCATACTGCGTGATGCTGTCCCCGAGGAAGCCGATGCGCTTCCCTTTCCAGTGCGACTGCACGAGTGGTGCCACATAGACCGTATCCTTCTTGGCCTCGAAGTATTCTTCTTTCACTTTCGAGATTTCCTGCATCGTGATGCTGTCAATCTGGCTTACGGGAATGGCCTGTGGCGTTTCGCCTTGTCGATAGACCACAGTGGCGTGGGATTGGGCGAATAGGGGAGTGCTGGTAAGCAGCAGCGGATAGATGAGTTTACGTGTTAGCATAGTCCTTCGTTTGATGTAATTCAGGGCAAATGTAGCGATTTCTCTGTAGAACGCAAAATATTCGTGGCGTTTTTTGCGGTATTCTGCGCGCTTATTTGTAATTTTGCATTCCCGAACAGAAACAGCAACCAATAACTCTAAGTGATGAACTCTGAAACAAAACGCACCCCCGTACTTCTCGTTACGGGATATCTGGGCAGCGGAAAGACCACGCTGCTTAACCGCATACTGAGCAACGAGCGCGGCATACGCTTTGCCGTGATTGTGAACGACATCGGCGAGGTGAACATCGATGCCGACCTGATTCAGAAGGGAGGCATTGTCAGCCAGCAGGACGACAGCCTCGTGGCCCTCCAGAACGGCTGCATCTGTTGCACGCTGAAGATGGACCTCGTGAAGCAGCTGCACGATATCGTGGCCCAGAAAGCCTTCGACTACATCGTCATCGAGGCCAGCGGCATCTGCGAGCCGGCACCTATTGCCCAGACCATCTGCAGCATTCCCGTGATGAGCGAGGAGTACCGCGCCGACGGCCTGCCCGTGGTGGATTGCATCGTCACCGTAGTGGATGCACTCCGCATGAAGGACGAGTTTGGCAGCGGCAGTGCGTTGATTTGCCAGCGGCTCGACGAGGACGACCTGGAGAACCTCGTCATCCAGCAAATCGAGTTCTGCAACATCATCCTGCTGAACAAGGCCGCCGAAGTGGAACCCGAGGAGCTGGAACGCATCCGCCAGATTATCCGCGCCATCCAGCCCCGCGCCGAGATTATCGACTGCAACTATGGCGATGTGGAGCTGAGCCGCATACTGAACACTGGCCTCTTCGACTTTAATCGTGTCGCCACCTCGGCCGCATGGATTGCCCAGATGGAAGCCCCCGCGCCCGAGGGGGAACATCATCACGATGATGAGGAGGACGATGATGACGACGACGAAGACGAAGCCCATCATTCCCACGACTCCCATCATCACCACCACCATCACCACCACGATGATGATGAAGGTGAAGCCGAGGAATACGGCATCAGCACCTTCGTATGGATGCGTCGTTCCCCGATGGATTTGGGAAGCTTCGACGAGTTCGTTGCCCGCCATTGGCCGAAGAGTGTCATCCGCGCCAAGGGCATCTGCTACTTCCGCGACGAGCGCGATATGTGCTACATCTTTGAGCAGGCAGGACGTCAGGTCTCCATTCGTCAGGCCGGCCAGTGGTTTGCCACGATGCCCAAGGAGGACCTCGACGAGATGCTGCTTCGCGATGCCAACCTGCGACGCGACTGGGATGCCGTTTATGGCGACCGCATGCAGAAACTCGTCTTCATCGGACAGAAGATGGACCGCGAGGCAATCGAGGCCGCGCTCGACGCATGCCTGAGGGAGTAAAGGAAAAAAAAACTATTTCACCAGGAGCACACTCCCCCGTCCCCCTTACTTGCAGAAAATCCCACGTTTGGGAAAAGGCTGTCCCACACGTGGGACAAGCTCGTCCCATGCATGGGACAACCTCCCACAACAGCAAGCGTTCGGCTTGCCGAAGAATTATGCCCTCGCCTCAGCCCTTCGCCTGTCGAGGAATTTTGCATTAAAAAATCCCCCAATCCCTCGCCTTTCCGACAAAATTAGGGTTTAAAAAATGTTAAAACCATCACCCTTCACCCTTTTTGCATATTTAACGCCACTTTCGCGCGTATAATCAAAATAAATACGTACCTTTGCACCCGAATTTGCTAAAGGATAGGATTCTTAGACGATGTTATTCGAACATACAGATGTTGCATGGATGATATTGTTTTTCATCATCTATGGCGTGACGGGAGCGGTGCCGCTCATCGCCGCGCTCTACCTGTTGCTGCGGCGCGGCAATGCCTTCG
>JAEEGL017100124.1_pt1 | contig 13793 bp, 9 predicted proteins | sample 9134231 | NCBI WGS metagenome assembly JAEEGL01 (sample SAMN16246548, study PRJNA631951) | gut metagenome | biome: gut microbiome; feature: rumen; material: fiber-attached | host: Bos | place: Iran: Karaj | collected 2018-10 | reverse complement strand
CGACATTTCGCCGCGAATCTCGCACCTTGAATGCGGCGTGCAGGACTGGACGTCCATCGTGCCGGCCCGGTCGCTTGTCCATTTCGCCTTGACGGTCGAGAAGCAATCTTCCCCCTCAAGTCCCGCGCCTAACTGAGGACGCCGCCTCGGTAGGGTCACGCGTCCCGCGTGACCGCCTAACTGGGAAAGCCGCCTTCCAGGCGGGGCACGCGGCCTTACGCGGGAGTGGCCGCGCTTGTCGCGGCCTTTCGGGGAAGCGGCACTCATGCCGCTTCATCTGGTAGGGCCCGCTTGCCGAGCGGGCCGCCGCCTAACTGGGAGAGCCGCCATCTTGGCGGCGCACCACCCACCCACCAACCAACTAACCACCCACCACCCACCTACCAACCAACCACCCACCCACCACCCAACAAACCACCCAACCAACTAACCAACTAACCTACCAACCTACCAACAAACCAACCAACAAACCAACTAACCACCCACCCACCCAACTAACTAACTACTCGCTTCCCCGCGCACCGCCAATTTGACATGCTAATTTCACCACGTTCGGGCGAGTGGGGAAGGTGTTTTCAAGGATGCCGAAATTGTCTCACCACCGGTGAGACAATTTCAAAAAGCTCAAGATTTCCTTGAGAAAACCTCTCGTTTTTGGTATAATTATGGCGTTGAGAAACAGGTCAATTCAACGGCAAATCCAAAGGAGAGAAAAGATGAAAGCGAATGAAAAGTCTAAGAAGAAACCGCCGATGCCGAAGCCGCCCAGGAGACTATTGGTTGAGAGCGAGGCCGAGCGCAAGAAACGAGAGGAAAAGGAAGAGGAAGAATGCATCGCCCGCGCCGAGGAATACGCCGAAGACGCTCTATGCCGAGCCCATGGCCTGATCGATGAATTTGAAATGTCCGACGACGAGATGGACGAGGACGAACTCATCTCGGAACTGGACTGCATACGCAGCGAGCTGCAAGATTGCAGCGAAGACGGGTGGGGCGGTTTCCGGGACGCCATGGACGAGCTTTCCAACAGGCTCTGGCTCATCGGAGTCGCCTGGCCGCAGTTCCTGCCGGCCTGCTGCTGGGCGGACATCGTCGAGCCCGAGGACGTCAAGATGAAGATACACTGCACGTACGTGTACGAGGAGGATTACCAGGCCATCAGGGAATTCTCCGATGAGCTCAAATGCACGTTCAAGGCGGCGGTCAACGAACTGGTTGTCCGCGGCATCAAGTCCTACCGTGAGGCTTGCCGCGCCATGGAGAAGAAAGCGCGTGCCAAAAAGGCGAAGCGGTAGCGCCCTGGTACCGGTAGTTGAAAAAAAAATGAAATCGAGGTGAAAAATGAAAAACGAAGATTGGCTTAATCGACCCACATCCCTGCCGGCTTCTAAGTCTACTTACAGTACTGAATATATAACGCGCTTGGCGGGGAATGCCACAAGAATGGTTAAAGATCCATGCCGAGCATGGAAAAGAGAAGGGCGCTTTGTGTCTGAAGCGATAAAGAGATTTCATGATACATCGTCTTTAGTAGTGCCAATGCGTAGCAAGGCGGAAAGCATATGCGCGCATAACGCCATGCTTGTTCGCATTTGTATTGATGGAATTAATGACATTCAAATAAACGGGTCATGGGAGGTCGCGTTTTTCAAGGTCATGGCGTTCTGCGTAAACAAACACAAAGAACTGCTTCAAGCTTTTTACCGGATGAGGAAAATGCCTTGGTTGTCTAAAAAGGATTCCGAGCTTTCGCTTGCAGAGGCAATTCGCTGTTGCAATATTAGTGAGGTGGCTGGTTCGCCTAGTGAGATTTGCCGCATAATTCAGTGGTTGTTGATCGTGACGAGCCATCCATTGAATAATTGCTTTGTCGTTTTTGTTGGGAAGTCAGAATCTGCGAAATCAAATTTAATAAAGAAATCGGCGAAATCTAAGGATACACAGCCCACATCCCCAAAGAAAGCAAAACGCAAGAAAAAATCGATAGGTCGACACCCAGTGTTAGAAGGGATGGGCTTTGCTTCGATTTCAACATCTAATTCAGTAGATTACTCAACGCATCAGAGTAGAGGAGCGTACGTAATTAAAGATGGGGTTGTTCAATTTTTGTCAAAAGTGGACAATGAAGATTGAGGTGATTAGTCGGTGATTAGTCCCCTACCCATGCCACGCACGATTTGGTATACTTGAATCGTTCGCTCGGAAGGGCGGAGCAGACATAGCCCGGCGACGAGAACCGCCGCCGGGAGGGCCGGCAGGATCGGCCAATCGATTGCAAACCTTGTCTTCTTAGAATTACCACCATTGAGACGCAGACGCGTGGCTTGCAAGACGGTACCCTTTAACTTGGGGTGTCGCCTTGCCATGTAGTTATGCGGGCTGTGGTAGGCCTTAAGAAGTGCGTGGTCGGGCGCGCCCCTCTAACCAGGAAACAGAGAGGCGCGCCTTTCTTTATAGCAGAGTGAATTGGTGTAGATGAAAACAATCTCGTTACCCCCTAGAGCCCATACGCTCATTGCTGCAACGCGTCATATAGGATATTCTCTGGAGTCCGCCATTGCAGATCTTATAGACAATTCCATAGCAGCCGAGGCGAGGAACGTTGACATTGACTTTATCGATTCAGCCGAGTCGTATATTGCAATCATAGACGATGGTTTTGGTATGACAGACGAGGAGTTAACTCGTGCGATGCAATATGGCTCTTCAGATCCGTCAAACAATCGTTCTGAAAATGATCTTGGTAGATATGGGCTAGGTCTAAAAACCGCGTCGATGTCCCAATGCACGAAGATGACCGTCGTCTCCAAGAGAAACGGTAAGATTGCTGCCCAGCGATGGGATTTGGATTATATCCGCAATCACAAAGACGAAGTATGGCCTCTTATAAAACTGACAGATAAGGAGATTGAGGATCTGCCATTGGTCGATGCACTCTCCTCACGCCAGAGCGGAACGTTGGTTGTCTGGCAGAATATCGACTTCGGCGGGTCATACGATGAGACAACGTTTGACGACGAGATGCACAGGGCTATGGATCACTTGTCACTTGTGTTTCACAGATATCTTTACGGTGAAGACGGTATCAGGAAGTTGCGCATCCGCGTCAATGAGCGCATACTGACGCCAAAGGACCCATTCTTACAGCATGTCGAGGGCGAGAAACACGGCCATCAATGCAAGGCGACGCAAACTCTCGGCGCCGGCAAGAGCAAAATCACATTACAGGCATTTGTCTTGCCGCATGAGAAGGAGCTTACCGATGAAATGCGCTACCTTCTCGGAGCGGATAAGCTGCTCCGCCGTACACAGGGATTCTACATATACAGAAACAAACGGTTGATAACATACGGGAACTGGTACGGTCTCCGCGCACAGGGCGAGTTCTTCAAGCTTGCCCGTGTGAAAGTAGACATCCCGAATTCGCTTGACCTTGAATGGTCACTTGACGTCAAGAAGTCGGTCGCCATCCCGCCCAAGAAAATAGTGGCGCACTTGAAGGCATATGTTGATTCAGTTGTCAGGCAAAGCGTAAACGCAATACGTGTGCAGGTGTTTGGACGAAAGCCAAAATCGGACAACCCAGATGTTCACCCTTGGGAAACGCGTGTTACCGATGGAGTCGTGACATCTGTTCAGGTAAACAGAAAACATCCAGCTATCCGCGCGGCGTTGGAGTCTGGTGTTGTTGCCGAAAAACTGCTAGTCATGCTTGAACGCACTTTGCCTATCGACACAATCTACTACAGCCGAAGCAACGAGCGAAAACTCGATAATGAGATACCTTTTTCTGAAGAGGAACTCGTGGAAATGCTTAAAGGTCTGATTTTAACGATACCGAAGGGACAGGCAAGGAAAAATGCATTCCGGACATTTCTTGTGAGCGATCCGTTTGCCATGTGTGCGGATGTGTTGGCCAAGCGCGAAGAAGAGGTGTTGAATGCGACTGTCTGACAAGGGCAAGATGATTCTAGACATGATGCTGGTGAAGTATGCCCATGCTTCCGATGCAAACGCATCTGTTCCAGAGGATGAAATGCGGAGTGAACTGTTGAAACTCGTCTCGTATTTCGCCCACAACGAAATATCTGCCGAAGAGCAGAGCTTGATACTGCGGAAATTGATCTACAGCGTGGGTGTTTTCAAGCCGATGGATGAGGCCATAGTTGACGAATCGGCATACGCACACCAGTCGCCAGATTGGTTCACACGTATCAAAGATGACAACAATTGCTGGTTCAATGCTTATAAAGCAAGACTCTGCAATAAAGGTTGGAGTCCGAATGTCATACGTGAGCTGGACAGAAGTTCAGATGCGATAATGAACTACCTCGGCAACCCCAAGAGCAAGGAGTTTAATGTTCGTGGTCTCATCATGGGAGACATCCAGTCCGGCAAGACGGCAAATTTTATTGCGCTTTGCAATAAGGCCGCAGACGCTGGATATCGGGTTATAATCGTTACCGCTGGAATCATCGAGAAGCTCCGGCGGCAAACGCAAGGTCGCCTCGAAAAGGAGTTTATCAACCTCATTGCCGGCAAGCAGGTCGTCAAACTGACTAGGACGACCTACGATTTCAAGAAGGAACAAGGAGAGAACCCCGTCCATGTGTTCAGAGATGACGTGCCGGTTCTCTGCGTCGTTAAGAAGAACGTAAAGGTTCTCCAATATCTGTACAAATGGCTGCAAAAAGGTGTCGTAGCCAATTCCGAAAATGGTGGCGTTCTGCTCCCTTGGCCTCTTCTATTTATCGACGACGAAGCGGACAATGCCTCTATCAACACCAGGGAACTCTCCGAAGAGGCAGACCCGACCCGAACAAACGAACTGATAAGAAGGATACTAAAGTCATTTACAAAGTCATCTTATGTCGGCATAACAGCCACTCCGTTCGCAAATGTGTTCATTGATCCGGATACGGAAAGTAAGGTCGTCGCGGACGATCTGTTCCCGCGAAGCTTTGTGTATCGCCTCACGACGCCGTCCAACTACTTTGGTGCAGGAAGACTTTTTGCGCCAGGTTCGCCATATCTGAAATTAATTGATGACATCGAGTTCTGGCTGCCGGCATCACACAAGAAGGAGGACTATCCGTCCGACCATATGCCGTTGTCTTTGCGGACTGCAATAGGGTATTTTCTCCTTGTCAACGGAGTTATGGATGTGATGGGCGAAACCGGCGATAACATCGGCCACAGATCCATGATGATCCACATAAGCAGATTCATTCCGATCCAGAACAGACTGGCTGATATCGTAGAGGCGTATGTCAAACGCCTGACAACTCGGATATCCAACTACTGCTGCTCTCCGAAGAAGGCGGAAAGTATTGAGGAATTGCGATTCCTGCATGGTATCTGGGATACCTTTGGTCTCGCTGCGCATTGCAATTCGATGTCCTGGGGCGAATTTCTGTCTAGCTATTTGCATGATGCGGTCAAGATGGTTGAGACCGTAGTGGTGAACAGCGGAAGGAGCGCAACTGCGCTCGACTACGAGGATTCTGATAAGAGGGTTATTGTTATAGGCGGGAATGCTCTGTCCAGAGGTCTTACGCTTGAAGGACTTGTCGTCAGTTATTTCCGGAGGAACACCATGATGAGCGACACACTTCTTCAGATGGGCCGTTGGTGCGGTTACAGAGATTCGTATCAACCGCTTGTCAGAGTGTGGATGCCGGAACATGCGTTGGATGACTTTGGCTATGCTAGTGATATCTCCGAGGATATTTCGAACATGTTCCACCAAATCGTAGAACAGAAGGGTACTCCTAAAGAATTTGCGTTTCGCATACGCAAGTCGCCTGGGGCAATGCTACCAACAGCGCGCAATAAGATGAGGTCGGCCACGAGGGTAAACTTCCCTGTCGTTCTGGCCGGTCACGCAATTGAGACTCCCCGTATGCGGAACGACGCCGCTATTATAGAAGAGAACAATGAAACAGTGGTTGACTTCATACTGGAGAACATTTCACATCTTGAAACTGTTGGTGATTGGCCGAACATGAGATTTTTCAGGGGCGTCAATACATCTTCGATCTCGCGCATGCTATCGCGATTCAAAGCAGGAATGATGAGCTATGGGTTCATGATCCCTCAAATCGAGGACTACATCTCAAAGATGCGTACAGACTGGGACGTGGCGGTGGCTTACACCGACAGGAGTAATGGATTTGACGCTGGTGGAAGATTGCCTTTCCCGGTTAAGAAATCAGCGCGAAAACTTGCCGTAACGAATTCTGGCAGAGAGATTGTGGTCAGCGGCACGAAATTGAAGGTGACCTCTGGTGGCGTCATGGGTTATATCTTGACATTGGATGAGCGGCAAAAGGCTGTTGCCAGATTCCGTTCGATACATGGAAACGAACAACGGGAGCCGCCTGACAGTTTCTATCTTCAGGAAGCAAAGAAACTTGGAAAGAGACCGCTCCTTGTCTTGCAATATGTCACGATGTCCTCTTTGTGCGAAGAATCTGTAGGGGAACCTGTTGCGAAGGAGTTTTTTGCCTTCAGCTTCGGCTTTCCTGGCTCAAAAGATGATCAGAGGGAAGAGGAGTTTTTCTTCACGCGACGAGCCTATGAGGAGGTGTCGCTACAGGAATATTTCAACTCGGAAACGGAGGCCTGAACATGGACTTCAAGACATTCATGGCGCGGATAACTTCGGTGGAGAAATCTCCGCAAAAGTATTTCATCGTAGATCCCGATTTGCCACTTTCGGTATATTTCGGGCTTGACAATCTAAGTCGCCCAACATTGTTGATAGAAGATATCGGCAAGACCTTCAGCGTCTCCGATATACCGTCAACTGCACAGATACATGTACGTTCGTTTATGAGCGGCAAGAAGGCCTGTCTCTCGTTTTCACTACTCTCGTCTGAACACAGAGATGTGTTTAATACCCTCTGCTATGATCTGTTTGAATCCACGCGGAAGGAGAACAGGGACCAAGCGTTGTTAAGTCTTCTGTCGCGATTTTCAGCCTGGTTGGCACTCCTCAAGGGGACGCGCCCCGGCATCATGTCGTTACAAGAGCAACAGGGACTCGCCGCCGAACTCATGGCTCTTGTATATTTTTCGGAAAAGAAAGGGTTCGGAGCCGCTATAGATGCTTGGGTTGGGCCTTTCAAACTGGACAAGGACTTTGAATTTTTTGACCACTGGGCGGAAATCAAGAGCTGCAAGGTAAGTTCTACAACGGTAAGTATATCGTCAATAGAGCAGCTAGATGCGTCGATGGATGGCAGTCTCATCGTTTACAGGATAGATCAGGCCCCTGAAAACAAAGAAGACGCCTACTCGTTAAAAGATGTTGTCGACAAAGCGAGAAGTGCTGCGACAAACGTTGCAGAGCGGACTTTGCTCGAAAAGAAACTTTTACTGTCCAAGTATGTTGACACGGAAGCCGAATATCATAAAAAGAAGTTCAAGACATACAGCCGTGATTTCTACAGGGTCGACTCACAGTTCCCTTGCCTTCGTAGGGATAGCGTTAACTTCGCGATAACGGCATGTCAATATTCTATAAGTCTTCCGGCTATTGAGGCATTCAAGGAGAACGTGCAATGACACCAGACAAGAAAAGGCAAATTGAGCAAGAGGCACAGGAATATCGCGATGAACTCTTGGTGGATATCCAAAACGAATTTGCGATAAATGGGAAGGCTGGAGAAGACGCTTTTACCGAGAGAGTGACCTTTGAACTTGAACAGTCAGAATTGATAGACGACTACAATCCTGCATTCTTTGATAATGGAATTTCTGGCAAGAGACATTGTCATATCAATGGGTATTCCTTTTCTGCCGTTGATGGATTCCTGAACCTGTTTGTTACGAAGTACACTGGAGACGAGGCGCCAGAGAGAATGGGGTTGCCAGATGTTAGGCCCGCTGTTGAGGCAGCTATAAACTTTATTACGGGCCGAAGGTTGCACAAGGAGAATGCCTCAGAGGCGACGGATTATGTCGATTGCATAGAGCTTATTGACAGTCATATGGGCAATACGGAATCTTCCATTAGAAAGTTTCGTATATATCTTTTGACCGATGGGATTGTTACGGACAATGTCCGTAAGGCAAGGTTCCCGGACATTGAAGGTAAGCCTGTCGAGCTTTTTGCATATGATATTGTTTCGATTTATGGATTGACGATTGCAGGGGAGGGGCGTGGTACACTTCAGATTGACTTCGACGAATTCAAGCCACTTGTGGTTCACTGTGTTCCAGCTGGAGAATCACGCGGAACGAACCAGTTTCACTACGAGAGCTACATGGGTGTAATCCCTGGGATAGTTCTTGCAGACATTTACGATGAATACGGTGCAAGGCTTCTTGAAGGAAATGTACGATCGTTCCTGTCAACAAAGGGGGCCGTCAACAAGAAAATACGTGAAACGATCCTACGCGCCCCTGAGCAGTTCTTTGCGTTCAACAATGGCATATCCGTTACGGCATCCAATGTCAGCTTCGACGCTTCCGGCAATCTTTCATATGCGGAAGAGTTCCAGATTATCAATGGCGGGCAGACCACGGCCAGTCTTTCAAACGCACGTTTCTCGGACAAGGCAGACTTATCCAAGATAAATGTTCTAATGAAGTTGACGGTGACGAATGAGAATATGGACTCGGACGCCAAGCAAAAGTTGCTGGCCACCATTTCAAGGGCGTCAAACCAGCAGAACAAGGTATCTGACGCAGACTTCTTCTCGACTCATCCGTTCCATGTGGCCATAGAGAAGATTTCAGAGATGACGGCAGCTCCTGCGACCTCGCCGGGACAGATACGTTCTTACTGGTTCTATGAACGTGCGCGTGGACAATATATCCAGCGACAGATGAAGATGACCAAGGCCAAGCGCGAGGCGTTCAAAAAGGAATACCCGCCGAAGCAGAAGATTACGAAAACGGATCTTGCGAAATTCCGTTACAGCTGGGATGGCAAGCCATATCTAGTCAGCAAAGGCGCGCAATCAAACTTCCAGGCGTTTGCACAGGAAATCTCCAACCTCTGGGAGAAGGGGGACTCCGAACGGGCGAAACTCAACAATCCGCAGTATTTCAAGGATACGGTCGCTCTTGCCATAATGTACAATCAAGTGGGAGCAATCGTCAGTGAGCAGTCTTGGTATACGGGTTCGTTTAGGGCAAACATAGTAACATATTCCATTGCGATGCTGAAGAACCTTCTTGCGGCACAATATCCAGAATATTCGCTTAACTTCGACATAATATGGCGTAATCAAGACTTGCCACCGCTCCTGAAAAAGATATTCGTAAGGTTAACGAAATTGGTCTATGAAGAAATCATTAACGATAGAAATGGTGTTACTAACTTTACCCAGAGGTGCAAACAAAAGAATTTCTGGGAGTCCATGCCTAGCCATGTTTTTCTGGATCTTTCCGCATTAGGCGATGTGAAACGTCTTATGGTTACAAATGCGGCAAAGACGAGGACAGATAAGCATGCTCAGGAAGTCGGTCGGCTGTTGAGTAGTGTAGAGTTACAGCGGTTCGTCATAGAGAAAGGTGCAGCGTTCTGGTCAGAAGTGAGGCAGTTCGCGTATGAGAATCGTAAGGTCGGCATCTTGCCGAAAGAACAGTCTGCGCTGACAACTGCGGCTCGGGGCGGTTTGCCGCCTGATTTCGCGTGCAAGGCGCTGTTTGGACTATACAGAAGATGTCAAGAAAACGGTTTTAAGGGTTAATGTAAATGCATTTCAATCTTGGAGAACTGTTTTGCGGGCCTGGTGGAATGGCCGTCGCTTCAACCTTGGTTGAGCCGGTTATATCTCCTAGCAACGAAGAGTTCAGCATCTCGCATTCCTGGGGTGTAGACCTCGCCTCGTATGCCATAGACACGTTCAAGGCCAATCTGGGGGCAGAAAACGGCATACACATGGATGCATGGGATTTTGTAAAGACCGGGTTAACATACGAACGAAAAATCAACGCACTCGCCTTCGGCTTCCCGTGTAACAGCTTCAGTCAAGCCGGTGAGAGGCTCGGAGTTCATGACAAAAAATTCGGAAAACTGTATCAGACGGGTATAAAAGTTCTTGAAAAATACAATCCGGTCTGGTTTGTGGCAGAGAATGTAAGCGGGATAAGCGGTAGGGATTCCGGATGCCAGTTCAAGATGATTCTCAAGGATCTGGCAGACGCAGGTATGGGATATAATGTTGTTGCCCATCTCTACAAGTTTGAAGAATATGGGGTTCCGCAGGCAAGGCATCGTTACGTTATTGTTGGAATACGCCATGATATTGCTAAGAGTCGGGGGATAGAATTTCGCCCGCCGGCGCCGACGCATGGCAGTGGCAGAATCCCATTCGTTACTGTTGAAGATGCATTGTCATCAGTGACGAACACTACGGAATGGGGAGGCCAGTTCCAGCGGCAATCCGACAATGTAATATGGAGGCTTAAGTTTACGCCACCTGGCGAGAACGCATGGAAGCTTGACGAACTTGTCGATCCAGAAAAATATCCGAGTCGGAAGCTTTTGGCTTATTTGAGGGAACTGCCGTGGTATGACGAGGATATAGCTCCGCTTGGCTCGGTCGAGAAGATTCGTGCAAAGATAGAGGATTGTAGGCTTCATTGCAAAAAGGCAAGGATGAGTATGATATACAGGCGACTTGAGGCCGATAAGCCAGCATATACGGTTACGGGAAGTGGCGGTGGCGGTACTCATGTCTACCACTGGCGAGAACACCGAGCATTGACAAATGAAGAACGTGCGGCATTACAGACCTTCCCTCGAGGATTTACCTTCAAGGGAACTTCGGAACAAATCCGAAAGCAAATCGGGATGGCGGTACCGACGCTTGGTGCTAAGCAAATCTTTGAGGCTGTCCTCAAAACATTTGCAAAGGTGTCGTATGCAAGTGTTGATCCGGATCCGGGGTTGATGTTTTCGTCTGAAACAAGATAGTTGATTAATTTCTTTAACAACAAATGGTTCCAAACAATGAAAACAGGATATAAAAATTCTATTAAAGGATTTCTTGAGAATAGTGATAAAGTAGTTACTGACCTCATGGCTTATGGTCGGACATATTGTGTCTTGCGTGACCAAGGGCAGGCTTGGGTTAAGGAAGTCGAATTCTTGAAAATGGCATTGGCGCAGTACGACGATGAGGGTCGTATTTATTTCGAGTATGATATACCACGTATGGCGAAAAGAGCTGATGTGGTGGTACTCGCAAGAGGTATTTTGTTTGTTCTTGAGTTTAAGATATCGCTTCTGCAAGGCGAGAAAGATAAAGCCTATGATTCTGCAGGAATAGATCAAGTCGATGACTATGCGCACGACTTCTCGTACTTTCATTCTAAGAGTCATAGTTGTCCAATCGTGCCAATCTTGATTGATAATGCTGCAGTTGCAGTTAATGATTCGATTTCTGTTAATGATTGTGCGGTATATAAAGTAGTGCGTTGTAATTCTCCAGAATCACTTATTGAGATCATGAAGAAATCGGATTCTGAAATCCCGAAGGACAATCGCTTGCATGAGCCGTATTCAGATTGGGAGCTTGGAACATATGAACCTACTCCAACCATTGTCCAGGCGGCGGAGGCGCTTTACGCTAATCATACAGTCGATGAAATAACGCGTTCTGGTGCTGGCGCTACCGGGATTAAAAACGCGACAGAGGCTATTAACAGTATTATTGCTACAGCAAGAAAAGACAGGAAGAAAGTTATTTGTTTCCTTACAGGAGTCCCTGGCGCCGGGAAGACGCTCGTAGGGATGAATCTTGTTGCATCTAGGAATGGGGATAATGAGAATCGTGTTTTCTTGTCGGGGAATTATCCTTTGGTAAAAGTATTGCAAGAAGCATTGATCCGCAATCGGAAGAAAGCATTTGAGATCTTACGAGATAAGGCGCGTGCTGGCAATCAAGATGCTTTGTCTGAAGATCAGAAGAAATTATTGGATGGAACCGGGATTGTGTTTGATAACGATAAGGTAAAAGGACGTATCTCGAGACGAAATATTGAGTCGAAGGTTGTTACAAAGATACAATTGGTTGCACACTTTAGGTCTGGATATGACGAAGGGGCGTCTCCCCCAAACGAACATGTGTTTGTTTTTGATGAAGCGCAGCGCGCATGGTCTGCGAAAAAGCTCTTGACGGATGAGCATCGAACTGATGGAATGTCAGAACCAGATATATTGATGTCATATCTAGATAGGCACGATGATTGGTGTGTTGCTATCGCTCTTGTTGGTGGTGGTCAGGACATACATGATGGAGAGGCCGGTATCAATGAGTGGTACAAAACACTTTCAAACAAGTTCTCGGAATGGCATGTGTGTCTTGCAAAAGAGGACGATTCGTTGGAGTTTAAGTTGTTGAGAGACTTGCACCCGGAGAATCTTATGATTGATCCGTGTTTGCATTTGGATCATCCAATGCGCTCTTTCCGTGCGAAACGTGTTTCGGATTTTGTAGAAGCTTTATTAATTGGAGAATCAGGCCTGAAAGAAGCCCAAGCAGCACTTGCGGATCTTAAGTCTGTGGGTGAGTATGGACGAGTTCAGTTCCCAGTATACTTATGTCGTGATCTTGAGAAGGGCAAGAGCAAACTTCGTTCCATTGCGATTGGAACAGAAAGATATGGGACTCTGATATCTGCACGGGCTCGACGGTTGCGGCACTATGGATTGGTTGCTCTTGATCGAGATTTCAACCAGATTGCATGGTTTTTAGATGGCAAAGAGTCTATCGATTCATCTTATTCGATGGAAATAGCAGCAACTGAATTTAAGGTTCAAGGTCTTGAAATTGATTATGCTCTAGTCGGTTGGGATGGTGATTTTATGTATGACAAGAAGACCGGTAAATTCAAATGCCAGAATTTTAGTGTTGCAGATGGGTGTTGGTATGAGATTAATGGGAATGGTGCGGAGGAGAAAAAGCGTTACCTTACGAATGCTTATAGGGTCATTCTTACACGTGCAAGACAAGGAATGGTTATTTTTATCCCGGAAGGTGATGTTACACATCGGGACCGAACTGTACCACCAGATGTTTACAACTCAACCTACGACTTCTTAAAGAAAGTTGGGATTGAAGAATTGAGATGATGAAAGGCACGGAAATAATCGAGGTTGTAGGAGCACTCATTAAGGATGGCGGTCGCTATCTTGTCGGTCAGCGTGCGGCGAATAAATCGCAAGGCGGACTTTGGGAGTTCATAGGCGGAAAAATTGAGTTGGGCGAAACGCCAGAGCAAGCATTGGCGCGTGAGTGCCGGGAAGAGCTTGACCTTGAGATCAAGAATGAGCGCATTATTGATTCCGTTGTTCATGAATACCCCGAAAAGACAATCCGCTTGACACTCATCGAATGTATGCCGAAGTCCGGTTCCGTTCCGCGCGCAAATGAGCATCAGGATATCCGTTGGGTGACGCGAGAGGAAATGGAAAGCATGTCGTTCTGTCCAGCTGATACGGAATTGATAGGGAAGATTGCTTTTTGTGATTAAGGGGATGTGATGTAACGTGTAGATAGAAAGGCATTCTTATGGGACTCGTGAAGACAAGAAGGCTGGCGGCGATGCAGAAGCAGCAGCGCGCCAAGGCGGGCATGCGGCCGCCGGCGCGCAAGGATTGGAAAGCGCCTGTCCCGCGTGGAAAGTTCACGGGCGGACAGTCCAAACCATAACCTCTATTGGCTGCCGTTCCCGAACCACGGCTTGCAAACTGCGAACGCCCATCCAGATGAACTTTTAATGTTTTATAAAACTTGAAAAATACAGCTGCCGACGAATGGCAGGGTCCGGTG
>JAEEGL017064131.1_pt1 | contig 13793 bp, 11 predicted proteins | sample 9134231 | NCBI WGS metagenome assembly JAEEGL01 (sample SAMN16246548, study PRJNA631951) | gut metagenome | biome: gut microbiome; feature: rumen; material: fiber-attached | host: Bos | place: Iran: Karaj | collected 2018-10 | reverse complement strand
TGGAGCTCGTCAAGTGCTCCGAAGTATGCATTCATGGCACGCCGGCAAAGCGCCTCATCAGTCGCAACAATGACCATGTCGTCGCAATAGCGCGCGTAGAATAGCCCCTCGGATGCAAACGCGAGCACTGCCTCGTCCGCCTGCGCCATCACCATGTTGGCAAGGACGGGCGAGAGCGAGCCACCCTGCGGAATGCCGAACGCAACACCATCCGTCTCGCCGAATCTGTAGCAACGCAGATAGGCGCACACGACCTCGCGCGCGGCAGGATCGAGATTGCCGAGCGCTGCTGCGTAGCGGTCCAATGCCTTCAGGATTACGTCGTGACGGATATTGTCGAAGAACTTCCGAATATCGCACTCTGCGACAAACAGCTCCTCGCCTTCGTGCCGCTTGCGCCAACGGCACAACGCCCCTACGGCGCTTTGATGCGTAAGCTTGCGGCTCTTACGAAACGAATAGCAGCACTTGCCCGCCTTCAGCACCGGCTCGAACCAATCGCGAAGATACGCGGCCGTGCGCGAGAGGAGAATGGCGTCGGCCGGATTGCCGAAGATCGAGATGTCCCGCGTCTCGCGGCGTCCGGACGTGGTCAACTTCGGGACCTTGCCCGCACGCGGAGCAGCTATTGAGATGTCGCATTCCCTGACACGCCTCTGGACATCTGCGACAAGGCGCACGAGCCGCCCTCCCCATTCCGTCGCCTCAAGCGAGCCGTACTTTTCATGGGCGCGGATGCATCGCATGATGGACGCCACTTGGAGCTGCCCCGTGTTCTTCTTGACGCGCGACTTCGGTCCCGGCCGCACCCACTGGCGGCGCGGCGGCAGGAACTCGCGTGCGAGGCATTTGTTCGTCGACGACCAACCCACATCGAGGAAGCGCAGCAGGAATTCCTTAGACGCATTGCGCACCGTCCGGTGCATGCGCATCCGGGCGAGCGTCATCGCCGCTTCATCGAGCGTGATGTAGTCTTTTAGCGTGCCTATGACCTTCTCTGCCATATCCATTTCCTATTTACTAAAAAGGTGAGGGGATTGACCGCTGCGGTTTGTCGGTCCGTATTTCAGGACATCGAGCCCATCGAGTTGCATTAGCGCTGGGAGCCTCCTTTTGCCTTTCGACGCCATTCGGCCTTCTTCTCGCTCGTATTCCCGCCCTTGGCGGGTCGCTACGGTGTCCCCTCTGAAATTCATGTTAGTGTGTATTCCAATACTCCATCTCGGCCTCTTCATAGTCCGTGGCATCGGCGCAGTAGTACCCATCGTACCAAATGCCGCCGTCCTCATGGTCACGATAGACATCATGACCATTCATCCATCCTTCTTCGAACAGCTCGTCATCGGGATTGTACATTTTTGCACCTCCTTTCAGATGGAAAATTCAAGTTGAGATCCACTGACAGCCACTCCAGCAATCTTGACGTTGCCACCCGGCTTTATTATGCCCGCCCCGGCAGCGATTGCCTCCCTCGGAAGATTGAACATCGGATTCTCGCTGTCTCGTTTCGAATCGTATATGACATAGCGCGGCAATCCATACTCAACGGCCTTACCCATAGCGAACCTAGATCCGCTATCCTTGCCGTAGTCTTTCTGCGAATAGCTTGCGGCAAGCACGACAGCCTCTGCAAACATCGCCTGTAGCCGATCACGCTCCGCATAGCGTCCTATAAACTCGCGCCTGGAATGTACACCACGGAAATACTCCGAGACGAGGAGCCCCCCTCTATTCACGATTTCATCGGCAAGCGGGCGGTTCGACGGAGGATTCACCTCGGTGAGGGGACTCGAAAGGAAAGCGACCGTCTTCCCACCGCAATCAAGCGTCTCACGGTGCCCTATCGTATCGCAGCCGAGAGCAAGCCCACTCACTATGCACTTCCCCTGTCGGACCAGTTTGCGCACGACCTCTCGCTCATCATCCTCGATCTGCCACGATGGTGTAAGAAGGCCGATTACTGCTACATTCCCCGCCGCTTTCTTAATCAACGAAATGTCGCCTTTATAAAATAGCGCGATGGGACGGTCTCCGTCCTTGACACCTTGTTGAATATCAGGGAAATCGGCATCTCCGATGGCGACCACGCCATCTATCGCATCCCCAAGCGCAGCGATTTCCGCCTTAATGGCAGCCCTGCGCCTCTCGAACCCCTCCACGTCAACAGACGCGTCCTTGTCCGCAATAAGGTTGACTATCTGCACAATAGCCTCGCCGCCACGTAGATTCTTGTTGATCCACGCCTTCCCAATACCGCGATACTCGCATGCGGCCAGGACGTTCAGAGCATTATCGCTAATCAGCATTGCATTCCTCCTTTGACAGGATATCATATTTTAAACCGGCCCTCAAGCGCACTTACGATAACCTCGCCTGGCCGTGCAACCGAAGGCATACATGATTACACTTTTAGCCCCGGCATCGAGCAAAGCCTGCACACCATCCTCATCTATGCCAACATCGGCTGTGTAGATATCGTCAACCAGGACGATATTCTTACCGGCTATCTCGCTTGAAAGATGGCACGTGTCCCGAATCAGCCCAGGGCGTGGGCCTTCCCCATCTCCACCGTATCCCCAATAGCTACGATGCGTGCACAGCGTATTGGTGTGGCGAACGATGTAGTCCATGCCATCCGAAAGAAGCGGGTTCATGGCAATCGCCTTGCGGATTGCGCGCTTGAGCCCCATCTTCTCCGACGGATAGACATCCTCACGCTTTGAGCGCGGAATGCCACAGACCGTGAGCGGTCCATACAGGTTGACAAGCTCTGACAGGTCGACGGCCAGAACCATCGCCGCCTTTCCCTCGCTCATTGCGATCCGGTCGTCGAAAGTGCGACGATCGTTTTTAAGATAGTTTATGTACTTGATAGTGTTTTCCGTGGAACTGAACCCATAGTAATGGGCATGGAAATACAGATCGACATCCCTATCGAGGAACGCATCGTTGCCAATTTTCCCGTGCAGCATGATCAACCTACCTTTCTGATGTTTTCCATCTTGACGCCCGCCGCGATAGCGGACATGATTTGTCTGTCTTCATTCTCCCACACGACACACGCCGCAGGGTCGGAATCAAAATCTCCAAAGTAATTGGCGTACTTATCGCCTCGCCCGCCGTTGCAAACGATTTCGTCGAAAAATCCGTCAAGTGACCAATGGCGCAGCGTTTCAACAGCCCTTTGCTCTGCACTATCCGTAAGGCATACAACCTTTTCAAACACATCGCGGTTGACGATTACGCACCGAAGGTCGTCTGCCGCCGGGCCGAGTCTCGTGCGCCACAACTCGTGGCAGTAGACAGACACCTTTGCCTTAACAATAGAATTGACGCAATCCAAGCCACATCCAAGATTGTGAACATCAGAAGACGTAATACGCCCATATAGACCGCTAACCCTCCCCATGCCATTCTGAGCAAGAGCAACGTGGTACGCAGCCGAGTTTGCCTCGTCCGTCTCTACTAACGATCCATCAAGATCAAATATCGCTATTTTTGTCTTCCGCATTCGCAAGTACCTTTCGTCTCTAGAACGCGGATATTATCTCATATATAAGTCATGGGAAGAAAAAAGCGGATATCCGCAGATATCCGCCAGAGAAGCCATTAACGAATGCGCATTCCGTCACCGATTTAGTCGATAATACTGATTGTTCCATTCGTCCAAAAAACCTTTTGGATAATTGCTGAGTGCTCCGTTTTTATCCACCTTAATATTGAATATGTCTGCATAGTATTCCTCTCGTATCCCATCAGCATACCGAACCTTATGCTTACGGCGATCAAAAAATGCAATGTTGACATCGGAAGGATGTAAAATTCCCTGCTTCGTCGAAACTCGGATTCCATTTATAACATGATCGCTATGTGTCTCGACAAATATCTGAACACCATACGCCGCTGCGCGCGCAAGAAGCTTCCCCATCTCCGACTGACCTTTCGGATGCAAGTGCGCCTCAGGATTCTCAATTATTATGATATCGGTTGGCCTTGCTGTCAAGACTGTAGCCAATACAGGGAGCACATAACTAATACCAAAGCCAACATTTTGCGGTCGGAACATTTTTTCACAACCTTCCTCTCCAAAGCCAACCATCGCCACAAACCATTCCTTGTCTCCTGCGGATTCTCTAGAGATGTTAAGATGCGCACCTGGAGAAACAACACTTAGCCAAGCATCTACCTGCTCCAATAATGTCGAAAACCTTCTAATATCACCGTCTTCGTACTCATACTTTAAAGGATCATCCATGAAATACGCCCCTGGGTTCTTATTAAAGAGTAAATCTTCCTCCACAGAATTTACAACAACTTCATGGAGTTCACTTCCCGGATAAATCATGGGATTTGCCTGATCAAGCCTGACTATCCGTCCAAACTTGTACAAGTATTCCACAGCATCGACACCTTCTGGATCAAACGAAACATCAAATCTCGTGGCATCTTTCATTGATCCGTATTCACCAGAACCAACATGGACATCTACTGGCTTTCTTCTAAAAGCATCAACGAACCTAGCATTCTCCCATACGCTTTTATAAGCACTTTGAATTAACTTCTCGCGGCCCTCAACGGATTTCACGTAATCCCAGAATTCTTTTTGTTTGAACTTAATATCTTCATCACAAGCTGGAGCATAAGCCAAACCTTTATTATGCTCATCAGCTTCTGCCAACTCACCATTTTTAACTAAAGACAAACTACGCTCATACACATCACTATCCTCGACACACACATTATCTTTCTCATAATCGTCCAAGTAAATTATGCGGTCAATGGAACCGCATTGTTCTTCGCCCTCTGTCCATACGAAATTATCTTTTGCCGCAAAGTCCACATGAAATCTCACCTGCTCATCTTCTCTAGCATAACAATATTTCACATCCTTAAATCCACCAGGAAGGCCCAAATCCCTATACGGACACCACAGACGAGGCTTAAGATCCTTCTTTGCATAACATCTCAGAAAGTTAAGGAATTGAACAAAAGAGCTCTTGCCCGACCCATTTAATCCCGCAAGCAAATTTAACTTTGCACATTGGAAGTCAAGAAACTTTATTGACTTAAAATTTTCCAGCCTAATTCTATTAAGCATGATAGATTCCTTTCAGTCAAAATTCCTGCCAATGATTTTCTTCCTCATGAGATTCATCAATCCCACCCTAAACGAATTTACCGTTACCCTTAACTTTCCTGTCGAATCTTGTAATGGTTCAACTAATGGATACCCAGGCTCTGTACATATAGTTTCATAAAGACTACTAGAATCTCCCATTCCGGCACAACTGTGAGGAACCGGCCCACACATTATCGCCACAATTGCTTTTGAATTCTTCCATTTTCTGCAATCATAATTGGAGACTCTTTCATAAGGAATAAAAACAAACCGTTTTATATCAAATCCAACATCTGCAGCCACTTGTTTTAACTCCATTACATTATTAGCCCCCAGAACAATGATGTCTCCATTTAAACGCCTATAAACGACATCTGGAGGATCACAAACCTCATCCGCATCATCACCCAAGGAATGACTCGCGTATTCAATGTTATCCAAATGTTCCCGTCGTGTAACGCAAGCGACAATAGCTCGAGACGAAATAATAGAATCAGAATCTGAATCATATTCATCAATCCAAATATTAACATCAGGGCTCAACTGATTCCAGAATCTTGACGATGCTAGGCCAAATGTTATGCCATGATTCAACATAGCCCAACCCAAAATCCTACACGGCACCATTCCTCCCGGCGACACTTCTACTGAATAGTCAGAGCTATCATGTTTATCAACAACATCCCTATCATTATTCGGTTCTATTTCTTGTTTGTATCCTGGCACAATCTTATGATGAAAGAAATCCATCAAATCTTTCTTCCCAGATTGATTAATCTCTGTAGCTAATGCACAGAGTCGTTCATTCTCATCGTACGCAACAGACCGCATACTACTTACTGCGTTATTTGTACGTCTCATAAACTCATCCCAAACATCTTTCATGCCTTGCATGAACATCACATCCAACTCGGCCGAAGATGTTAAAGTTACATCGTTAAAATAAACATTCATGGTTTCATCAACTCCATCGTTTGGTTGTTCCATTCATCAAGAAAGTCTATCGGATACTCGCTCAAATCACCCTTTTCATCGATGAAGATATCACGCTCTGAAGCGTAAACCTCCGTTGAGACCTTGCCATCATCGGAAAGAATATCGTGCTTGCTACGTTCAAAGAATGCAATTTTGGCATCATCAGATTTTATCACACCTTCCTTAACAGCAACACGCACACCACTGATGATATGGTCACTATGGGTCTCTATAAACAACTGAACACCTCTGGCTGCGGCACACGCAAGCAAGCGCCCCATCTCGCTTTGTCCGCGCGGATGCAAATGCGCTTCGGGGTTTTCGACAATAATTATATCTTCAGGCTGAGCTGTCAATAATGTCACAAGTACAGGCAGAATATAACTAATCCCGAATCCAACGTTTTGAGGCTTAAACGTCCGCTTCAGCTCACCATCACCAAAACTGACAGACTCAACGTATTTTTCCGCGTATCCCACACTAACACTCTCGATATTAATCTTTGCACCAGGAGAAACTTCACCAAGCCAAGCATTTACTTCATCTATTAGATAAGACTCTTCATGCTGTTTAGAAGAACGATGCCGCAGTGGGTTATTAGGACGAAGCTTGTAACTATTCCCAAACTTGTACAGATACTCTACGGCATCATTCCCCTCTGGGTCAAATTTAGCCGCATCATATTCATCAATATCAGTGGCATCATGGACTTCACTAGGTTTTATCCTAAATGCATCAACCATCTTAGTATTACGCCAAATCTCGCCTAGTAATGCCGCCTTGTCTGCAAGATCAATATGAATTTCTCCGTCGACTTTTTCGCGAAGCGCGTTGACGGTTTTTCTTCTGCTATGTAGTTCATGGTTAATACCAACTATATCTTCAGTCCCTATCCCATTCTTCATATACCGTCTATAGCGTTCTTCTATGGCAGCCATTCCCCCATGCTTATCGCAAAAATTTACCAAGTCCATAAACTCTGGAGAGTTTAGAACCTTGTCACGCAACAAAGGATGCATCACTTGTATGGAACTACCTTTACCAGGACGCAGCACAATCACAACAGACTTTTTCGGGTCTGGAGCTTCTGATCCTACTTCATCGACTGGTATCATATACTCTAACAAATTATTGCTACACGCAAATGTTCCGTCGTCATTTTCGTGCAACACTTCTCTAACCGAGAAATCAACACCAATCTCAACATCTTCCTGCTCTTCTGCATAGCAATACTTCAAATCCGCAAAGCTTCCTACAAATCCTATCTCCTTTGCTCGTATAATTACATTATTTAAGCCCTTGCTTGAAATCGACTTCAGCAAAAGGAGAAGTTGAACGAAGGAACTCTTGCCTGCTCCATTCACACCAGCCAACAGATTCAACTGGGCACACTCATAGTCAAGGGACTTAATCGATTTGAAGTTCTTTACTTTGATTCTGTTCAGCATGTCTCTAATCCTTTTAGTGGTTTCGATGCTGCATATTATACTCTATGGCTGTCATCATCATCTGAAATCAGACATCCACGGATATCCGCAGGGATAAGATCGCCATTGATAAACACAAAGCTGCCCAATGGATAAAGAATCTTCCCGCTTCTCTTGGGCGCAATATCCTCTACACGAGAGAAACCGACTCTTGTCAACTTAGTCCGCATCTCGGACATGCAATCGGCAATGTCCCCAAGATTATCTGTCGTCATTCCCTCCGTTGAGAATTTCGGACTTTCGCAGAACTTGTCATTCCATTTTACAGACATCGGGAAATCGGCATCCGCAAGAACACCTTTCAATCTGTATAATTCATTCCCTATCGCCTCCTTCGGAACCCCCTTTGCGATAAGCACCACGAGCAAGAACGCCGGTGCGCTCAGCTTAACATCAACTCGCTCTGGAAGAACGCGAACATAACCACTCCCATCAAAATCAATCTCCAACTTCTGATAAACAGCTGCTGGCGGAGCAACTTGCTGTATTTTCTTAACGAGACTTAGATATGTCGGCGGGGTTGTCTTGAACTTTTCCTGATACCAACCGCGCATACGAACAAACGGCACTTCAAATAATTCACTACGCAACTTGTCGCCCTTATACTTTTTACCAGTTCTTCTGGACAAATGAACAACACCCCTTTGCGGGAAATAAAATGGCGGTTCGGCACCTCCCTCTAATTCTTCTGGCAGGAGTACATGCACGACCTTATCCTCTTCTCGCCCAAGAAGTGTCATACAGGAGAGAAGCAACGCACTCATCGTCTTACGCCCACCGGCAATCGATGCTATGATTTCCGTATCAGGCGATTCGGAATATTTCCTAATCTCCTGCATCATGAAATCCGCAGAAAGAAGATTGTCTTCCGACGACCTCAAATCCCACATCTCATTTTTCCTGGCATCAGGGATGACATGAATTGACATTGAGCCAAATATCAGCTTCCCCTCAATATCGATCTTATCCCTTTTTAACGCAAAAAGAAGCTGCTCCCAAACAGGTCCGTTCCCCTCAAGCAATTCGTGCCTCATCTTGTCCACCGAATTCCTAGCGGATAATACAACTATCTCATCTGGAACTATTGGCTTCTTTGCATGTGCCAAAGCCCAAACCGTCTCCGTCAACACGGCCGGAGATGATCCCATCGTAGCAATTAGGACTATGCGTTTATCAGTTGCTTTCATAAGTACTCCCTATTGCAGAAACTTTACAGCCAAATCTCTCTGGATTTTGGATGGTCACAAAAGTGGGCTTAACCGGCATATTGGACAACCATAGAAATCTATACTCATGCTCCTCCGCGAAGCGAAAATCCTTCGTCATATAAAACGCCTCTCGCCCAAATCTCACAAGAAGACTTGAGAGCTTTTCCGGAATAACTTTATTGTTAGCAGTTGTTATTTCTTTATATTCCATGGGGCGCATATCAATGCTACGAACCTTTGCTGCATAATTGCATGGCCCTGTGAATATCTCCGCTATAGGATACCCCTGTTGTTTCAATTGTTCGCCGATTTCCAACACCAAAGGCTGCCAATGATGAATTTCAAGACAAGACACACAAGAACTATCATGACATGCCGATTGCGTTAGCGAGAAGCAAAGAACAAAAGCGTTCTCACCAACCCTTGCATTGACATCCGTAGTTATATCTGCCCATTTAAGTTCATATTGATAAAATGATTCCGATTCGTCACTCCTCTTCTTGTCTTTAAGTGTTCTACAGCTGGGTATGGTAGATATCCGTAATCTTCCCGTATTCAAGAACTCATCAATATGTTCATCGCGCATAAAGCGATACAATACTGGGCAAGCATGACATATTGACAGAGAACCATTCAACTGTTCCTCGGTATAGGCAGGCCTAAACTCCCCTATTGTATCCATTATATCCATACCATATCTCCAAATTAAAACGGGATCTCTTCTGGCTCATACGAAACGCCCACTCCGCCGCCATGTCGGGTTGGCACCTCATACGAATTGTATTGCTTTAATAAATCATAAATCTCGTGACGAGGCGTTGCATCAATAACACGCAAAACGCTCCTTGCACGAGTCATACCCGTGAACAGCTCTTCCATTGCGGCTGGCTTTTCAAACGTCAATCTCCGAAGGATCAGCACAACTCGATCAAAGGTTTGCCCCTGAGCACAATCAATCGTCGTTACATGAATCTTTTCCCGATGACCATAGAAATCACGACGTAACAATTGTTCTTTTGAGAAACTCCTTTCTCTCATATGTGTAGACATCCACTTCTCTCCAAGATTTCTACTTTCAATCACCCCACTGAACTCACGAACCAACCCCTCATCATCAGACAAGATCAAAATATCTCCACTGGCAAGGCTCATGTTAATGTCAGGCAATATCCACGATTCAAGGTCACCAAATGTCACAGAATCAGCCTTTGAGATTGCAAAAGCCGCCTGTATCCCGAGCAATCCCTGTTCCACATAATCACCTCCTACCATACCAAGTTCTTGTGTGTCGTACCGGTCCGACATTTTATCTTGGACGAACTTGTAAATCCGCATTAAGTCCTGGTTGGCAACTCGGAAGTTTTCCTTGATTGTAACGAATTTCCCAAAACCTGTAGCCGGAGCCTTAACAACCATTTTATTCGTATCATCATCAGCCACCAATACATTATTGCCACCTCGGATAGACTGCTCTTCATCGCAAAACAAATAAAACTCCCGATATGGATTTGAAGCACCAGTCAATCTATACACCTGCTTGATGTAATCAGGATCTATTATCTGTGCCTCATCTATCAAGACCGCCCCATATTGTTCAGAAGACTTTAAAGTCGAGTTCGGCGCAAGGATACTCTGCCCTGCTCTCATTCTGCATTCGTCACAAATCCGATCCATCTCTTCCGCAGAACGTCTATGACCAACCAAACGGCAACCTTCACGAATTTTATTCTGCTCGCAAAGATAATGATCAATCGTATCAAATTGAATCATCTTGCGAGTAACTCTATCCACCTCTCTATGCACAGAAAGGAATGTCGCCGCAAGAAGTCGCTCATGATGCGTAACCAAGGTGTTAGTCTTGCACAATAGCAACACAGGCATATGAGTCCGCATTAAGGAACAAACACCACGCCAGAGCATTGTCACTGTCTTGCCAGTTCCAGGACCTCCCCTCACACGAAGGTATTGCCTTCTTCTCAATGCAATATCCTTTTGCTTTCCGGACAGAGAAGGCAATGGCTTAACTGCATCCGTCCTGATCAAATACATTCCAGAAAAATCAATCTCCCTGTCAAGAGGCCTTTTCCACAATTCCTTATGATTGTTGTCCCATTCGTCAAGTTCCATTTTGGGCGGGCTGTCTATCGCCTCACAATTCCATGCCATAACCCTAACATATCTGAAAATGTCCCTTTCTTGTCTTATGTCGGACTTGATTCTCTCTGCATGTGCCACCAACTGTTTATCTTCAGAGCCAGCGACAGCCTTCCCAAAGAAATACTTCGCGATCTTCCACTTATCATTATGCTCGAAGGCACCGATCTTAACGATCAACAGCTTTTCTCTGGTCGCCTTCTCTGGGATAAGCACAATGCACCGGGTCTTTTTATCGTTATCAGAGGGGCAGTCCTCGCAGATCAATGTTGTATTCAGAAGGAACTGCTCTCGCTCTTGCTTACAGGAAAAAAAATCAAACAACTCATCCCACTTCCCCATCTTAAACCATTTATCATCTCCCAAGGCTATCCGTCTCAGCTGCTTATAAGAATTATCACCCGGCTTCTGAAGCCATTCGAAATACGTCTTACCAAGCGTCTGAACCCAGAACGCAGAACAATAACTTCGACTTGGAGCATCCTTATCAAAGATGAAATCACACACCGGAGCATCTTCCAACCCGACAAACTCCGAGCGAAAAGCCTTCATTTTCTCATGGACATTTGGGTAACTCGGTGAAAATGCGACATAGACATCATTCCATCTTCCACCCTTTCTCATTGATGCTAATTTGATCTTGTTCGTAAACCTTTTAAAGTCATCACCTTCAAACAAATCAAACACATTCGACAGCAGATGGATTCTTGGAACTACAGACAGAGGTTTCATCAGTTCAATTCCACGCAACGAATCCTCGCACTTGAAATCCACGGCCATTGTCTTAATTCTACCAATCGCACTCGGGAACAATACTTCTGCCATCTCCGCAGCACGTTGCAATGCAACAATCGAAATGTCTATGAGTGTAATCGACTTAACAACCATCCAAAAATTCGGATTCTTCTGACGCATCGCCTGATCATACAAAGCCAAAAGATCCAATCCACAACCACTCCCCCACACAACAATATCAACACAATCCGAAAACGTCCCGCCGAACTTCTCAAACAACTTCTTATATAACATCGAGAACTTCCCTGCATGTTTACTGGCAACATGCTTAACATAGACATCCATATCAAGTTCGGTCTCTGCAATATATCCTCTATTCTTAAGTCGTGAATACAGTTCTGACGTATCTCGCGGTAAATTCCCCATGGAAAGGCCGACAAAAGCCTTATACAAGGAATCACTCGATTCGGCCTGTAATACCGCTTGATGGAACCTCTCCCTGAAAGACTTCTTTGCCATTGACCACTACCTCCCCGTTATGGTTTCACCATGTAGGTTCATTCGATGTCGATCCCAGTTAGCCATTGCCGCGGCGTTGTTGGTGTTGGCATAGCAGTAGTGGCAGTGGTGCGGACAGGTGTTGTACTCGCCGATGTCCTTGGACATAATGCAACCGCAAGCCAGGCGTTGGCCTTTATCCTTGAGCTTTGCGTGGACATCTTCTGAGACAAGCCAACGGTCGTAATGCTCCTCATCTGTAGCACCAAACATATTGCCTTGTACGAATTGGGCGCCGATGAACTTCATGAGCTCTGCATCGTGATGAAAGCATCTTGCAATAAGCCTATCGTCTATACACCTGTTGTGTTCAACCCCATACTGATCAAGGTCGGCAATCTCGCCGCATGTCGCTGCCACGATGCCCCAACCCTTGGCAAGTTTGCCAATACCCTGCGCGATCTCAGACATCTCCTTCTGAGTGAATTCACGAGCATTGACTCCCCCTTTCCTGAGGTTGCCACCAACCTTCTTGTATGACTCAATGTCGATGAAGCTAAACACAAGACGCGAAGTGTATTTGGCAATTTTGTCGCCAAGCCGCTCAACTTTACCGAGCAGATCGCCTACCGATATGTTGTCCGCAAGAATAAGCGGGTCAAAACGCCATACGACACGGTCTCGTCCAACGCGCTCGGATAACTCACGAAACGTCTCGGTGCGCTTTTCGAGTGGCGGCACCCTCGGCTCAATACTCTCTTTGTCATAATCGTTCAACGTAAATTGAAAGTAATAATTTGGACAAATAGCGTCCAACTTATCGAGGTGCGCCAACATTGGGGCTGGGTTCTTCGACCAAAACACGATGAGCCGCATCTTGCGAAATCCAACATACAACGGAAGGCCATTAAAAGGATTGAACCATTTTACATATCCAGCCTTCAGTCGCTCCATAAACCAGTCGGCATAGAACGCCGGGACGTCCGTCGATCTGCTCGCGGACACGATAATCGGCATCTGGGCCGAGACTTTTGTCCCGTCCTCAATCTCGATTTCCTCTTTGCTCCAACAAGCCATTTACCATGTCCTCTATATCCTACTCGTGCTTTCCACGAAAATCATACAAGCCCAGACTGCGTTCGTCAGCACCGCCGGCGAAGTTCCCATGCCTGCGACGAGGATTTTGCGCTTTGATTCGGATTTCATGCGATGATCTTGGATCCTTCCATGAAGCCCGCATGGACTTGCCCAAGTTTCATGGTAATTATACCAAAAACCACATTTGCCGGGCTGAATTTTGTGTTCCTTTCGCCGCGCAAATGTAAGCTCGCTGACGGGACGTCGGCGAGCGCAGTTGCCCCGACCGTGACCGCACACTGGAAGGCAAACCAGCACAAAACAGGCAATGCTAGCGCGCCCTAATCCGAAACACGACACCGCTATTCGTAGCGGAGGCAGTCAATCGGGTTGAGCTTCGACGCGCGCCAGGCGGGATAGAAGCCAAAGAAAAGACCGACAACGGACGAGATGACAAATGCGTATACGGCCGAAGTCACCTCGACGAGTACAGGCCAGCCTGCCGCCGCGCCGACGGCATACGAAGCGCCGATGCCGATC
>JAEEGL014869730.1_pt1 | contig 13793 bp, 11 predicted proteins | sample 9134231 | NCBI WGS metagenome assembly JAEEGL01 (sample SAMN16246548, study PRJNA631951) | gut metagenome | biome: gut microbiome; feature: rumen; material: fiber-attached | host: Bos | place: Iran: Karaj | collected 2018-10 | reverse complement strand
GACGTGAAGAATTAATCCGCATCATCGAACACTCTGTGGAGAGATTGACTTTACAGGAACTTGAGGCACTGTACTACGATATGTCTACCAAGTCGTATATTAACGACTGAAAAGTCATGCCGCTTCAGCTTCAGAGCAAACTCTATTGAGTATCCCAGGTTCCTCCTCCAACAGTCTTGTTAGTAGTGTCTTGTTGAAACGCCACCTGTTTCCTGCACGATAGGCGATGTTTCGTTCCTGCAGGATGCCGGAATTGATAATGTTTTGGGCCTTTGTAGTTCCGCAGCCTAAGAAATCTGCGAGTCCGTTGATACCTTTGATGAGTTCTCGTGGTTCAACTTCCATAGGTGTCTGCTTGATCACTTCTGTTTCAAATTCTTCTAGGAGTAATTCCAGTAACTTTTTCTGTGCGCATGCACTTTCGTACATAGTGGTGAGAAGTTCCTTCATCACCTCTTTTTTGTTTTTTATAATCTTCGTTGTCTTCATTGGCGTACAATCTTATTGTTTTAAATTGTACTCCAGTTTCGAAGAAAGTTCTATTTATATGGAGATTTTATATGCAAAAGTATTTGGTGAAAAATGGTTATTGTTATAGAAAAAACGAAATAATCTAATTATCTATTGTTTCCATCATGGCTTCAGGTTTGCATATTCCTTTGCCCATTTTAAAAAACGAGCTAGCCCTTTGACGATTTTAAGTAATCTTTAAATTCTTTTCTTGTCAAGGCAACACCGACGGCGGCATTTCTATCCAAACCATATATGAAAGGCTTTTCTAAGGCTTTGTAATCTGCAAGTTTGAGACATATTCGAATAGACTTGTCAAAACCTTTGTATTTTGAAGTCTTTCCAGCTTGCTCCAATGCTTCCTTTTCTCTTTTCAAAGTTTCGCCCATATCAATAATCTCTACAGATTCAACTCTATAGAAACCGTTCACAATGTGATTATCAACAGGCGCGAAATACTTTATCTTCTGAAAGTTTACACCAGACAAGATAGAACTATAGCCCGAAATAAAGATACTAGATTGCCCATTCCTCACAAGTTCAGGTGCAGCATTAACATGAGGGTCAACGAGCGACAGGTAATATGCGCCCTTAATAATAGGCTCATCGGTATATTCCAACCCCCTTTGCGGTATAGAAGATTCAAGAAGGGTTTGTACTGCGTCCTCATCCATTATCCACTTCTCAATCTGTTTATATAATACATCTTCAGACGATGTCGGATCAATAAGCAGTTCATTATAGATGCCATCTTCATTGAATAGTTGATTCCAATGACCACCTGGTTTTAACGGATAGGCTCCAATATTTACTTCATCAATGCTTTTATGATAATACGAGCCCGAGAATTGTTCCTTCGTAAGATTGCCTGGATATAACACATAACCGCCTATCACTTCCTTCTTCAATTTCTCATCGTTAGCATGAGTATAGTATATGGCATCACGATAACGATGCAACTGATTGATTGCATCTACTGGTGGAACTTCTACACCATTTCTTGCAGGAATGGAAGTGTCTCGTATTCGATACTTTGCATCAAAGAGATAGGTATATTGTATCTTATCGTTGGTCTTACTAAGGCGTAGTACAATGTCTGGACGTTGCTCTGTCGTCTTGGACGTGGTTCCTGCAATGTCTGTGTTTTGGCTCACAGAAGTTTCATCCGAAAGATGTTCTTCGTCATCGGTGGTTGCATTGTACATTACTGAGGCTAGTTGTACTTCTGGCTTTTCATTATCCAAGAAAACCACCTCAGATTTGCTACCTTGAATCAATGACTTGATAAACTCACCTTCCATTTTGCTGCCATCCACGCGTGGAGTTGCCGTATTACGCAAGATGTGTTGGACGATGTTCTTAACCTTGATGAAACACCATATTTCATAAAGTTCAGAAATGTCCTTCACTTCAAGTTGCATGACCCCATCCTGCAGATCGTAACCGCACTGCAGGATTATCCATTGCTCATAGATGTCCCTGTACCCAGCCGCCTGTTTCATCACAAGCGAATCTTGAGTGAAACCTTTGAAAGTACCGATACCTCGGAAGAATGGGTCACTTGACAATGCTGTCAGTTCATCTTCCATCGCTTTTATTTGCCGATGAATGTCAACATTGTCTGCCTTCAAGACTTTCATCACGTTTTTACTAACATGCTTGAATCGGTCGGCGATATTGTTGAGCGCATACTTCAGGAAACGATTCTCTATGGTATCTTTGCTGAGATACATTTCCTCCATCCTGTAGAGATGGGCTGGTTCATCCTTGAACTCCTCATACTCGTTCTCCAATTCTGCAAGCATGTAGGGCATTCTTTCAGCGCGTTCATAACGGATGGAAGTCTGCAATCTCCGTTTAGGATTATTAATAATAAGGCGAGAGGCATCTGTTATCTTTTCGAAGCAGCTTCTAAAAATCTGCCACCAGATAAGGTCAGTTGCTTCCTTGTCGGAGGTTCGGAAAGTCAGATATGTTTCTTTGAGGAAAGAGTAACTGAGCATGGCAAACTCTTCCTCTATGTCGCGAATCACGCTGCGTAAGTCAGTCCTATAGTCCATCTTGTAGCTAAGGACTTCGGTTGTAAAAGAAAGAGTCTTTTCTTTCCCATCTTTCTCATAGATGACTTTTATATCTGTCCTGCCAACTTGATTCTTATAATTGACAGAGCCGAAGATGATGCTATCTTCTGCTGTCACATGTTCGCTTTGTTCTTTGCCAATGGTCAATTGCAACAGCTTTATGTCACCTTTGTGCGACTTCACATGAAGGGGATAGTCTGTGTTCTCAAAGAAAAAAGCATCCCATCCGCTTGTGTCATCTTCACCAACCCAACCGTCTTCACCATTGGCAAAAACGACTCCCTTCCTGAACATCACTCCTTCAGAGGTCTGGCCATAGAAAGCCCTCTTGCGTGTCAACGTATCTGGTTGAGCATCGTCAATCAGAAGGTTTGAAACGCATTCACCTATTCGCTTGCGATAGTTAGGGCAAGTGAAGCACAAGGTGATGTCCTCATTGCGTATTTCAAGATGTTCTATGATATTGCTGCCTGCCATTATGTCCAGTAAGAAACGAATTGTTTGTCACGTAGAGTCTTTTCCATTTGTTGAAGTTTCTTGTTGGATTTCGGGTAAGCACTTTCGGTGATAACTTCCCGAAGTTCTTCAAGTTTTGTTCCAATAGAACGCTTGTCACCCTCTATGCGTGAGAGTATCTTCATAAGTGTAAACTCGTCGAGAGCAGTTTCCACCGTTATCCCACTATCAAACTGGTGTGCTGCGCTAACGTAGAGCAAAGCTTCGTTTGCTGCGCGATACCCCAATTTGAAAGGAGTCTCTTCCAATTTTGTATTGATAGCTGAAAGGTATTCTTCCACCTTGTCGGCACCATTGTCCTCAGCTTCAAGACCCCGTATTGGACGGTCTATAAGCAATTCCTTTGTAGTTTCATCGAACTCAGCCATATCATTTTCCGTTTCACCAGTAAAGAACTTGTCATACTCAACGTCATTCATAACGATAGACATTGCGCGATCAAGTACCTTGCGTGAAAATGAAAATGTTGTTTCATCCATGTTGACTGTACCAAGCACCAGCAGGTTCTTGGGCAGCGTCAATCCTTTATTCTTAAATCGCTCAACTAATTTTGCTTCAAGACTGTCTGGCACTGCATTTGCAGCATCAACCTTGCCAATAAGGTGATTGAGCATTTGCGTGCAAACATCCTCACCAAAATCCCTGAATGGCTTGATGATGGGATCTGTTTCATATTCACCATTTTCCATCGAACGGCTTTCTATGGCACTTAGGAACTCAGCAAAGTATTGTTCTACAGGAGCAAGGTTCATTTCGTCAAGGCACAGAAAGAATGGCACATCTTGATGTTTCCACGCTCTTGCCAGAAATTCAACAAATGGAGTAAACTCATAATGAGCCCCACCTATATTTGACTTATAACCTACCACTTCCAAAGAGTTGTGCCAATTAGGCTTTACTTGAACAAGTTCAAAGTTCATCGGCTTATGTAGTTGCCATCTGTCAAATCCTTTCTCGACAGATTGGGGATCATACAACTTCTGTAATTCTTCCGTGACACTAGCCTGTGCCAGTTTTCTAGCTATGCGGCTTTTGCCTGTACCGGAAATTCCAGCAAGAAGCATAAAGGGCTTTGTGCATAGAGCTGATAGATATTTTCTGTTAGCATCTTCCAATTTAGAAGCAGAACGTTGTAGCTCATCAATCTCTTCCTTTATCGTGGAATAATCAACAATTTCTCCAATTTTATGAGGTTTGCTTGGTACCCATATCAAATGCTTTACTCGTCCGATTTTACATGAGTAGAATTCGGATGTATGAGCAAAAATAGCCTCCATGGTTGAACGGACATTCCCACTGCCATTAAGTACATTGTCAAATTTAAATGGTCTGTTTTCCTTTATACTATATACTAATGTATTAAGGATGTCCGTTGTCATGCTTGCGTTTTTTTCAGACCTGTCGGCATTTACTCTAACTATGTCAACTTTAATATTATCTCTATCGACAGAAATAAGCTTTGCTTTGCTTTCCCCTCCACTAACATAGTCGAACTCTACGTTTTTGGGAAGTTGTTCAATCAAATCGAGAATATGGTTAATCGTCATTTTCATATTGCTGGATTATTTTGGTGAATATAATCATAAATAGTCTCGGCCACACCATGTGCGGCAATATACGGAACACCGTTACCAATGGTTTTGAATGCATCGGTAAGAGTTATGTTTTCCGGAAGAACGAAATCTGCAGGCAATGTTTGTATTGCTAAAGCTTCTGCAACAGAGATTCTTCGGGGCAGATAAGGATGAATATGAACTTCATTGTTACCATATGCGGCAGTGGGAGAATACCTCCACCTGTGCAATCTTTTGTAGCATTTTTTTTCGTCATCACCCTCGTCTTTTGTTGTGAAACGCCTTATTCCTGCTCGAGGTTGAAAATACATATTCCTATTTGGATGATGCGTCACGTTATTGATATTCCACCAGTGCATAACAGTTAGTTCTTCAATGATCCCTTCTGGCATTTCGGTGGGAACGCCTTCGTGATATGGCGTCTTCTTTGGCCATGGAAGTTGTTTTACCTCTTCTAAATCATAATCTATATGCTGTTGCCAGGGGAATCCTTGTAATACAAAATCTGCTGATGGTAGATGAAGCGCATCGATGGATTGTTGACTAAAACCTATTAAGATGATTCTGTCACGGTCTTGTGGAGCACCATATTCTAATGAATTGATTAGCCTTTCTGTCAAACTATAGCCATTGTCCCTAAATTGTTGCTTCATCTGTTCGAAGAAAGCACGGTGTCTTGCTGTTCGGTACAGCCCTTTTACATTCTCAAAAAGGAAAAAGTCTGGACGAGCATGACAAATTAAATCGGCATAGGTCTGAGACAATTTTCCGTTGTCTCCATCCTTACCTCTGTTTTTACCGGCAACACTAAAGTCTGGGCAAGGTGGACCGCCAATGAATCCTGTAAGATTATGTGCTTTAGATTCGTTTACAAGATTAACTAAGTTCTGCATCATTTCTGGGTGGTGGCCGTCAACATAATGCATTATGTTTTCTACATGATGTCCGTACAATGGTTCAGGAAGATGCATATTTTGCCGTGCATAACGATAAACATCATTAAATGCTTTGTGAAACTCATTCACAAAGACTATATTATAATGTCCCTCAAGTTCAAATCCCAAATCCAGAAATCCCGCACCAGAGAAGAAAGAGAAAATATTCATTTACAGAAGTATATTTGATTATTGATTATCTGTTAACAAGTCCTTTATGTTGACATTAAGAACCTTCGCAATCTTGTTTAACGTTTGTAGGTCTGGTTGCGATGCATTGGAACACCAACGACTTGCGGTTGTTGTACTAACACCAAGTTGCTCAGCAAGCCACTTGCCAGTTTTCTTCTGTTCCACTAAAACAACTTTCAATCTATTTAAATCGTTCATTGTTATTTTATTTAAGTTCAATGCAAAGGTATTAACATATTTTGAAATAGCAATAGAAGTTCATGCCTTTTTATATTTTTATAACGATTTTCATAGAAATAGAGATCCGTTTATAATTACGAATTGCCTCGGGGCGTGGTATAAAAGTATAATAGTATTCATATCCGTTTTAGTTCATAGAATTGTTGTATCCCCCAATTGCATTGCGAGAGTAATGAAACTTACAAATATCCCTAGTAGTAATATGTCCCCAATGACAAACCACATAATTTCGCTTGATTGCTTTTAGTAGAATTGGCGGTGCCTCGGCATAGCTCAAATAAGTTTGTCTCTACAATCGGTTTGCACATGTTTCCTGTATTAAGGAAGATTAGGAATTAAATAAGCTTGTTTTCCAATAATCAATTGTTTCGGGTGAAATTCAAAGTTGGTGTTGTTTGTTCGTGGATGACCAAAGTAAGTCCTTTACATCGACATTAAGACACTTCGCTATTTCAAGCAGAGTCTCAAGACCTGGTTGTGATGTATTAGTACACCACTTACTCACTGTTGCTGGGTCTTTGCCTAGTTGCTCGGCCAACCACTTGTTAGTCTTCTTTTGCTCTGCGAGCACAACCTTCAATCGGTTGATATCTTCTCTTGCCTGTTTCATATATAATTGCGTTTTGTGCAAAGTTAATGATTTTTTGGGGAAAATCGATGAATAATAGGCTCTTTTTCACAAAAAACCACAAATATTATGCTAATCTCTTGGAAAATTGCCTTAAAATTCCTAATTTTGCTTGCAAAAGAATAATTATATGAAGATACAAACCTATGATTCTAACGGAATAATTACCTCAAGCAATAATGTTGAGGGTAGTGTTCCTGAATACATAATGGAGTTTGATGACTCTATGTCCATTTTTAATTTTAGTGATTCGGAATACAAATTGATTAAATCAAACTCCTCAAAACCTAAACGCAAATACTTAATAGAGAAATACAAGTGGCTTATTAAATATGATTATGAACTATATTGTAAAACATGTGAATATGTCGATATTGAAAGACAAATACATTATAATTTTGTTGGAACTCCCATTGTCGACAATATCCCTGATCGTATTGATGATATTTTACGAAAGTATAGAGATAATTGGTCTATTGCTATGCTTAACTACTCTTTTGCAAAGGCTATGCAATTCTTTAGGTCCAAAGATCATATAAATGCTTATATCTGGTTAAAATATATCACTTCAGATAGTAATATAAGTTGGACAAATTTCAAAAAACAATTCTATAATTCGAAAGAATTTGACTATAGTGATATTGTAAAATTTCGAGAAGGTGGAGATGGCTATGGCGTTAGTTGTTTTAAGTCATTTCTCTGCGTTGTAAATTGCGTCAGAAGAGCAAGTAAAAAGACGGATAGCTATATTACCAAAATATTGTCTGTATTACCATCATATTATAATAGTTTACCAACACCACTTGATTTAGAAAAGGACGATGTGGTGACTAAAATTTTAGAGTGTCTATGTTCGAATGGAGGCAAGGGAAGAAAGAATCTGTATAATATAATATCAGCATATAATATCTTTTGTGACCACATAGTGACTTCTTCATCCGTCAGTTGTTATATAAGAAGAATGATTAGTCCTGAATATGTATTTGTTATTAATGATAAAAATGGTTCTATTAAAATTAGTCTTGCAAAAGAAGAATATGCCTCGGTGCTAGTAGATGTCCAGAATGACGATACGTATGTTAATGCCATTAAGGATTTTATACAAAAGAGATATGGCGAGTATGTGGCTAAAGAGCACTCGTATATTGAAGAGCAGATTAATAATCAGATTTATGATGCGTTCGGAGTTACACTTCAAGGAGGGAATACTAAAAAGTGGAGAGAATTTTACCGTATAGTTAGAAATAAGTTTGATGAAGGTTCAAAAATTTCCGAACGTTCAAATCCTTCATTTTATTACAACTTGCTATTTGCAACCAATGATAACCCATACAAAGATTTTGAAATCAGTAAAAGGTTCACAACAGAACTTCTTTTTATTTGTAATGAGCTTAACGGTATTCGCATAAATGAAATATTTGATAATATATATTGCCTGAATTATATTAAAAAGAAAGTTACTAACGATACTATTATAAATGATCCATTTGTAGTTTATCCAGATGGTATAGAGTCACACACAATGGATGAACTTTACAATAGAATTATAGATTTTCTTACCCCAATTTTGTGTGATAAAAAATTCGTTCAGAATAATTGGCTAAAGGGAGATGGAAGATATGATTTTAAGGCGAAGTTCAAGAACCTACTCGCTTTAAAAGATGATAATAACTCTATAGTTGTTAAGGAACTTAGAGAAAATCTTCTTAGAAACATTCCATTTAAATGCGAAAGCCGTCCTGGTTTTACTCAAGGTTTCAACATCAAACTACTTTGCAATATAATTGGAGCGTTGAGTAGTGAAAAAGGAGGTAAAGTGCGCGTTTTTCGTGAGAATACTGCTCAGCCAATAATTACAAAATTATGTGTTGACCGCAATATCGGTGGAAACAGTAGTTATAGAAACTATATATTAAGATACAAAAACTTTGGCTCCTCTTATACCTTGTTTAAGAATATAGAAGTTGTTCATTACATACAAATAGTTTTTAAAGTTGCAAAAAGTGACTGAGTTTCTTTGATATTCAAGTCTTTATAGGTTAACTTAATCTGTTCATTCCGTAACTATAACATTCTCAAGTCATGTTTACTTGAGAAAGCTATCGGTGACGAATAGTATTCTTGTTTTAGTGAAGTTATAGTCTCAGAACGAATCCCCGTAGGGTCGAGTTTTTGTGGTTTCATAAGATTGCTATTTACCATTGTTTACCACAAGGGTGAATTTAACAGCCTGTTATACAGGGTGTTATGTTTACCACAAAGTATTGTTTACCCGCTATCTGTACTTTTTTTAGGAATGTAACAGAATCCGCCGTATCTTTGCAGCAGAACTTAAAAGCAAAGATTTATGGCAACACGTTTTTGGGACATTGAAACTGCAATTGCAGAAGCGGAAAAGAAGGCTGATTTCATACAAGAGTTAGCTCTCGAAATCCGTAAGGAATTATTTTACGATCCCATCAAAGGTTTCAACCACAATATGGGTGGGGTTCGCACTAGAGCGTTACAGCAAGACGCTATTAACAAGGTTAATGCTATTACGGATGGCTTCATTACCTTCCACTTCGTGTCACATCGCAGGTTGTGGTTTGAGATAAAGGGCGTTGACAAGCGTTATACTATCCATACTGCAAACGAATATGACTACTATACAAAGGAGTCTGCTGCCACTAACCCGTACAATAAGATAGCGGCAGCAGTCATCAAGGCTCTAAAGGAGAGGGATGAGATGGAAAGAATGTATCAACTATTAGTAGCAGCATAACTATGGGAGAGATGTTTTTTACATTGGGTGCATTGCCCGTTCGTATGAAGAGACTTGGTGACAACATCGAGCATCTTTATCATACAGCAAGTAGAACCATGGTCAACACTGAACTCGTTGAACATAAGGTTGGTGGCATATATGCGCAGTTTGGTGCAGATGAGTACAATCAGATTGTTGTTACATTTGTCAACAAGCTTGGTACCGAGAGTGATAAGTTTGTCATCAGAGCAAGAAAAATTGCGAAGGTAGTAGATTCAATTAACGAAATATATCGTATATTAATAAAAAAAGGTTTTACAACTATGCGTAAAAAAGACAAGAAGACTGTTGCAGAAACAACAGTAGTAAGTAACGAGGTAAGTAACGCCACGACAGTGGTAAGTGATAACCGTTCAGATTCTGCTGAAGTTGATATGCTGGTGGAATTCATCCTTCAGCATTATGCTCATTCCGGTATCCTTTACGAACTTGAGAAGTTTGTGAATGTACCACAGCTGTGTCAGGAGAAGAGCTGTGGTGCCGTGAACAATGTCGTTTTTAATGGCGATAACATCGCTATTGAAGGCGCTAATAAGGTCTGCATTTCATTCAATGTGGTAGACGTGGATCAGTCTGTGCTTCGTGAGCAAGTCATTTGGGCCCTTCAGACAGTTGTTGAACGGCACAAGCAACTCCCAGAACAGAAGGTTAGTAATACCGAGCACTTGGGACCAGCGACAGAGGATAAGGTGGAAGCAGAGGAGAAGATCAAGAGCGTGACGAAAGTCAAGACCTTTAGATGGAAGGTTAGCGAGAAAGCTGCAGAACGATATAACGAAGCTGTTGGTAAAGGTGTTGATGCTCTGGAGCCAATCCTTAAGGGACTTAGTCCTAGTGCATCAAGCCAGAGCATTCGCTGCTATCTAAAGAAATCTGCATGCGACTCTCGGCTTAGGTTACCGGACACGTCCGGAGAGACTCTTGCTAAGAACTTGAGTCAGTACAACGTAGAACTTTTGCATACCTTATGTGCGTCTGCGGACTGTAAGATACCCCCGTTCTTACAGAAAAAAGTTGCAACTGTCGCATCAAGTTCAAAGAGCATGATGAGAGCATAAGCAAGCCATACACTTAACTTTTATCTGAACTGAGAGACCCTTTCGGCACCCTTGCCGGAGTGCCAAAAAGAGTCTCCTTGGGGATGCTATGGCTAAAAAATGAAGTAGAAACAATAAAAATGATTTACAAATGAAAAAAAGAATTATTATTAGAGTGTTCTCCGCATTTGCCGGGTTCGACACACAGTTTATCGCACTTCTTGCATATGCAAGATGGTACAACCAGAATGCCAACGGTCCTCTGATCGAGTTTGTACTTGTGGGGTGGTGTGAGATTGACAAGGATGCTATCGTTTGTCACAATGCTTTATTTCCAGAAGCAAAGAGCTGTCACTACCCTGACATTACGAAAGTCGATTGGGAAAGAGTTCCTGATTTCGATGTGCTAATTTACTCGTCCTGTTGCCAAAGTTTGACAAGAGCAGGATCTCAAAAAGGCATGACGGAAGGTTCTGGCACGCCGTCTTCTTTAATATGGTATATCCGTGATGCTATTAAAGTCAAGAGACCAAAGATCTGCCTTCTTGAGAATGTCCCACCTTTACTAGAAACAAAGTTTGAGGGTATGTTTGAAAAGTGGACCAACACTGTATCAGAACTGGGATATCGCAACACTTGGTCAACTATGTGCGCAGCTGATTTCGGTGTTCCACAGAATAGGAACAGAGCCTTCTTGGTCTCAGTACGAAATGACATCAAGAAGAATGTATATTTTCCTGAACCTGTTGGTTGCAAAGTACAAGCAGAATCACTGCTGGAGGAAAATGTAAATGAAAAATATTATTACTCAGAAAAGGATGCTGCTGCATTTGTCTTCAACTTGGAGGATAAAACAGCTGCAGATTTCGAAATGCCCCAGATTCATAATAAAGGTAGGTGTTTCAGGAAGATAATAACGCCTTCATGCAAGGGGTATAACATCCATGTATGTCCTACTATAGTTGCTGACAAGAACTATGGAAAGACCAACTATAAAAAACTCTTGTCTTCAACCCACTATCCAAGACCTGGTGTACTTGAGATATGGCATACCACGGAGCAAGTTATGATTCCCTATATGGAGATAATCGATAAGGCAGTTGCTGATACTGATCGTAAGTTTGAGATTATCAATAGAAGTAAGGATGACATCCTTGCGCAGATTAAGAATATGGGCGTTGGAGATTATTTTAGGCTTCGAAGACTAACACCATCAGAGTGCTTTCGTTTAATGGGTGTAGATGAGAAAAACATCAGGAAACTCACCTCTTCTGGTGTCCCAGAAGGTCAGCTATACAAAATGGCAGGAAATGCGATCGTTGTGGACACTTTGTTCAACCTCTATAAGAGCATATTTTCAGACTATCTAAATGGCATGTGATTGTCTGTGGGCTATTAACGTACTTGACATCAAAGGGCAAACAAAACCCTCATAATGAGTTGGTTTTGATTTGCCCGTATTTTATTGGGAGGTGAAAAAGACACGATTATTATCTTTTATTCATTGAGTTCATTCTCAATCTGATGAATATATATATACTCTTTCAACTTCAAAATCTCTTTTTTTAAGGTGGTTATTTCATCTTCCCTTTTTTTAATTAAAGATTTCTGCCAACTAACATAGCTTTTAAGTAAACCACGTTTTTCTAATTCGTCTATATTAGGATCTGTGGAATCATCTAATTCTGGAACTTCATTTTCAGCAGTTTGTTTTCCTCTTGACAAGCAAAGGCCGTACATTGACATATACCTGTAAGCTGTTCGTCGAGATATATCCCAATTTTCCATAATAGCCTCAATTTTCTCTGACTGACTCATGTCATTATTAATGCATCGCATAATGTCTTCTTTACATTTAATCTGAGGTTTGTGTGCTATTTTTCCTTGAGGTCTTTTTAAAGGCTGAAAATCACCAATCTTTTTGATATATCTCTCAAAGGCACTCATTTCAGAATCATATAGTTTTATTAATAGTTTATTAATGTCATCTGGAAGAAATGTCCATACCGCATTGTCATCATAACCATTAATATTATATACAACAAAAAATTTTAGAAGCAATTGGAGTACTGCAATATCAACCTCAAAGCGATAAACTTCTTCATACTTTGAGATTAATAAGGCGACTTCCATTTTGGCCAAATCTAAGAATTTGTCAAATGTGTAAATAAGGCGTTTAAATGCTTTCCCATGATGAATCCGAAAATTGAATCGTTCGGCAATATAATCAGCCATATAATAGTTGTTGCATCCGTCTACATATATTTGACCGATTTTTCTACCATTTCTAATATTGTGTTTTACACATTTTCCCCAAAGAATATTCAATTCATTTAATTTGTCCAGATATCTACGTACAGTATTTGCAGGTGATAGACCAAGTTTGGCAGAATGAACAAAATCAGTAGACAGTGTGTTAGCATTTCTCTCTACTTCCAACTCTATGATCAAAGTCGCACGATTTAAATAATTTCCTAGTGTCATAACAGTTTTCTTTCGTTTTCAATAATTATATCAGAAAGAATGCGTTTGGTTTGACAGATTATATAAAATGTGCCATTTTTTGTGCCATCTGTTGTGCCATTTTTGTGCCATCTCTTGATCTATACAGTATTAGAATAATGTATGTATTTTATAATGTTATAATAAGATGTTCTTCGAACTGCATGATAATATAAATGAAATATACAAATAATAGACTTTCTATATGTGTATAAATGACGACGTCATCTTACGTGTCCTTCAGTTTCTTCAGCTTCGCTTATCTATTATATGTGATGCCGACTGCTCGGCCTTTGGGCCTCGACGAACCGTCGGCATATTATAGTACCTCTTATGATATAAGTATCGGGTATATGAATTACTCTGGTGTTATATCGGTTTATGTTTAAGTATTCCCAAAGTACTTCCTGTAAAACTATCAAAGGACTTCCTGTAGGTCTATTCCTGTGATACAATTATTTCAATCTTAATTTTTTAACTGATACCTATTTATTAAAATGGATACTTGTTTTGCAGAAAAGTTTCCACCACGACTGGTAAGAAAACCTTCACTATTCAATTGTCTAGCTATTTCAGATAGATTCGATGTATTATTAATCAGATTTTTTATTAATGCTACAGCTCTTCTGTTATTAGGATTATTATTTGCCTTCTCTGCATTAGCCTTTTTACTATTTGTGATTGCCTTTTCAAGATTATTAGTTAGATTCTCTGGTTTTCCTAATTTGAACCCTTGATCCTTTTTTATCTGAAGAGCCTCTTTGGTTCTTTT
>JAEEGL013475063.1_pt1 | contig 13793 bp, 8 predicted proteins | sample 9134231 | NCBI WGS metagenome assembly JAEEGL01 (sample SAMN16246548, study PRJNA631951) | gut metagenome | biome: gut microbiome; feature: rumen; material: fiber-attached | host: Bos | place: Iran: Karaj | collected 2018-10 | reverse complement strand
GCTTGCCGCCCGGCCAGCCGGTGATGGTATGCTGGAGGTCGTTGAAGACCTCGATGTTGATCTTGTCGAAGGGGCCGGCGTGCTCGAGCAGCTCGCCCAGCGAATTCTCCAGGTAGTCCTGGTCCGTGAGCTTGAGGATGGGCTTGCCGACGACGCCGCACAGCCACACGACGGCCTTGCGGACGAGTTTCGGCGTCCAGTCGCAGGGACCGACCAGCCAGGGCGCCACCACGCGGGTCAGCAGGCTGCCGCCCGTGGCGTCCGTGAAGAAGCGGATGTGGTCGTGGCGCTGCAGCAGCGAAGCGGGGCAGGCCGTGGTGATCTCACCCTCGACGATGGCCTTGACGGCCTCGGCCTTGTCCTCGCCCCAGGCCATCAGGATGATGTGTCCGGCCGAGAGCATCGTGCCGATGCCCATCGTGATGGCGCTCTGCGGCGTGACCGACAGGTCGTTGCCGAAATTGCGCGCCTGGCGCTTGCGCGAACCATAGGACAGGCGCACGGTGCGCGTGCGCGTCTTCTCGTTGCTGCCGGCCTCGTTGAAGCCCAGCTGGCCTTCCTCGCCGATGCCGATCACCAGCAGGTCCAGGCCGCGCGCGAGCTTGTCGAAGGCGGCGCAGTAGTCGGAGACTTCCGCCTGCGGCACGCGTCCGTCGGGGATGTGGATGTTTTCCGGGAGGATGTCCACCTGGTCGAGCAGCGCCTCGTGGAGGCGGTGGTTGCGGCTCTGGGCTTCGTCGCCGGAAGAGGGGTAGTATTCATCGATGGAGACAACCTCCACGTTGCGGAAAGACACTTCTCCGGCGCGGTAGCGGCGGGCGAGCTCCTCGTAGAGGGGAGCCGGCGTGACGCCGGTCGTGAGGCCCAGCCGGAAGAGGGCCCCCGCCTTTTCGTTGATGGCCGTGACGATCAGGTCGGCCACGGCCGACGCGGCCGGCCCGGCCTCCGGGTAGATGTCCGTCCAGATCTTTTCGTAGTTGTGCAGAATGCCGCCAGGGAGGTCCTTCTCGATCAGGCCTCCTTCGTAAGGTAGAATGAATGGCTTGTTCATGACGGATATACTTGAACGACAAAGATAAGCATAGTTTGCACAAGTTGGAACGGCAATTGCGTAATACAACACGCAATTTGCGCATTTTCGGTTCGTGTTCCTTTTTTCTTATCTTTGTAGGATATGACTCCATTCCTGGACCAGGTGGCGCGGCATTACTATGCCGAAGGGGGCGTTGAAGACCTTTGCTTCATCGTTCCGAACCGGCGTGCGGCGCTTTTCTTCGAGAAGTACCTGGCCGGCTGCGCGGCGGAAGCCCGCCGGCCGCTCTGCGCCCCCGAGGTCTATACGATGGACGATTTCTTCTACACCCTCGCCGACGCCCGCAAGACCGACCAGGTCCATCTCCTGCTGGAGCTGTATGCCTGCTACAAGCCGCTCTACGAGGCGCAGGGCGCCCAGGCCGAGGAGCTGGACGACTTCATCTTCTGGGGCGGGGTGCTGCTCTCCGACTTCGGCGACGTCGACAAATACCTCGTCGATCCGCAGCAGCTCTTCCAGAACATCGCGGACTACCGCGGGCTGCAGGACGATTTCGCCTATCTCGAAGAAAGCCAGGTCGCGGCGATCCGCCAGTTCCTGTCGCATTTCAAGACGGGTGGCAAGTACAAGGAGGCGTTCCGCCGCATCTGGGACATCCTCCTGCCGCTCTACCGCGCGTTCAACGAACGCCTGCGCGAACAGGGCATGTCCTGCCCCGGGCAGGTGTACCGCGCGCTCGCCGAGCGCCTGAAGGACACGCCCGCCACGGACCTGCTGCAGGCGCATTTCGGACAGGTCCGCAAATTCGTCTTCGTGGGGCTCAACGCGCTCAACGCGTGCGAGAAGCGCCTGATGCGCCGCCTGCGCGACGCGCACCTGGCGGAATTCTGCTGGGACTACGGCAAGGGCTGGATCAGCGATCCGCACAACAAGTCTTCCTTCTTCCTGCGGGACAATGTCCTCGAATTCCCGCAGGCCTTCGAACCCGACCCGGAGCCGCTGCCCGTGCCGCAGGTCCACGTGCTGAGCGTCCCTTCCGCCGTGGGCCAGGCCAAGCAGGTCCCGGCCATCCTGGACGGGCTCGGCGCGCGCGGCATCGAGACGGCGGTCGTGCTCCCCGACGAGGGGCTGCTGATGAGCGTGCTCAATTCCATCCCGGAGCGCATCCGGGACATCAACGTGACGATGGGCTACCCGATGTCGGGCAGCGCCCTGAGTGCGCTGATGGACGACGTCGCCGCGCTGCAGATGCACCTGCGCGAGAAGGACGGGCAGTGGTATTTCTACCACAAGCAGGTCTGGTCCATTTTCTCCAACAGCATTTTCAAGACCTTGGCGGGCGAGGAAGGCAAGGCCCGGATGGCCGAAGTGCGCCGCCAGGCGCGTTACTATATTCCCCTGGCCGACCTGGCCGGGCTGCCGCTCTTCGAGCGCATCTTCCAGCCGGTGGCCACGGCGCCCGCCGAACGCTCCGCGGAGCAGGTCCGCGCCCTGGAAGACTACCAGCTCGCGCTGCTCAGCTTCCTCGGAAGCGCGCTGCGCACGGTGCCCGGGATGGCGCTGGAGCTGGACTTCGTCCGCGAATACTACCTCGCGGTCGGCCGGCTGCGCGACCGCGCGCTGCCGGTGCTGCCGGCCACCTATTTCCGCCTGCTGGCCAAGCTGCTGGGCGGCCTGACGGACCCGTTCCACGGCGAGCCGCTGCGGGGCCTGCAGGTCATGGGCCCGCTGGAGACGCGCGCCCTCGACTTCGACAACCTCATCCTGCTGAGCTGCAACGAAGGCATCTTCCCGCGGCGCAGCGTCGCGGCGTCGTTCGTGCCGGCCGAACTGCGGCGCGGCTTCAACCTGCCGACCTACGAATACCAGGACGCCGTCTGGGCGTATTATTTCTACCGGATGATCCGCCGCGCGCGGCAGGTCTGGCTGCTCTTCGATTCCCGCACGGAAGGGGTCAAGGGCGGGGAGGAAAGCCGCTACATCAAGCAGCTGGAGCTGCATTTCCACGCGCCGCTCACGCGCCACGTGATGCAGGCGGACATCAGCACGCCGGAGGACGAGACGCAGATCCCCAAGACGGAGGAGCATCTCCGCATCCTGCGGGAAAAGAACCTTTCCGCCTCGGCCCTGCAGAACTACCTGGAGTGCCCCGCCAAGTTCTATTACCGCACCGTCTGCGGGCTCAAGGAACAGGAAGAAGTGACGGAGGCGCTGGAAGCCAACGACATCGGCAACGTTTACCACAAGACGATGCAGGAGCTGTACACGACACCGGACGGACAGGTGTCCCGCAGCTATCTGCAGGGGCTCCTGAAAGGCGGCCGCGTCCGCGAGACGGTGCGGAAGTACATCCTGCAGGCCCTGAACACCTTCGAGCTGACCGGGCGCAACATCCTCTTCGAAGACATGGTCGACAGCTGTGTCCGCAAGACGCTCGGGCGCGATCTCGAACTGCTCGCGGCCAACGGCCGGGACGCGCTCACGATCCTCGGGCTCGAGCAGGTCCGCCGCCTCGAGATCGGCGGCTTCCATTTCATCGGTTACATCGACCGGCTGGACAGCGTCGTCCCCGGCGAAGTCCGCGTGGTGGACTACAAGACCGGCATGGTGACCGACGAAGACTTCCTGATCACGGAGGAGAATGCCGACGCCGTGGTGGACAAGCTCTTCGGCGACAGCGGTTCCAAGCGGCCCAAGATCGCCCTCCAGCTCTACCTCTACGACCGTTTCGTCGCCGGCGACCCGGCCCTGCAGGGCTGCCGGATCGTCAACTCCATCTACCAGACCTCGCGGCTTTTCGTCAAGGAAGTCGAGAGCGTCTCGCTCAACGGGCGCTTCCTCTCCCTGATGGCGGAACGCCTGGACGGCCTGCTCGCGGAGCTCGCCGACCCGGACGAGCCCTTCCGCCGGACGGGCGACGCGAAGGCCTGTTCGTTCTGTGACTTTAAAAACATCTGCGGACGATGAAGATCCTGAAAGCGAGCGCCGGTTCGGGCAAGACCTACCGTCTGTCCAAGACCTATATCGACCTGCTGCTGTCGAGCCGCGAGCCGCAGCCGTACCGGCATATCCTTGCGGTGACCTTCACCAACAAGGCGACGGCCGAGATGAAGGCGCGCATCCTGCGCGACCTCGCCCGGCTGGCGGAGAGCGACCCGAAGGCGCAGGCGCTGCTCACCGAGATGCTCCACGACTACGGCGCTTTCTCGGTCAGCACCATCGACCGCTTCTTCCAGCAGACCCTCAAGGCGTTCTCCCGCGAGATCGGGCAGTTCGCCGACTACCAGGTGGAGCTGGACAAGGATTCGCTGATCGCCGAGACGATGGACCGCATCCTGGATTCGCTGACCGAGGACGACCGGGAGCTGCTCGCGTGGCTGCGGGACCGCCTCGCCGACACGCTCGAGCAGGGGCGCCGCTTCCGGGTGGACGAAGGCCTGCTGGAAGCGGGCAAGCTGCTCAAGAACGACGAGTTCCGCGAACTGTCGGAGCAGCTGGGCGTGAACGGTGCGGAAGCCTTCGGCAAGGAGCGCCTGAAGCGCATCCGGCAGGAGTGCCGCACCGTCATCAAGACCTTCGCCGACAAGGCGAAGGAGCTCGGCTACCCGGTGAAGCCGGGCGAGCCGCTGTCCCCCAAGAACAAGAAGACGCTTTTCAAGAAACTGCCCGCGCTCGCGGAGCATTTCGACGACGCATACCCCGCCTACGCCACGGCCCTGATCCTCGACGGCCTGCTCTCCAAGCTGGGCCTCGCGGGCGAATTCTACCGCGGATTCGACGCCCTGATGAAGGAGAAGAACGTGATGTGCCTGGACGAATCCAACACGCTGCTGCGCGACATCATCGGCGGCTCCGACACGCCCTTCGTCTATGAGAAGCTGGGCGTGCGCTACGAGCATTTCCTGCTCGACGAGTTCCAGGACACGTCCCACATCCAGTGGGAAAACTTCCTGCCGCTGCTCAAGGAGAGCGAGAGCGCGGGGCGCGAAAACCTCATCGTGGGCGATGTCAAGCAGAGCATCTACCGCTTCCGCGATTCCGACTGGACCCTGCTGGGCAGCGAAGTGGAGAAGGCTTTCCCGGGCACGGTGCCCGAGCCCCTGCAGGGCAACTGGCGCAGTACGCGCGCGGTGATCGGCTTCAACAACGGCTTCTTCCCGTACGCTGCCGCGGAGCTGGGCCTGTCGGACATCTATGCCGACGTGGTGCAGACGCCGAAGAAGGAAGACCCGCAGGACGGGTTCGTGCGGGTGAGTTTCTGTGACGACCAGCTCGACGCCGTCGTCGCGTCCATCCGGCAGGCGCGTGCGCAGCATGCGGCGTGGAGCGACATCGCGGTCCTGGTGCGCAACAAGCACGAAGGTTCCGCCGTCGCGGGTCACCTCGTCGCCAACGGCATTCCCGTCATTTCCGACGATTCGCTCCTGCTCAAGTCCTCCCCGGTGGTGCGCCGCCTGGTGTCGCTGCTGAGCTGCTACGAGAACCCCGACGACGGCATCGGCCGCTTCCTGGCGGACGCGATGTCGCTGTCTTTCCCGGAGGAATACCACTCGCTGGTGGACTTCTGCGAAGCGCTCCTGCGCGCGATGCGCGAATGGGACCCGGCCTCCTTCGAGGGGCAGACGCTCTTCATCCAGGCGTTCATGGACGACCTGCAGAGCTGGGTGCAGACCAACGGCAACAACCTCCGCTACTACCTCAAGCACTGGGACGAGAAGGAACTGTGCATCGGCTCGCCCGAGAACGCCTCTTCCGTCCGCGTGCTGACGGTCCACAAGTCCAAGGGCCTCGAGTTCCCGCACGTCATCTTCCCCTTCGCCGACAAGGTGGCCCTCTACAAACACGGCGTGCACTGGAGCCGGCTCGACACGGCCCGGACGCCGTTCAGCCAGGAAGTGTCCGGCATCTACCCGGTCGATCTGGACGGGCTGGCGGGCGAGAGCCTCTTCGCCGCGGCGCGGGAGCGTGAGGAGCGCCTGCAGCTGGTGGACAATATGAATGTCTTCTACGTCGCGCTGACGCGTGCGGGCAAGAGCCTGCACATTATCGCGCAGCAACCGAGCAAGGGCTGCCGCGAGTCGGTGGGGAAGGGGACGCCGCATTACGGCAATTTCTCAGAGCTCCTCTTCCACTACCTGCGCGGCGAGGAAGAATTCAGCGCCGGCAAACCGTATGACTTCTCGCAGCGCGAGGCCGAGACGGCCGTGGCGCCGCTGCCCTTCGCGGGCGAATATCCTTCCATCCCGCTGGACGGGCGGCTGACGCCCTCGCAGGAAGCGGACGATTTCTTCGGCGAAGACGGGCGCGTCGGGCCGGAGGCGTCACCGCGCCTGCGCGGCATCGTCCTGCACGACATCCTCTCGGAGGTCGTGCGGCCCGCCGACCTGGAACGCGCCGTGCGGGATGCCGTGCGCGACGGCAAACTGGACGCCGCGGGCGGCGAAGCGGCCCGGCAGCTGCTGGGCGCCGGCATCGCCGCGCATCCGGACTGGTTCCCGGAGGCGACCGGCCCCGATGTCCGCGTGCTCAACGAGCGGACGCTCTTCAACGCGGACGGGCGCGAATACCGCCCCGACCGCGTGGTCCTGCGCGGCCGCGAGGTCACCGTCGTGGACTTCAAGTTCGGCGGCGAGCATGCCTCCTACCGCAGGCAGGTGGCGGGCTATGCGCGGCTTTGGCACGAACTTGGCTACCAGGTGAAGGGAGCGTACCTCTGGTACGTCCCGGACGGCAAAACAGAACAAGTATGTTGAGGTTTAAATGGATATCCCTTCTGGCGGGCCTGCTGCTGACCATCGCGGCGGGCGCCCAGACGCGCCAGCTCTCCGAAGTCGCGGCGCACCTGCAGACCGACCGCATCTCCCTGCGCTACGCCTGCACCGTCACCCAGGACACGCCCGTCAAACTCTCCGGCGTCCTGCTCATCCAGGGCGAATGCTACCGTGCCATGGGCAACGGCCTGGAGATCTATTGCGACGGCGCCACCCGCTGGACGGTCGATCCCGCCTCGAAAGAAGTCTATGTCGAAACCGCCGAGGGGCTCGAAGAACTCCTCTCCTGGCGTGATTCCCTCACGGAGCTGACCCTCTCCGAGGTCGAATACCTCCCCCTCTCCGACGACCTTTCCGCCTTCCGCTTCGACACCGCTTCCCTCGACTCCTCCTGGGTCGTCACCGACCTCCGCTGATCCTGCTTCCTTCCCGGCTGCGGCAGTTGCCACGGAAGGCGTATCCACCCTCGGATCGTTAGAGGGAGGGGCCCGCGCCTACGGGCGCGGGAGGGATGGAGTGAGCGAAGCGCACGGAACCTTCCGTGGCGACTGCCGCAGCGGGAAAAGGGAGAATTATTCGGCGGCGGGGATGACGATGCGGTAGGTCTTGGCGGCCTTGTTGGTGAGTTTGTCGCTGCGAAGCCAGAGGTTGGCTTCTTTCAGGAAGAAATAGGTGGTGCCGTGCTCTTCGGCGAAGTCCGTCAGGTTGGGGATGGGTTCGCTGACCGTGACCGTCTCGCGGGGCGCGATGTAAGGATATGAATCCTGCACGTGGAAACCGAAGTCCTCCGGATGCTCGAAGAAATACTTGGCCGTGAGGATGCGGAACATGTAGCGGGACGTCTCGGCGGGCAGGAAGAGGTCCATCGCCTTCTTCTGGCGCTGGTTCGTGATGCGCTGGGAGATACCGCCCTGGCCGGCGTTGTAGCTGGCCGCCACGGTCATCCAGTCCCCATATTTCGCGTACGCCTCCTTGAGATACTTGCAGGCGGCTTCGGTCGACTTGGCGATGTGGTAACGCTCGTCCACCTCGTCGGTCACCTCCAGGCCGTAGGAGCGGCCGGTGCCCTTCAGGAACTGCCAGAGGCCCGCGGCCCCGGCCGTAGAGACGGACTTGGGGTCGAGGTTGCTCTCGATGGCCATCAGGTATTTGAGGTCCTCGGGGATGCCGTTCTTCTGCAGGATCGGAACGACCTGGCGGAAGATGCGCTCGGCGCGCTTGAGCATCAGGGTGGAATTGGTGTGGGCGTAGGTGAAATTGATCAGCTCGCGGTCCATCCGCTCATAGAGGTCCGGACGGTCGAAGCGGTAGGTCTGTCCGGCGAAATCGATGAAGGCCGGCACCTGCGGGGCCTGCGGGTGGACGATTTCTTCGGAGACATAGGCGGCCTGGGCACAAGCCGTGACGGGTACCGCGAGGGCCGCGGCAAGCAGGAGGGATACGAACGGTCTGGTCATGGTGGGATGATTAAATCCGATGCAGGAACGCGTCGAGGATGGGCTCGAGGGTGTTGAGGTCGGGCACGAGGACCTGGCGGGGCTTGGAGCCCTCCTGCGGGCCGACGATGCCGGCGGCCTCCAGCTGGTCCATCACGCGGCCCGCCTTGGCGTAGCCCATGCCCAGCTTGCGCTGCAGGTCCGAGGTCGAGCCGCGCTGGCTCAGGACCACCATCTTGGCGGCCTCCTCGAACCGCTCGTCCACCTTGCTCATATCGACCATGCCGCCGCCTTCGCCGCCTTCCGCACCCGGCTCCGCCGGAGAAGGAAGATAATACGGCGTGTTGTAGCAACGGCCGTAGCCGACCTGCTCGCCGATGAACTCCGTCACCGCGTCGATCTCCTCGCCGCTGATGAAGCCGCACTGGATACGCTCGGAGTCGATGCCGGCCGAGAACAGCATATCGCCGCGGCCGATCAGTTTCTCGGCGCCCGGCGCGTCGAGGATCGTCATCGAGTCCACGCGGGAAGCCACGCGGAAGGCGATCCGCATCGGGAAATTGCTCTTGATGATACCCGAGATCACGTCCACCGAAGGACGCTGCGTCGCCAGGATGACGTGCAGGCCGGCGGCACGGCCCTTCTGCGCGAGGCGGATGATCGAATTGGTGATGCTCCGCGAAGCCGCGCGCGCATCCGGGGACGCGCCCGTGGTCATCGTCAGGTCGGCATACTCATCCACCACCACGACGAGATAGGGGAGGTAGCGGTGTCCGTGGTCGGGGCGGAGCTTGCGCTCCTTGAACTTCTCGTTGTACAGGGTGATCTTGTTGACGCCCGCCTTGCTGAGCAGCTCATAGCGGTCGTCCATCTCGGTGCAGAGGGAACGGAGGATCTTCTCCGCGTCCTTCGGCTTCTTGACGATCGCGTTGGCGCGCTCGTCGTCCTCGTCGGTCGAATCCGGCAGCACCGCCAGATAGTGCTTGAGCAGCTGTCCGTAGGCGGAGAACTCCACCATCTTCGGGTCGATGAAGACGAACTTCAGCTCCGAAGGATGCTTGCTGTAGAGCAGCGAGGATACGATGACGTTGAGGCCCACGGACTTGCCCTGCTTGGTCGCACCGGCGATCAGCAGGTGCGGGGCGTCGGCGAGGTCGAACACGCGGACCTTCTGCGTGATCGTGTAGCCGATGGCCACCGGCAGGTCCGCCTTGCTGTTGCGGAACGCCTCGTCGTTGAGCAGCGCCTTGAGCGGGACGATCGAGGAGAAATCGTTGGCCACCTCGATGCCCACCGCGTCGGACAGCGTCACCACGCGCACGCCCTTGGCGTTGAGCGACAGGGCGATGTCCTCCTGGAGCTTCTTGATGTCGGCGATCTTTACGCCCGGGGCGGGATACACCTTGTATAGCGTCACCGTCGGGCCCACGATGGCCTTGACGTCGGTGACCTGGATCTTGTAGTTGGAGAGCGCCGCGCGGATCTTGTTGTTGTTGCGCGTCAGCTCCTCGGTAGAGACCTCGCGCCGGCCGCTGGAATAGCTCTCCAGCAGGTCCAGCGACGGGAACTTGTATTTCGGCAGGCCGTCCGGCGGGTCCAGGCGGTTGTCGATGGGCGACAGGTCCTCGACCTGCTCGGCCTCCAGGCCGGTGTCCGCGACGATCTCGAAGTTGCCGTCCGCCGCCTCGCCGGCTTCCGGCGCAGGCGCGACGCGCGAATCCGGTCCGCCGAAGACGTCGTCGGGAATCCCTTCGGGAAGCTCCTCCTCCGCGGGCGCGGCTTCCGGGGCCGCCTCCGCTTCCGCGGCCAGGGCGGCCAGCGAATCCGAAGCTTCTTCCAGTTCCTCTTCGGCTTCCTCCTCGGCCTCTTCTTCCGCTTCCTCCACGTCCACCGGCTCCGCCGGCTTCTCCTTCTTCTGCCCGATGGAAGCGAACCAGCGGTTGAAGCGCTTGGAAGAGAAGAACAGGAACGCGGCCGTCAGGATGACGAGGAACAGGCCGGTGACGATCGTCCCGAAAAGGTTCTCGGCCCAGGCCACGGCGGCTGCGCCGCAATGGCCGCCCAGGCCGCCGCCGAAGAGCAGCTCAAGCCCGGCGCACTTGCCGATATAGGCCAGGACGATCGAAGAGATGAAAGCGCCGAAGAGCGCGATCAGGGCGGTCTTCAGCAGCGATTTCGACCAGCGGTGCGCCAGCAGGCGCACGGACATGGCCGTCAGGATGATCAACAGGGAGAAACTGCCCAGGCCGAAGAGCTCGCACACCAGCAGGTGGCCGGTCCGGAAGCCGAGCTTGCCGGCGGCGTTGCCCACGGCCCGCCCCGCCTGCATCGCATCGGGGTCGCCCAGCAGGCTCATGTCCTCCCGCCAGTGGAAGAGGTAGGAGAACGTGGATATGAAGATGAACAGGGTCAGGGCGGCCACGCAAAGGCCGGCGATCCGCACGGCTGCGGCCCGCTCCTCTTCGTCCCAGGATTTCCAGAATCTCATTTACTTCTTCTTGAAGGAACGCTTGTAGTTGTTCTTGCCCCGCTGCCGGTTGCGCTGGCTGCCCGGCTGGCCCACGTTGATGCCCATGCCGGGACGCGCGAAGTTGGCGTCGCCCGCGATCTTGCTCAGGCTGAGCCCCTCGGGCACCCGGAGCTTGTAGTCGGAGAGCTTCTCGATGTCGGCGAAGATGGTCTCGTCGGCCACGCTGTCCTTGTTCCAGATCAGGTATTGCGTACGCATGTAGATGGCGAGCGAACGGATCATTTCCGTCTTCACCTCGCCGTCGGGCTGCTCGCAGAGCAGTTTGATGATGCTTTCGATGTTGCGCCCGTAGTGGAAGGCCCGGATGCGCGTCCCCTTCATCGGGACGGGGACGGGGGCCGTGGCGAATTCCTCGGCCACGGGGCAGGGGTACGGGGAATCCACGTCCAGGTCGTAGCCGGCGATCATGTAGAGGTGGTCCCAGAGCTTATGGTCGAAATTCTCCTGGGTGTGCACCTGCGGGTTGAGGAGCTCCATCACCTTGACGACGGCGCGCGCCTGCTCGGTGCGCTTCTCCTTGTCGGGGATGGACTTGAGCTGCTCCACCATCTTGAGGACGTTGCGTCCGTATTCGGGCATGGCGAGCTTCTCGCGGGAAGTGTTGTAATCCAGGGTATGTTCGGTCTCGTTCAGATTCATATCGTCCTAATGTCAATGAACAACAAAGGTAATCATTTTTGCGGAATATCCTCCAACTGCGCCCGGGCGCGGAAGCCGTCGGACATCCAGGTCCCGTCGGCCATGATCAGGTAGCCCTCGAGGTCCGGGCGCCCTTCGATCAGCGCTTTGGCGCCCTCCGGGCCGAGGACCATGCAGGCCGTGGCCAGGGCGTCCGCCTCGGCCGCGGTCGGGGCCACGACGGTGGCGCTGAGCAGGTCGTGCGTGACCGGATAGCCGGTGCGCGGGTCGATGGTGTGGGCGTATTTCCGGCCGTCCCTGATGTAGAACTTGCGGTAGTTGCCGGAGGTGACGAGCCCGCAGGCGCCGCCGTCCGACTGCCAGATGCCGCGCATGTCCTGGCCGGGCGTCACGTTGTCGTCGACCGGGTTGTCCACGCCGATCGTCCAGCCGCGTCCGGCCGCGTTGACGCCGGCGCAGTAGATCTCGCCGATGTCCACGAGCATGTTCTCCACGCCGAGTCCGCGCAGGTAGGCGGCCACGACGTCACAGGAATAGCCCTGCGCGATGGCGTTGAAATTCAGGACCTTCTCCTCCTTGCAGGCGAGCAGGGCCGCGTCCACGCGCGCCGGGTCGGGCAGGCTGTCGGAGGTGAAGCCGAAGCCCCAGATGTCGAAGAGCGGGGCGGAGGCCACGTCGAAGGCGCCGCCGGTCTCCGCGCGGTAGCGCTCCGACAGGGCGCGCACTTCGCGGAAGAAGCGGTCGGGGACGATCTCCTCGCCGCGGTTGTATCGGGTCAGCAGGGAATTCTTGTTGTAGCCGGACAGGCTGAAGTCGATGGAATCCAGCAGGGCGTCGATGTGCGCCTGGATCTCTTTGGCGGGCGTCCTGACGCCGGCCAGGTCGGCCTTGACGCTGTAGATGCCGCCCTGTGCATAGCCCGAGAAGACGACGTAGCGGTGGGACTGGCAGCCGGTGGCCAGGCAGGCGGCCAGCAGGATGGAAAAAAAGATGGGGTGTTTCATCGCTTCGGCAAAGTATTTGTACAAAGTTAGCGGATTTTCGCGCAATTTTGCGCATATTTGCAAATTGTATGCACAGAGTTAATATGAAGTTGAGCAGATGGTTGCTCCCCGCCGCACTCGTCGCCCTGGTCGCGACGGCCGCAGGGTGCAAGAAGGAAGAAACCAAGGAGTACAAGAGCCTTTCCGGCGACCTCTCGCTGGAGCTTCCGGCCTTTGTGCAGGCCGGATATTCCAAGACGTTCATGATCGATACGCTGATGACCCTCTCCTGTCCGGACGGGTACGCGATCGGCTATTACTTCACGGATCCCGTCACCTCGAAGCGCGACACACTCGTCACCGCGGACGGCGTAATCAAGAAGCACTACTATACCTTCACGGCCACGGACCAGCTGGAGGACCAGACGCTGATGCTGACGGCCTTCCTCCCGGTGAAGACCGGCTACAGCGGGCAGACCGCCAACGCCACGTTCACGATCGTCCGTTCCGGCCTGGACGGCAACGGCTCGATCACCGGTTTTGACACCGCCGCCAGCGCCGGCACCGTCAAGGACGCCCGCGATGGCCGGGAATACAGCTATACCAACATCGGCGACCTCTCCTGGATGCGTCAGAACCTGGCCTGGGCCGGGGCTGGCCGCCCCTTCTGGGACTGCGCCGCCATGTCCGACATCTTTGGCCGCTATTACACCTGGGAGGAGGCGCAGACCGCCTGCCCCGCAGGCTGGCGTCTGCCGACCGATGCCGAGTGGACGGGCCTGAAGGAAGGCGCCGAAGCCGGCAAGGACATCTACGGGCTGGCCGGCCAGCTGATGGCTGACCTCTATTTCAACGGCGACCGGCTGTGGGAGTACTGGCGCGAGGTGAAGATCACCGACGCGCTCGGCTTCTCCGCGATCCCCGCGGGCTATGCCGGCGTGGGCGGCGGAGTCTCCGACTTCAAGGGCACGTATTCCTACGCCACGTTCTGGACCGCGACCGAAGAGGGCGACCTCGCCGTCTGCCGCTACTTCCAGGAGAGCCGGGACATCGTCTATCGCGGCAAGATGTCCAAGACGGGCTTCGCCTGCCCGGTGCGCTGCGTCAAGGAGAAATAGCCGCCACCGTTTCCAGAAAATGCAAGAGAGCCTGGCCGATTCCGTCGGCCAGGTTTTTTATTGCCTCCGGGCAGCCCGGGACCAGCGCGGGCAGCGCGCAGAGGACGAATCCCTCGGTCAGGGGCAGCGCGCCCAGGTTGGTGAGCAGGAAGAAGGCGGGGAAGGTGTGGAAACGGAGCCACACGAGCGGCGCCGTGAAGACCTGGCAGGAGAACGTGAGCGCCATCGCGCTCCAGACGCGCCGCACCGGGTCCGCGCGGTGCCCGGCCGGATACCACGCCTC
>JAEEGL013130042.1_pt1 | contig 13793 bp, 8 predicted proteins | sample 9134231 | NCBI WGS metagenome assembly JAEEGL01 (sample SAMN16246548, study PRJNA631951) | gut metagenome | biome: gut microbiome; feature: rumen; material: fiber-attached | host: Bos | place: Iran: Karaj | collected 2018-10 | reverse complement strand
ACAGGCTTTGTCAGAAGTCTGTTCAATGCAACTTTTAAGACTAATCAGTATCTTGAAAGAGCTATAATGACCGGAATTACAAGGATTAGTAAGGAGTCGATTTTCTCTGACCTGAATAATCTTAAGGTTGATACCATGACAAATGCGAAGTATGGTTCTGACTTTGGATTTACTGAAAAAGAGGTAGAGAGCGCGCTTGACAGATATAATTTGAAAAAGAACCTTTCGGAAGTAAGAAGATGGTATGACGGATTTAACATAGGGGATGTAAGCGATATCTACAATCCCTGGTCAGTAACGCAATATCTCGATTCAGGAGTATTTGGTAATTACTGGGCAAATACCAGTGAGAACTCGTTGGTTGAGAAGCTTATAAGAGAAGGCAGTGCAGATGTGAAGAAATCGATGGAGAGCCTCTTGAATGGAGAATCCGTGGAAGCTCTTATTGATGATGAAATAGTATTTAACCTTATAGATAGGAATGAGTCGGGGGTATTCAGTTTGCTACTTGCAGCAGGATATCTTAAAACCGATGGCATTATAAAAAATGTGGGCGTCCGCAAAACATATAAGGTTTCACTTACCAATATGGAAGTTAAGCACACATTCGAGGATATGATAAAGCGCTGGTTTGAAGATGATAACGTTAAATACAACGATTTTATTAAAGCACTTCTTTTGAATGATGTGAAATATATGAATAGATTTATGAATGATGTTGCGCTTGGTACATTTTCTGTTTTTGATACCGGTAGGAGACAATCAGAGAAAACCGAACCCGAAAGGTTTTACCATGGATTTGTTCTTGGACTAATGGTTGATCTTGCGGATAAGTATGTGATCACTTCCAATAGAGAAAGTGGATTTGGAAGATATGATGTATGCCTTTTGCCAAAGCAGGACAATGCCCCGGCATATGTACTGGAGTTTAAGGTGCATGATCCTGACGAAGAAGCAACCCTTGAGGAAACAGTGGAAAAGGCGCTTTCTCAGATTGAGGAAAAGAAGTATGATGCGAATCTGATTGCAAAAGGGATCAAGAAGGAAAACATTTACCATTATGGTTTCGCCTTTGAAGGCAAAAAAGTGCTTATTGGGTAAACGTATTTGGGCCGGTACACACGTACCGGCCCGATTTTTTTCTTAAATATTGTTAAGAATCCGCAATTAGAGATTTTGTTATGATACAATACTACTCGGAGAAATTTTGTTTTAATCACGGGGGTGTGTATGAAGTTATCTAAAAGATTTATTGCGGGGGCGATGACTGTTCTCATGATGGCTACTTCCATGCCGGCTATTCAGCCGCAGGCAGCCAGTCTAAAATATGAGAATACCTATATTAAATCCATTAAAATTGTAAAACCGGTTGCCAAGAAGGTGACTGATACATCCAGCTCTTCTTCAAACTCGGCATCAAGTTCATCTAGTGCATCGAATGCTTCCCAGTCCAGTTCATCCGGAGCTTCGTCAGCTGATGGTAATACATCTAATTCAGCTGCTTCAGGAACCACAGGGGATGCTTCAGCAGCGAGTTCGGCATCTTCCAATGCGGCAAATAGCGGAAGTACCGGTGCTGCGAACTCTGCATCTACAGCCAGCACCGTTAAGGAAAAGATAGTTTACGAGCCTGAGGTTCAGGAAGAGACTGTTAAGGTTATGAAGGGTATGAGATTTGCCCTTTCCATCACCAGATATGGCAAGCTTATCAAAAAGTACAAGGACAACAACAAGTACTTTACCTTCAAGACATCTAATAAAAAGGTTGCAACAGTAACTAAAAATGGTGTGATCACTACTTTAAAGAATGGTAAATGCGATATCACCGTTACTAATAAGAAGGATGACGTTAAGTACACTGTTCATCTTCTTGTAACAAAAAATATTAAGATAAAGAGCATCAAGCTGAACACCACTTCCAAAAAGTACAAAAAGCCCGGTAAGAAATTCAGCTTAAAGGCTAACATCAAGGTTTTGACCAAGAAAGCAGGCAATATTCCAATTGCATGGTATTCAACAGATACAAGTGTTGCAACAGTTGACAGCTTTGGTAATGTAACTGTTGAGGGCTACGGCGAATGTGATATCTGCTGTGCTGCAGGATCGAATGGCAAGGTTGCAAAGTGCAAGGTTAAGGTTGTTGATCCTAAGGCTAAAAAGAAAACGCAGGAAGATAATGGCGACAACGGATATTCAGGTGGACGTCCTGAGTACAACACAGGAAAAGTAGTTGATCTTTCAAGATTCAATACTGTTGTTGACTGGGGACAGCTTAGAGATTCCTGCGATGCGGTAATCCTGAGAGTTGGTTACAGAGGCTATGGCGCTGAAGGCAACATGGTTCAGGACAGCTCCTATGCAAGTAATGTTTATTACTGCCAGCAGTATGGAATTCCTTTTTCTGTATATTTTGTAACAACTGCAACTAACTATAATGAAGGTGCAGCGGAGGCTGATTTCATTGCATCAAGGGTAGGTGGACACAGCCTTTGCTTTCCGGTATTCATGGATACTGAGAAGACAGGCGGATATCCAAACGGAAGATCCGACCGGCTTTTTCCTTCTGAGAGAACAAGTGCTATAAAGGGTGCGTGCCAGCAGCTTAACGCAAGAGGTTATCAGGCAGGAATTTATGCTTCCACATATTTCATTCAGGATAACCTTGTTATGGCAGAGCTTCCCTATTATATGTGGGTTGCCGACAACCGCGGATATTGCGGCTATGGCGGCGACAAGCTCCTTTGGCAGTACACATCTAATGGAAGCGGATACGGGGTAAGGACCGGTGGAGCTGACAGATGTGATGTTTCTTACTGGTACGATTGATGTTTCTGATAATATTGCAGGATTACAAAGTAATTCTGTGGATATAAGATTATTAAGGGGATAAAAAATAAAACATAGGGAGGAAATTATTTTGGGAACAAACACAAAAACTAAATCAAGAATTTTTGCAATGCTTATGGCTCTTTTTATTGCTGTAACAAGTATGCCGGCGATTAATGCCGAGGCAGCAAAAAAGTATGAGCACACGTATCTTAAGTCAATCAAGATCGAGGCACAGAAGCAGACTCAGGAAGAGACTGTTAAGGTCATGAAAAAGATGACATTTGTCATCTCAGCAAAGAAGTACGGCAATCAGATTGATATAGATGACAACAAGGCTAACTTTGAATTTACATCTTCTGATCCGAAGATCGCGACTGTTACTGAAGATGGTGTTGTATCAACTCTTAAAAACGGAAAATGTGATATCACAGTAAAGAACAGAAACGACATTGTTAAGTACGTTATTCACCTTGTTGTAAGAAAGAGCGTTAAAGTAAGCAGTATCAAGCTCAACAAGAAAAAGCTTAAGATCACTGATATTGACAAAGAGGTTAAGCTCAAGGCTAAGGTAAAGGTTTCCACAAAGGATGCCGGAAAAATCCCTGTGGCATGGTATTCTACAAACGAGGATATTGCAGAAGTCGATGAAAATGGTAATGTAGAATTCGAGGATTACGGCACATGCTATATCTGCTGTACAGCAGGCTCTAATGGAAAAGTTGCAAAGTGTAAGGTCACTGTAGTAGATTCTAAGAATTCATCTGATAATAGCAACGTAAAGAAAAAGAGACCTGAGTACAAGACAGGAAAAGTTGTTTCACTTTCCCAGTACAATGATGTAGTTGACTGGAAGCTTTTAAAGCAGAAGTGTGACGCGGTTATAATCCGTGTAGGATCAAGAGGTTATGGTGCATCAGGTGCTCTTATTCAGGATACGAAGTTTGCTGATCACGTATATAAGTGCAATCAGTATGGAATTCCTTATTCAGTTTATTTTGTGACAACAGCTACTTCTACAACTGAAGGTGCTCAGGAGGCAGAGTTTATCGCATCAAAGATTAAGGGACATAACTTGAGCTTCCCTGTTTTCTTTGCATCTAAGAAGATGACAGCGGCCGGCACCGGACGTTCGGATAAGCTTGCGCCTGCAGTCAGAACATCAACAATTAAACAGGCATGCCAGACACTTAATTCCAAGGGAATTGAGGCAGGTGTTTATTCAAACCCTGATTTTATAAGAAGTAACCTGAATGTGGGCGAGCTTCCTTATCCCTTCTGGATTCAGCAGTGGGGCAATGCCTGCACCTATAGCGGAGATAAGCTTTTGTGGGAGTACAGCTCTGGTGATGCAGGCTACGGCGTAAGATCAAATGGTCAGGACAAGTGTATCGTTTCTAATTGGTATAAGGGTAAGTAAAATATAAACTTATATAAGCGCATCCTTATTGGTTTTGTGATAATATAAGTTAGGTAAAAAAATAATGCCTCAGATGGTTTGCCATCTGGGGCAATATTAGGATAAAGGAGCACGTAAATGACTGACAACTTATTGGGGAGTATGTATAATGACTTCTTTGGCCCCGGATCTGGTGGAGATGGAAAACCTCCGGTTTTTGACGATCCAGATAAGACAAAAGAGATTGAAAAAGAAGTCGAGAAGGATTTCACTAATTTAAAAGAAGGTAAGGACGATAAGATCGCAACCGGACTTGGTAAGGATTATGAGAATGTATCAGGTCTTGAAAACGCAGGTTCATCCAATACCGGATCAGGAATAAATGTTTCTGACGACGACAGACCTCTTCAGGATGCTGATGAGGCACTCAGAGAGGCGAGAGCCCTCTTTGGTTCAAGACTTGGCGGAGCAGAGTTTGGCGCTGATAAGGACCAGGGTGGTAATCCTACTGTGGCAGCAGCTACTCCCGGTGCAGAAGCTCCTGCAGCCAAGGAGAAAGAGCCTGAGACAGATCCCATGGAGGATTTAAATGCCCTTATCGGACTGGCTTCCATAAAGCATGATGTGAAGGAACTTACTGACTTTGCCAAGGTTCAGAAGATGAGAAAAGATGAGGGAATGAAGGCTGTGCCTGTATCCCTTCACCTCGTATTTACAGGAAATCCCGGAACCGGTAAGACAACAGTTGCAAGAATAATATCCAGAATCTACAAGCAGATCGGCGTCCTCTCAAAGGGACAGCTGGTTGAGGTTGACAGATCAGGACTTGTAGCCGGTTATGTTGGTCAGACTGCTCTTAAGACTCAGGAAAAGATAAATGAAGCCCTCGGAGGCGTACTGTTTATAGATGAGGCATACTCACTTTCACAGGAGAATGATGCCTTTGGACAGGAGGCAATCGACACTATCCTAAAGGCGATGGAGGATCACAGAGATGACCTCGTTGTAATTGTTGCAGGTTACACAGAGCCCATGGAGAAATTCATAAACAGTAATCCGGGCCTTAAGTCCAGATTCAATAAGTATATTGAATTCCCGGATTACTCTGTGGATGAGCTTGAGCAGATCTTCAACATGAACTGTGATAAGTATGAGTACGAGGTTGAAGAGGAAGCTAAGAAGCATATCAGAATGCTCATTTCCTCAAGAAAACTCACTCACATCGAAAACTTTGCGAATGCAAGAGAAGTAAGAAACCTCTTCGAGGAGATAGTTACAAACCAGGCGCGCAGAATTGCAGGCCTTGAGAATCCTACTCCTGAGGATATCAAGCTGATAAAGCCTGAGGATCTTACAGAAGAAAAAAAGGAAGATACCTCTGATGAAGTACCTTCCGATTCTGAAATGGTGGCTTCTGATAACGAAGAACCGACTCTTGACTCTGCAGAATCAGCTTCAGGCGTCGAAGCCGAGGATGTGTCTGTTGACGAATCTGCCGACAGCGGTGATAGTGGGGCCGAGGAGGAACACCATGAGGATGGTGGCGATCTCAACTCTTCCGCCGAATAAGATTCCAATAATTACAATACTGCCATCAAATCCCATTCGAATAAATTTGAATGGGATTTTTTTCAGCAGTTTTTCGCTGATGATAATGGGCATTGCATCATAAGGGGCAACTCCCATATCCGCATTCATATAAAAAGACGCTGCAATAACAAACGCGATAAGTGCAAGTGCGAAAACAATTCCTCTGTAAGGCCATGTGGTAAACACATAATCAGGTATTGTCTTACTCCAAACCCATCTGAAAAAGTCTGCTATATATCCGATAAATACCATATTTGCGATAGTTCCGGGACCAATCTGATTTCTTGCAAAGATAATTACAATAATGATCAGAACTGCATTTAAAAGAAGCTGCCAGGTACCAAACAAGATGTGCAATCTCTCAGAAATTGTTACATTCATGAAGGTGCACGGATCTGTACCAAGGTTTACATTTATCAAAAATGAGAGGAAAAATCCCATAAAAAATACACCTAAGCACATCAGGCAAAACTTCTTTGTAAAATTTTTATCAGATTTGCAATTATTTATATAACTACTGACGATTGACATTACTTCACTCCTTGATTAACATAATATTCTATCGACTTGATCAGATTTTATCTATATTTCAGAAAAATCACATCACAACCAAATACCTATTTTGGCTCAATTCGGAGAGATTGTAAAGGAATACTGTACTTTCTCTTAAAAAACAATTAAATTGCCGTATTTGTCTCATTGTCCAAACAATTTATAGTATGATACAAATAAGGATTATTATGAGGAAATATTATGAATATCTATCTTTGTGGGAGCGGAGAATCCCTAAGTGAAGCTCTCGAGAATATTAACAAGAATGATAAAGAAGGCAGAACCTTTATTCTTGATGAACAAAAGGGAAGATGCTATGTGGGTGACGAGCAGTTTCGCAATGCGCCTGTAATCATAAACTATAAAAATACTTACTACGCGCCTACGCTTAAGTAAGATTCGGGGGTATTATGCTTAGAAGTGAGGAAATAGACCAGCTTACAAAGCTTTCGAACCTGTACTCATTTAGAGAAAAAGCTCAGAAGATAGTCGATGACCAGAAGTCCAGAGACAGAGGACTTGTGATCATATATTTTGATGTAGCAAATTTCAAAGCTTACAACGCAAGATACGGATTCGAAGCCGGAGACAGATTCCTGCAGAACATGGCAAAAAATATCAAGAAGATCTTTCCGGAGCTCATTGTAGCAAGATTTTCTGATGACCATTTCGCTGCACTTACCTATCATAATGCAGTTGAATCGAGAATTGAGGATCTTCACAGAAGAGTCCTTGGATATAACCCTGATGCCGAGATTGACATGAGGGCTGGTGTTTATGAGCTTGAGCCTGAGGACACAGATGTCAGCATTGCCTGCGACAGAGCGCGCATGGCTTGCAACAGCATCAAGAAGGACTTTGGCAATGTCTTTAGAATTTATGACAAAGAGATTGGTAACAGGATCAATCTTGAAAGCTACATTATTCACCATATCAGTGATGCTATTTTAAAAGGATATATTCAGGTTTATTATCAGCCGGTTGTCCGCGTTATCAGCGGAAGAGTCTGCGGTTTTGAGGCTCTTGCCAGATGGATCGATCCTGATAATGGCTTTCTTATGCCGGGCGATTTTATCCCGGTTCTTGAAGATGCCCATCTTATCTACAAGCTGGATGCATTTGTCATAAGGCAGGTTTGTGAGGACATCAGATATTACATAGATCAGGGCATGCAGCCACACCCTGTTTCCATTAACCTTTCAAGGGCGGATTTCCATCAGAGGGATATGTACAGAATAGTCAATGACTGCGTAATGGCTAACAATATCCCTAAGAGCATGATCCACATTGAGATCACCGAGAGTGCACTTGATGATGTTGCAGATATTTTGAAGGGAACAATCGATAAATTCAGACGCGGCGGATATCAGGTATGGATGGATGATTTCGGAAGCGGATATTCATCACTTAACCTTCTTAAGGATTACGAGTTTGACGTTCTTAAGTTTGATATGAAATTCCTTCAGGACTTTGGCTCTAAGCCCAAGGAAACAGCCATTTGGGAAAACGTTATAAATATGGCTGAGGAGATTGGAATCCAGACTCTTGCAGAGGGCGTTGAGACACTTGAAGCCTGGGACTTCTTAAAACGTGTTGGTTGTGAGAAGGCGCAGGGCTACTTCTTTGGAAGACCTATGAGTAAGGGCGAGGTTGTGGATTATCTCGATGAAGTTTCTGAGAGCCTTTCCATTGGCAAACAGGTTGAGAACGAGTACAACGAGGAGCTTTCCTTACTGTCAAAAGAACACGCACCAAAGGTTGTTCTTGATGGCGAAGAAAATGAGGAAAATGACGACAGAGGAAGCTACGAGGAGGAGGTTTACATGGCGAGATCACCCATGTATCCGATCCTTGCATCAAGAGCTTTTGCTTCGCTCCTTGAATATACTAGCTATTCACAGTTCCAGAAGTTCTCCTTCTTTATAGTGGCAGATCTTTCTGAGGACAAACTTATGAATCTGCACCTTAGTAAACCGAGGAAGATCAACGGTAAAGCCTACGGTACAGAGGAGTCTTATGAGGCCATGATAGATGACCTTGTAGAGAACACGGTTATAAGCGAGGAAAAGGGCAATGTATCAACCTTCTTCAACAGGGAGCGACTGATCCTTGCTTACCACAGCGGAATAGCATCTGACGAGCTTGAGTTCCACAGAATAATCAATGTGAAGACGGCTCCCAGATGGACACACACCGTCTATCAGATAGTTGAGGAAAATGGCTCACTTGTGGCATATTTCCTTTCCTTTGATATTGATGAGTACAGAAGATCAAGAGATCTGGTGCGCCAGATGGCTGAGAGAGATGCGTTGACGGGTCTCTATAACAGACACACAGCTGTACCTCTTATCAGAAACAGACTTTACAGACATAAGAGCGGAAAAGCCGCAATGATCCTTATGGATGTGGATGGCTTTAGAGATATAAACGAAAGATACGGACATCTTGCAGGGGATGAGATTCTAAGAAGGATCGCAGCAAGATTGGATGAAGTATTTGGAATGGATGGCATTGTTTGCCATATTGAACAGGATGAATTTTTGATTTTCCTCGAGACAGTTGAGGAATTCGACCTCGAGAACAGAATAAAGATGTTCTGTGACAACAGGTTCGAGGTTAATTATCAGGGCGATGAGATACCGTTTACAGTATCCTGCGGCTATGTAGTTCATCCTGATCAGGGAAGAGGATATCACGACCTGTACAGAAAAGCAGATACAGCGCTTTGTACAGCGAAGAATCATGGAAAAGGTCTTGCAATGAAATATGTCGAGGGCTAAAAGCGCCTAACGAGGTCTGTTGCCATGAGAGATACCAAGCAGGTAAGCATAGCAAGGCATATAACATTTCTGATTTTGCTGACGCTTACAACAATAATAACCATAAAAAACAATATCCATATTGATAGTGGAGAAGAAATGACTCAGCTTCAGTATGTATCTGTTTATTTGTTCAAATTTGCGCCGATGATGATTCTGGCTGCGCTTGACGGTGTTATACCTGGTATCGTCTCATGTGCTGTCCTGTTTGTGGTAAAGACTATCGTAAATAAGGAGTTGGCATACACAGCGGCAATTTATGTCGTTGGAGCTGCTATGGCACATTATTTTTCCATGACAGGAATGTTTAGTAAAAAAAGAAAAGCCTTTCTGGTTGTTCTTTATTACATGGCATTATTTGGCGGAGTTTGGGGTGGAGTTCTTGGAATAATTGCAGGAAGAGGCTTTGCAGAATTCAGACCTGACAGGTTTACATTCTATTTTTTGAATGAATTACCGGAGACCCTTTTGGCGGTAGCTTTTATCTATATTTTCTTCAATAAATTTCCGGATAGAATAAAAGCTTTGGTTTTCAGCGGAATATATTACAGAGATGATATTGATGAACAGACCAGAAGAATAGCCGATATACGAAAATCAAGGCTCAGTATTGTTATTACCGGAGTTATTGCTGTTCAGGCTACGGCGCTTGGTCTTTGCGCAGCTATATATGCCAATACTCTTATACCGGGCATGACTGCCAACAGAGGCGGCGAGGAGCACGATGATGTAGTTGATGTGATCAATAATATTGATTGGGATAATGTTTACAATACCATTGTCCTTGAGCAGCATGTCAGCCGCGTGGAAAGTGCGAGGACGCAGGTTACCGGTAAATTCGCGTTCACAAATCAGACTCTGATTTTTGATACTAAACTGATCATGCTGATCATCATAGTTATTGTACCTATGAGTGTTATAGCGAATCAGTTTGCCCTAAACAGGATATCGAAACCAATACAGCTTTTGCAATACTCCATGATATCGTTTTATGACATGGGTGCATCAGGTCTCGATCAAAACCTTGCGGAGCTTGAAAAAATCGATATTCATACGAATGATGAGATTGAGTATCTATACAGATCCTTTGTAAAAACGGCTGAGACCATGATAGGTTACATCAAAATGATCCAGGCACAGCGAACCCTGGCAGATGAACTCCGGGCTCAGCAGATGGCTAATGAAGCCAAAAACAATTTCTTATCAAGCATGTCTCATGAAATAAGGACACCTATAAATGCGATGCTTGGTTTTAATGAGATGATCCTTAGGGAGAGTAAGGATCCCGAGATCACGAAGTATGCATCGAATGTCAGCAGTTCAGGTAAGCTCCTTCTTGGACTTGTAAATGATATTCTCGATTTCTCCAGAATTGAAGCTGGAAAAACCGAGATTATTCCTGTGGAATATGACCTTAGTTCCATGGTTAATGATCTGATTAATACTTCAAAGGTAAGGCTCAAGGGCAGGAATCTTGAGTTTATAACAAACATATCCACAGAGATTCCCTGCATACTTATGGGTGATGAGATCCGTATTAAGCAGTGTGCAATGAACATTCTGACAAATGCCATAAAGTACACCAATGAGGGCTCTATCACACTTACAATTGATCATAAAAAGATAGATGATGAGTATATCTCACTCAGGATAGACGTTAAGGACACAGGTATCGGTATCCGCAAAGAGGATATGGAGAAGCTGTTTAATCCTTTCGAGAGAATAGAGGAGAGCAGGAACCGTACTATAGAGGGCACGGGACTTGGAATGAATATCGTAAAGCATCTCCTTGCACTTATGGATTCAAGACTTCTTGTCCGTAGTGAATATGGAAAGGGAAGTGAGTTTTCCTTCAATGTAAAGCAGAAGGTTCTTAACTGGAATCCGATAGGTGATTTTGCAGCGACCTATGAAGAGACTCTTATGGGACAGGATACCTATCATGAGAGTTTCCATGCACCTGAGGGAAGGATTCTTGTAGTTGATGACACACTTGCAAATCTTACAGTAATCCAGGGACTTTTGAAGCCTACCCAGATAAAGGTCGATATCGCTGAAAGCGGATTTGACGCTCTGGAGATGGTTTGCCAGAACAAATACAATGTGATTTTCCTTGATCACAGAATGCCTAAGATGGACGGTATTGAGACGCTGCACGCCATGAGAGAACTTGAGGAAAACCTCAATAAGGATGTGCCGGTCTATGCTCTTACTGCAAATGTAATAAGTGGTGCAAGAGAGATGTACTTAAAGGAGGGCTTTAACGGATATCTGCCAAAGCCTGTTGATACAGCAAGGCTTGAAGATACAATCCTTAAAAATCTGCCTGAGAGTCTTGTCATAAGACCGGGTGATGAGGGCTTCAATGATCTCATTGTGGATGAAGAGGTAAGCAGTGATGATCTTGCAGCCATAGAGGTCATGACTAATATCGAGGGAATAGATTTTGATACGGGATCAAAGAACTGTGGTGGACCAAGCGCTTTGAGACATGTAGCGACGGATTTTGCCCTTGCTATTGAATCCAAGAGCAGATCCATTGAGGATGCCTGGAAGTATAAGGATTTTGAAAACTATACTACCTACGTGCATGGCCTTAAGAGCTCAGCAAGAGTAATTGGAGCGATGGAGCTTTCTAATCTTGCAGCTTATCTTGAGCAGTGTGGAAACAAGAAGGATGAGGATGAGATAGAGAGACGAACTCCTGAGCTACTCCAGCAGTACAAGGCATATATTGATTATCTTGCACCTCTTATTAAGGAGCAGGAGGACGAAGACGATTCGGACAAGCCTCTGATAGAAGAAGAGGAGCTTAAGGGTGCGCTAAAGAGTCTTAAAGAATTTGTTGAGGGCTCGTATTTTGACAGCGCTGATGATGTAGTTGCCATGATGGATGATTACCGGATGCCTGATGACTTTAAGGCTACTTACAGGGAAATCAAGAGACTTCTGTCGGCAGTTGACAGGGATGGCCTTTTGAAGATATTGGATAACTGAAAATCAGTCATGAAAGAAGGATGAGCTATGGATAAAAGAGTACTGCTTATAGGTACACCAAAGAGTTTTATGGTAAATGCCATTGCCAGGGGACTTGAGAAGGAAGGCTATGAGGTTGTTCAGTGCGAGTTTACCAAGGAAGCGATCGAAGCTGTTGAGGATAAGCCGGGTATTTATGTTTTGTACCTTGGCGAAATCGATATCAGTGATCCGCTTAAGAACGGAATTGATCCCCTTAAGTATTTAAACGAGGCGATAGATACTGAGCATTTCTTCCTCTATGAGGTTGGTAATGCCTCGGAGATTTCATATGCAAATACTTTCCTTAATACGATAAAGGTTACAGAGACCTATCTTCGTCCTCTCGATGTTAAGGCACTTGCCGATGACCTTGGGACTGTAATCACAAACAACAACATAGCTGATGAGCTTAAGAAAAAGATTCTCGTGGTTGATGATGACGGTACAATGCTCCGCATGATAAAAACCTGGCTCTCTGTAAAATACAGGGTCTATATGGCAAGCTCAGGAAAGATAGCCCTTAACTTCCTTCAGGGGAATGATGTTGATCTTGTGCTTTTGGACTACATGATGCCCGGTATGGACGGCCCGGAGGTACTGCAGAATATAAGAGCCGACGATCAATTAAAGGAACTGCCGGTAATGTTCCTTACTTCAAAGAGCGATAAGGAGAGCGTTGTTACTGCTGCTTCCCTTAAGCCTGCAAAATATCTTTTAAAGACCATGCCAAAGGCAAAGCTTATCCGCGCCATAGATGAGTTCTTCTATGGACCGATTGATGACAGGGAAAGATAAAAATCTCCCCGGTTTCTTAATTGAAATCGGGGAGTTCGTTTATGTAGAAACTATCTTTTCTTATATTAAAGAATTTATCTTCCAAGAGCACCGTTAATGTCTTCCTTCATGTCGATAACAGCCTTTCTAGCTGCATCTCCAAGAAGCTCCTTGGAGGGATCGCCGTACTTCTCGTTTTTCCATGCTGCGATGATTCCTCTTGAGGAATTAACGATTGCGCCAAGCCCGTCCTTATCAAAGAAGTGAACAAGATCAGAGCCCTTACCGCCCTGTGCGCCGTAGCCCGGAACAAGGATGAAAGCGTGGGGCATTATCTCGCGAAGGATTTTGCCTTGCTCAGGATATGTTGCACCAACAACTGCTCCGACATTACTGTAGTCGCCATCCATTGACTCCTGACCCCATTCTTCAACAAGTCTTCCGACTGTCTCATACAGAGGCTTTCCATCAGCAACCTTGTCCTGGAGCTCGCCGCTGCTGGGATTCGATGTCTTTACAAGAACAAAGATGCCCTTGTCAAATTTATTACATACATCTATGAAAGGCTTTACGCCGTCTGAACCAAGATAGGGATTAACTGTCGCAAAGTCCTCATCAAAGCCGGCAACAAGAGTGTTTCCAACTTTAGTTGCTCCAAGATGTGCAAGGGCATAGGACTCAGAAGTGGAACCTATATCGCCTCTTTTTACATCACCGATTACGATGAGACCCTTTTCGTGACAGTAATCAACAGTCTTCTTAAAAGCAATAAGTCCTGGAATGCCGAACTGCTCATACATTGCAATCTGCGGCTT
>JAEEGL011024343.1_pt1 | contig 13793 bp, 13 predicted proteins | sample 9134231 | NCBI WGS metagenome assembly JAEEGL01 (sample SAMN16246548, study PRJNA631951) | gut metagenome | biome: gut microbiome; feature: rumen; material: fiber-attached | host: Bos | place: Iran: Karaj | collected 2018-10 | reverse complement strand
TAAACCTGTAAACCCGTAAATCCGTCAGCCCGTAAACCAAATCAATACCTCTCCACAAAATCTCTCACCAATTTGAAAACCGGCTCATACGTGTCGAAAATCGCGTTCTCATACGTGTCGAACGTGGTGTGGTAATAGGGGAATGCATCGCCGCTTTCGTTCTCGAAAAGGATGCTCGGCACGCCCTTCTCAGTGAACGGGTAGTGGTCGCTGTTTCCGGCTAACTCCCCGCGGTTCAGCCCTTTGAAGTAGCTCTTTTCGCCATTGATCTTGTCGAATGTCGCGAAGCCACGGTCGGAGTTGGTCTCCACGTACTGCACGGGGTTGTTGTCGCCGATCATATCGATGTTGATGAGAAACTTGATCTGCTCCAGCGGAACGATCGGATGGGCAACGAACCACTCGGAACCGCGCAGGTTGGCATCCTCACCGGAGAAGGAGATGAAGTACATGTCGAACTCGGGACGGTTCTGGGCGTAATAGGCCGCGAGCGTCACGATGGCCGCATTGCCGGAGGCGTTGTCGTTGGCACCGGCGTAGAAGACCTTCTTGCCGAGATTGCCGAGGTGGTCGTAGTGCGCCGTGAAGACGAAACAGCTGTCGTGCCGCTTGCCCTCCACCTTGGCGATGACGTTGAAAAGTTCGTAGTCCTTCAGGAACTTGTTCTCGATGTTGACGGTGATGCTCTGCGCGTCTTTCGGGAACTGGGAGGTGCACCAGATAACGGGTTTGCCTATGATGCGCTCGCCGTAAGCCTTATAGAACTTGAGATGCGGCTCCCAAGTCTGAATCATGCCGGCGTTGGTACAACCCTCTTTGCCCCAGATTTTCTGGAAATCCTGGTAATGGCGGTAGGAAAACCAGAAATCGCATACCACGAAGCAGTCCTTGTACTCGGGTTTCGCGAGGTCGGCGAACATCTTCTCGGAGTTGTAGTGGTTCGTATCGACATAGTAGAGTTTGTAAGTGCCGCTTACCCCTGGCGAGTACTCGCGCATGGAGAAATCCACCCCCGGAGTCAGCGGACGGCCATCGACGGACATCTCCATTTTGCCGGGGAAGGTGTTGATGTTGATGGTGAACGGCTGGCACACCACCTCATCTACACCCGCCTTTTTGTACTCCTTCTGCAGGTATTTCCCCGCCTTGTTGGCACCTCCGTAGGCATAGCCGCGCCCTTGGTATTTCGCGGAGGTCAACTCCTTGAGCACCTGTTTGTAATGCGCCAGATCCTGCGCTTGCAACGATATTCCCGGAATCACCGTCGCCATTATGATGGCCAATGCTATGATAATCAGTTTTTTCATCGTTATTATTTTTTTATCCGGTGCAAAAATACAATCTGTTTAGATAAATCATTTTCAAAAAACGGAATTATTTGACTATTGGATTCCAGGGGTTGCGCTTTGCTTACCCCTGGCTACCGAGTTCTTGCCCCTACGGGGCTGCTTAATGAAAGATTTTATATTTTTGCGCTTTTAATTGAAATAACAATGAAAAAACTGACAACTTTTTGTGCGATAGTTCTCGCTTTGATTGTGATGATGGCTTTCACGAATGGAAAAACCACCGAACCTCCCGCACAGGTGGAGGGTCACTATGTTTACGTGCATGCGTTTGACTACGACTTGCAGGGTTACCACCTCGATGTGCATGAATCTGGTACAATGGACTTTTTCCCTGACGGTACCGCTGTTGACTCCGCAGCGCAGATGTACTCGGTAATGATGGGGGATAGCGGTAAGGTGGTTTACGTGTTTAACTATGTCAGTCCCAGCCGCTGGAACCTCGATGGTGAGGATTTTTACTTCTCAGGCATCAAAGAGAGTTTCCGTATGGAGCTAATAGACTGCTCTTTTGTGGGTTGCGACTCGGCGCGTGTAGCTGAATTAGCGCAAGAGATCATCAAGGTTGTGAGCGGAAGTATTGACTATAAGTATAAATTCCACTTGGATACGCTTACAGAGGAGAAGATGCAGTGGAGCTTCACCTACCGTGATGGCCACAGCGACACGTGGAAGTTCTTTAGGAAACAGAACAGTCAATCGAAATAATGGATGAGAATATGCAGACAGCTTTTTTATAGCGTTTTTATACAATGAGATAAAAGCATAGTTCCTGGGTCTCCTTTACTTTTCGACAAGAAAATATGTAATTGTACTAAAAAAAATTATATTTTTGCCGCCTTTTTGGGTTAAGACCGTTTTTGGGGCTGGGAAAGAGAGGTCTAACGTAAAAATAACTATTTTAGAACGAATTAAGTTGTATGAAGTCTCATATTCTTCGAAACAGATGCGCGCAATACAGAGCGCCGCAAATTGCAAAAGAAAAGGGAATCTATCCATATTATAAGGCGATAGAGTCGGAACAGAGCACGGTGGTGAGAATCCAAGGCAAAGATGTGCTGATGTTCAGTTCGAACAGCTACCTCGGTCTTTCGAACGACCCGCGCCTGAAAGAGGCTGCCAAAGCAGCTATCGACAAATACGGCACGAGCTGTTCCGGTTCGCGCTTCCTTAACGGCACACTCGACATTCATGTTGAACTTGAGCAAAAACTTGCCCAATTGGTGGGAAAGGACGCTGCATTGTGCTTCAGCACGGGATTCCAGGTCAATCTCGGAGTGGTTTCCGCTCTCTGCGGCCGCAACGACTACCTGCTGCTTGACCGCCTCAACCACGCCTCCATCATCGAGGGAAGTCGTCTGGCATTCGGCAAATCGTTGAAATATGCCCACAACGACATGGAGAATTTGGAGAAATGCCTGCAGCAATGCGCCCCCGAAGCCATCAAGCTGATTGTGGCCGACGGTGTCTTCTCCATGGAGGGCGACATTGTCCCGTTGCCTGAAATGGTGGCATTGGCAGAGAAATACGATGCCGACATCATGCTTGACGACGCCCACTCTTTAGGCGTCTTGGGTCGTCAGGGCAGAGGAACCGCCGACCATTTCGGTCTGACCGACAAAGTGGATCTCATCATGGGTACTTTCTCGAAGTCGTTCGGCTCGTTGGGCGGTTTCATCGCTGCCGATGCCGACACCATCAACTACCTGAAACACAACGCCCGTTCGCTGATTTTCAGTGCCAGTATGCCGCCTTCCAACGTGGCGGCGGTCAGCAAGGCCATCGATATTATGGTGGATGAGCCCGAGCGTATTCAGCATCTTTGGGATGTAAGCGACTATGCCCGCAACCAGTTCAAGGAGAGAGGTTTTGACACGGGCCGCAGCGAAACGCCCATTATCCCGCTCTTCGTTCGCAACTCTGAAAAAGCCTTCTGGCTCTGTTCCCGCCTTTTGGAAGATGGCGTTTTCGTCACGCCGGTCATCGCGCCCGCCGTGCCCGAAAACGACGTGCTGATCCGTTTCGCGTTGATGGCCACCCACACCTACGCGCAGGTGGATGAAGCGATTGACAAGATCACAAAAGCGTTTAAGGAAGCCGGTATTATTTAGTCATGGTCGTTCTGGTCACAGGCATCTCCTCTGGTTTTGGTTTGGAAACCGCCCGACTGCTGTCGCAGGAGGGTCACATTGTGTATGGTACGGTGCGCCGTGAGGTGGATCCGTTGCCCGGTGTGCATTATCTGAAGGTGGATGTCCGTGATCGCGATGCCGTGAAAGATGCTGTGCAACAGGTGGTTGAGAAAGAGGGCCGCATCGATGTGCTGGTTAACAACGCTGGCATGGGCATCGGTGGACCCGTGGAGTTTGCCACGGAAGAGGAAATCCGCGAGCAGATGGATGCCAACTTCATGGGGCTGGTGCATTTTGTGACCGCCGTGCTGCCCTGTATGCGCCAGCAAGGAAAAGGCAAAATCATCGCGCTGAGCTCCATCGGCGGCGTGATGGGACTTCCCTTCCAGGGCTTCTATTCCGCCAGCAAGTTCGCCATCGAAGGCTATTGCGAAGCTTTGCGAATCGAAGTGCAACAATTTGGGATACAGGTTGTAGCACTACGTCCTGGCGATTTTTCCACCGGCTTCACCGCCAGCCGGAAAAAGACCGTCAATACCGAGGCAATGCGGGTTTACAGGACTTACGCCGAATCGATGGGAAAGGTGGAGCACGACGAGACCGGCGGCTTGAAACCGCAGGTGTTGGCCCGCAAAATCAGTCAAATCATCCGTAAAAAGAACCCGCGGCACGGTTACGTGGTGGCCTCGTTCGAGCAACGCCTCTCAGTACTGCTCAAACGTATCCTGCCCGCCCGCTGGTTCGCTAAAATCCTCGGAAGTTATTACAAATTGTAAAGGCAATGGGTGCATGTCCCTATTGTAGAGACACGCCATGGCGCGTCTCTACACGTGACGTTTATACGCTCTGCGCCGCATAAACGGATGGGTCTTGTAATCCCCGAAGAGCGTCTGCACTTTGTAGTTCTCCTCCAATTGCGGGTTCATGATGATGGTGCTGATGCCCCGCTTGATGCAGTTCTCGTGCAGGTATTTGAACAGCAACAACGGAATTCCACATTGTTGATACTCAGGTAATACGCCCATGATGAGCGCTTCCAAGGTGTCGTTTTTCTTCAAGGCTCTCAGAATGTGAAGGAAGCCGAAGGGGAACAGGCGGCCGTTGGATTTTTTAACCGCTTTGGAGAGGGAAGGCACGCAGAAAAGGAATCCCACCGGTTGGTCTTTCTCGTTCACGGCCACCGCCACGAAGTCTTTGTCCAAAATGGGCACGTAAGTCTTCAGGTATGCGGCTATCTGCTTGTCTGTCAGGGGCGAGAAGCCATGCAAAGGTGCAAAAGCCTCGTTATACATGTGGAAAATCTCCATGCCGTAGCGCTTGCACATGTCGTTCATGCTTTTGGGCTGGACGACATGGACTTGTGACCGCTCTTCAACCAAATTGGCAAACCGGAACACGGATGGCAGTTTGGGACTCACCTCCGCAGTTCGCTGGGTCCAATCGACCTCTTTCACGAAGCCGAGCTTCTCCAACATGGTCCCGTAATAGGGGTAATTGTAGAGGCAGGTGAACGGGCTCAGATGCTCGAAACCTTCCACCAGCAGACCCTCCTTGTCCATGTCGGTGAAACCCCACGGCCCGCGCATATCGGTGCGTCCGCGCTGACGGCCCCAATTTGCGACGGCGCCGATCAGGGCTTCCAGCACATTCTCGTCCTCGATGAAGTCGAGCCAGCCGAAGCGTACAAGTTTCTGCTCGTCGTCGGCCTTGTGGTTGATGATGGCGGCCACGCGTCCCACGATTTCATTGCCGCGAAAAGCTAAGAAGCAGTCGGCTTCGCAGAAATCGTAGGCACCGTTCTTCTCAGGATTGAAGGTGTCGTACTCGTCGCCTTCCAAAGCCGGCACCCAATTTTCACAATTTTTATAAAGATGAAGCGGAAAAGTCACAAACTGCTTCAGCTGCTTGCGACTCTCCACCTTGACAATGTTTATATCCATAATTTTCTATATCCATAATTATCTATTCGTCAAAAACCCGTCAAATCGAGCATAGGCAACAGGCAATAGTTTTACTTCTAAGCTTCTAAGCCTTAAACAGTTGCATGTGTGCTGACGTAATCAATGACTTCGCCTACAGTTTCGAATTTGGGAGTGCCTTCGAACTTGAATCCGAACTTGTTCTCTGCAGCGAGGCTGAGGAGCAGGATGGTGAGCGAGTCGAGACCGACATCGCGGACAAGTTGCGAATTCTCGTTGATAGTGGATAAGTCCTTCGAGGGTTTGATTTGAGTAAGGATTTCTTTCAATCCTTCAAAGATAGCTTCTCTTTCCATAAATTATTGATTACGTGATACTTTCAGGGCACCGGTGCGTTTGAAGTCCTCCTTGCGCACCGTGATTTTGCTGACTTGGTGCGTGCTTGGCAGCGTGGCGTTGACCTTGCCGACGAGTTCCTTGAAGTAGGCTTCGACTTCTTCCCAGGACTCGTTGCCAAACTCTTCCATACGCGGCAAAATTTCGATGGCAATCACCTGACGGCCATCCATTTCGTCCTCTTTCACGAGACAGTCGCGCAGTTTGTTGTCCTTGTAGAACGGTTCCTCGATGGTTTCAGGGCTGATGTTTTCGCCGTTGGATAGGATGATGAGGTTTTTGATGCGGCCCACGATGTACATGAAGCCGTCTTCGTCGAAGCGTACGAGGTCGCCGGTCTTGACCCAACCATCGGGAGTCAGTGTCTCAGCGGTCTTTTCGGGTTCTCCGTAGTAACCGAGGAAGACATTGTCGCCGCGGAACCACAGTTCTCCATCCACAACCTTGGCTTCCTGTTCAGGATAGAGTTTACCGACGGACGTGGGTCTGGTTTTTACGTCGATGTTGCCGGTGGTGAGGTTGGCACCTTCGGTCATGCCGTAACCGCCGAAGAGGTTGATGCCCAGTTCGTCGAATTCCCCGATGAGCTTCGGGGGCACGTTGGCCGCACCGGAAATGATGACTTTCAGTTCGCCGCCCAGGAAGGCTTTGCCGTACATCTTGACGAGACCCAGCAGGATTTCGCAGATGCCGGGAACGGCCACCATCATGGTGGGCCGGATGACGGGCAGCTTGCCGATAGTGTCTTTGGTGTTTCCGGCAGAATACCAGGAGGCACCTTTGTAGAGAACAGACAAAGTACTGTAAATCAGTCCGAAAACGTGGCTTAGGGGTAGCACACAAGCGTAGCGCTGGCAGCCGAGTTGGTGGCCGGGAGCGTACACGCCGTTCAATGCGCCGCGCATCAAGGCACGGTGGGGCAGGATGGCGCCTTTGGGCGCGCCCGTTGTGCCGCCCGTGAAGAAAATGGCGGCGGGGTCGTTCTTGTCAACCGTGACCGCCGGTGCGGTGTGGTCAGCGAGGTCCGTGATGGCAACGACTTTGCACGGAACCTCTTTCACATTTTCCATGAAAGCTTGTCCGGCAGCCAACACCTTGATACCGAACTTTACACAGCAGCCCGTAATGGCTTGGGCAGGCAGTTGTGCAGGCAGGTTGATGACTACATAACCCGCAGAGGTGACAGCGAGGAACATCTCCACAGCGTCGGTGGTCGAGTTGTCGAGAATAGCGACTTTGTCGCCTTTCTGCAGACCAAGACTGTTGAGAAAAGCGCGTTTGCGCGCAACACGGTCGCAGACTTGGCTGTAGGTATAGGTGTTCATCGTGTCGGAAAGGCAGGGCAGATCGGACCATTTTTGCTCAATCCAAGTTACAAATTCGGGAAGAGTGGGGATGTACTTCACCTGCGCAAGTTCCTCGGCAGGAAGCATGGATGGGAAATAGTGATTTTCTTGCATGTCTTTTATTCAATTTTTCGGCAAAAATAGGATTTATTTCGATAAGTCACTTTCTTACGATAACGCTACCGCTGCCTTGGTGGGTGGCAAGTATCAGCACTTCAGCGATTTGTACGTGCTCGGGCGCGTTGGCAGCGTAAACGGCCACGTCGGCGATGTCGTCGCCTGTGAGCGGCTTGATGCCCTTATAGACATTGGCTGCGCGTTCCGTGTCGCCATGGAAACGGGTGTTGCTGAAGTTGGTCTCCACTAAGCCGGGCTTCAGGTTTGTCACGCGGACAGCGCTGTTTGCCACATCGATGCGCAGACCGTCGGTGATGGTTTTCACCGCGGCTTTTGTGGCGCAATAGACGTTGCCGTTGGCGTATGCGGCATCACCGGCCACAGAACCGACGTTGATGATGTGTCCGCGGTCGCGGGCTATCATCCCGGGAACCACGAGCCGGGTCATCGTCAGCAAACCCTTGATGTTGGTGTCCACCATGGTGTCCCAGTCGTCATAGCTGCCTTCGTATTCGGGCTCCAGTCCGAGTGCCAGACCGGCATTGTTCACCAGCACATCGATTTCCTGCCACTCTTTCGGCAGCGTGTTGATGCACTCAGTGGCCTTTTCGCGGTCGCGCACGTCGAAAACCAATGTCAGCACCTGAGTGCCCTTGTCGGTCAACTCTTTGCGGATCTCTTCCAAACGTTGCGCATTACGACCCGTCAGAATCAGTCTGTCGCCATTGGCGGCGAATTTTCTGGCACAGCCAAGACCAATGCCGCTTGTTGCACCCGTGATTAATACAATCTTGTTCATAATCAATATATTACATTAAAAATTTTGTACAAATAATAGCTCACAAAGGTACATAAATTACGAATAAACGGCACAAAAAAAAGCACCTGCGAAAACAGGTGCCTTTCGTGTGGAGCGTATGAGAATCGAACTCACGACCTCTTGACTGCCAGTCAAACGCTCTAGCCAACTGAGCTAACGCCCCGACGTTGATCGAAATCGGCGGCAAAAATACGATTTTTTTCGATTCGCCCGACTGTTGAAATTTCTTTTCTTGAAGATTTTGCCTGTTGTTACTATGACGACATGGACCATGACAGTAACGTTGACTGTGACTAAGACTTCTGTTAACTTATTGTGAGATACGGTTTTACAAGCTGCAAATACTCGGGAGTGTATTGTGATTCCGCGTTTCGGATAAAGAAGCGGTATTCTGTTTCAGACCGGAGGAAGCGGCTGTATTCGCGCACGATACGATGGACGGGTTTGGTTGCCGTCGGGTGGATATGCACAGACCTCAGGCAATGCCATTTCCCGATGGTAAGCTGGTGAAATTCAGCCATTTCCGAGGGCGGAAGAATCAGTGCGAAACGACCGTTTTGGGACAAAAGAGCGTCAACACCGCCCACCAATTCCTGAAACGACAGTTGACCGTCGCCATGCTTGCTCTGTATCTTGCTTTTGTCCTGCGGTTTAAGATTTCCGTGAAAAAAAGGCGGATTGCTGACTATCAAGTCGAAATGCGGACTGTTTCCCTGATTAGCAAAGTCTTGCAACCGAATGTTTTCAAAGTGGAAACAGGATTTTGGCAATAAGGGGAAACGGTCGGCATTTCCTTGCGCTTCGGTGATGGAATCCGCATCTATATCAATGCCGAATATGGTCGGACACTGTTGTTGTTCAGCAAGTTGCTGTGCAATACAGAAGGCTATCACGCCGCAGCCACAGCCTATGTCGAGTACCGATTGGGCTGTCCCGGGATTCGTGAGCGCAGCTAACAGCACCGCATCGGTGCTGATTTTCAGCGTACTGCGCTCGTGTTCTAAGTCAAACTGCTTGAAATGAAACATTTACGTGGCTTTTGGCGAATGGCCATCAGCTGTGATGGTTATGAACAATAAACCTCCAACAGTTTCGCTTTCGGATCGGGGATGATTTGCAGCTGGTCGATTTCGGCGGGCACTACCACCACTTCGCCGGTCTCCATCCGTTCCTTGAAGTCGCCGGAGACGAGGAACACGCTGCCTTCCAAGCACATATAGATTACGAAAGAGTCTAATTGCGCGAACGATTTCTCCACCTGCATGTCCATGTCCAGCATATTGGTGTTGAAGAACGGGGAGTGCACCAAAGTGACGGTTTTGTTCTTTTCTGGAGCATATTTCACCTTAAAATCGCCCACATTTTCCTCGAAATGGATGGCATCCAAAGCCTCTTCGGTGTGCAGTTCGCGGCTGTTGCCGTTTTCGTCCACGCGGTTCCAGTCGAAAATGCGGAAGGTGATGTCGGACGGTTGCTGGATTTCCGCCAGCAACACGCCTTTGCCGATGGCGTGAACCGTTCCTGCAGGAATCATGAAGGTGTCGCCGGCTTTCACGGGATAGAATTTCAGAAGCGCTTCCAGCGTTCCCGCTTCCACTGCGCTCACGTACTGTTGTTCCGTGACTTTTTGATTAAAACCGACATACAATCCCGCGCCTTCGTCTGCTTCGATGACGTGCCACATTTCGGTTTTGCCGTTCTGCCCATATTTCTCCTGCGCCAGCGTGTCGTCTGGGTGAACCTGCACGGAGAGGTTGTCCTGCGCATCGATGAACTTGATGAGCAGCGGGAACCCGAGTCCATACTTTTCGTAGTTTTTCTCGCCCACGAAGTCGGTGAGATAGATTTCCAACAGCTCGTTGAGGTTGTTTTCCGCCAAGAAACCGTTGGAAACCACGGATTCATCCTCTACAAGTCCTGAAACCTCCCAGCTTTCGCCGCAGTTCCGCATCGGGCTGATTTTGTGCTTCAGAATGGTTTCGATTTTGTTGCCGCCCCAGATTTTCTCCTTCAGGATGGGCGTGAATTTCAAGGGATATAATGCTGACATATTATTGAACAGAGTAGTAGTTTCGGTTTTTATGTTGATATTCGGGGCGCACCTTGTCGGGATTGGAACCACGCACGTTTTTTTGGAACAACCACTTGCCGTCTTCTTCGATAAAGCCCTGATTCAGACTCGATTCCGGCACCATGTAGGCGGGCACGTTCTTCATCGATTCATCCATCGGAATCAGTTCCTCGAAGATAATCATGTCGCAACGGAGCCGTTTGTAGTCGTAATCGCGTGTTTTCGGGTTGTATTTGCCGGTGCTCACAAGATACTCCTGGTTTTCGTAGTTGAGGTATAGGGTGGCGTTTTTGGAGTATTCGAAGATGACGCGCGCCACCTTTTCGGAATAATTTTTGAAAACCCTTCCGCCGAAAATCGGGGTCATGTCTTTGTTAAAATGCAGAATCTCAATCAGTTTCTGGTTGGTGAACATGTTGTTGCCGTTCCAACCGAGGAGCGTGTAGTATGTGGTGTTCCTGTCCTTCACCGGAATCAGCTTGTAATAGACCGCACCATACCAACGGTTGTGGTTGCCAATCTGCGTTTTAGGGTAGTCGATGTTCTGCCGTTTGTCGTACAGCGGGTAGATGACGTGCTTCTTTCGCCCTTCGTTATAGACATGGATGAAGCCGAAATTCTCGATGTCGTAGTTGTTTTTCACCACATACCACGTGAAAATCTTGAAAACATTGTCGGGAGAGGCCAACACGCTGAAATTATTCACCGAATCCCATGTGTATTTGAACGCATCCGGCATCTGAAGCACCTCTTCCAGCAGGGTCATAAAGTCCTCATTCAGAGCCAGTCGGGTAGTTTCGTCGCTTTCGGCCATTACTCGGTCTCGCAGGTGGACGAGGCTGTCCTCCCACATACGGAACTCGGCCTTCTTTTGGGGGAAGGCCGTCGTGCAGCACATCAATGCCAGCGCCAATATGACCGAAACTCGTTTTAACATTTCAAAACAAACGGCAAAAATACAAAATATTGTATCCCTTTGCGCGAAAATCTTATACGCTAAAAATGTGAAATGGTTGCACAGTATTTTTCTATGTGCATGTTTGGGAATATAATGTATCTTTGCCGCCGCGAGTTTGCATTATGAAAAACAGGACTTTTCTATATATATTGGCCAAGTGCCGGCGGTTCATCAAAAAGCACTTTACGGACAGGACCACTGTCCTGATTCTCAGTGTGGTTATCGGGATGTTGGGGGCGGCGGCCGCCATCATCATCAAGAACTTGCTGCACTTCACCACCCGGTTGGTCAACCAGGCTTTCGCGGTGACCGACATCAACTATCTCTATCTGATTTTTCCGCCCATCGGTATATTCCTCACGCTGCTGTTTGTACGGCGGGTGGTGCGCGACAACCTCAGCCACGGGGTGAGTATCGTCCTGAAGTCCATCTGCAAAAGCGACGGCATGTTGCGTTTCCATAACGTCTATTCGTCGATGGTGGCAAGCGCCATCACCGTCGGGTTCGGCGGTTCCGTGGGTTTGGAGGCCCCGATTGTGCTCACCGGCAGTGCCATCGGTTCGAACGTGGCGCGTTTTTTCAACCTTAACACACGCCAGACCACTCTGCTGTTGGCGTGCGGCTCCACGGCCGCGATGGCCGCCATCTTCAAAGCGCCCATCGCCGCGTTGGTCTTCACTTTTGAGGTGCTGATGCTCGACCTGACAGGCAGCGCCATACTTCCCTTGCTGCTCTCCGCCGCCACCGGAACGGTGATGTCTGTGCTTTTTCTCGGTCAGGATGTGATGTTCACCATCAGCGGCACACAAGGTTTCTCGGTCCAGAATATCCCGTTTTACATCATTTTGGGTGCCCTCAGCGGCTTCATCTCTGTCTATTTCCTGCGCACTTCGCGTTGGCTGGAAAAACTGATGCGCAAAATCAAGAAGGTATATGTGCGGGCGATCATCGGCTCCTTGGCATTATGTCTGCTCATTTACCTCTTCCCGGCGTTCTACGGTGAAGGTTATAACAATATCAACGACCTGCTGCACGGCGAGTGGATTTCCGTGTTCAATAACTCTCCCTTGCTGAAGGTGATGGGTCATGAAGGCTTACTGGTGCTGGCGGTCATCGGCATCATCCTGATGAAGGTCTTCGCCACCACGTTCACCACCACGGCCGGCGGCGTGGGCGGCGTATTCGCCCCGACGCTCTTCATCGGCGCGTTCACCGGGTTTTTGGTGGCACACGTCGCCAACCTCTATCTGCACATCCAGCTGCCCTATGTGAACTTCATCCTCGCGGGTATGGCCGGCGTGATGACGGGCGTGATGCAAGCCCCGCTTACGGCTATGTTTCTAATCGCCGAATCTTCAACGGGTTACACGCTTCTGATCCCGCTGATGATTACCGCCGCCTGCTCCTACCTTTGCGTGAATCCGTTCGAGAAATATTCCGTTTACACCCAGCCGTTAGCCGAAAAAGACAACCTGCGCACTCACAACAAAGACAAATACGCCCTCCGCAAACTCCCTTGGCATCAGACTATTGACACCAATATCCTCACCATTCCCGTTCACAGTACCCTGCGCACCTATACCGATGTCATCGCACAATGCAAGCGCAACCTCTTTGTAGTCATCGACGAAAACAACCTCTTCTCGGGCCTCCTGGTGATGGACGACCACCGCGACGTTATTTTCAAACAGGAACTCTACGACAAAGTGCATGTCGAGGACCTGATGATTGAGCCCGAAGAGTTCATTTACGACGACGACACCGCAGCGAAAGTGCTGGAGAAGTTCAAACGCACCGGCAACTTCAACATGCCCGTCATCACCCGCGACCGCAAATATATCGGATTTGTTTCGAAGGCGAAATTCTTATCGGAATATCAGACCTTTATCGCAGACAACTCAGAAGACTGACTTTTGACCAATCACTAATCACCAATCACTAATCACCATTCACCATTCACCATTCACAAAAAAATGGAAATAATCAAAACCAAAATTGAAGGACTGTTAATCATCGAACCGACGGTTTTCAAAGATGACCGCGGGTATTTTTTCGAGAGTTATAACGAACAAAGATTCAAAGAGTTGGGCGTTTTGGACAATTTCGTGCAGGACAACCAGTCGTGCTCGCAGAAGGGAGTGGTGCGCGGGCTGCATTTCCAGAAGCCGCCGTATGCACAGGCCAAGCTCGTGCGGGTGTTGCGCGGTGCATGCCTCGATTTCGCGGTTGACATCCGTAAGGGCAGCCCCACCTACGGGAAATACGAATCCGTCCTGCTCACTGCTGAGAACTTCCGCCAATTCTACTTGCCAGCCGGCTTCGCGCACGGTTTCGCCGCCTTGGAGGACAACACCGTCTTCGCCTACAAGTGCTCCAACTTCTACAACAAAGCCTCCGAAGGCTGCATCCTGTTCAACGACAAAGACTTGAATATCGACTGGCAGGTGGAGAATCCGATCACGTCGGAGAAGGATATGCAGGGAGTGGCGTTTAAGGATTTCGTGTCGCCGTTTGAATACTAATTGTCAACGAAAAACAGTCAAAAAAAAACAAGCGACAACCTAAAACAGTCGCAGAATTGTTAACCCGTCAACTCGAATCAGTCGTAAGATACAAAAGTGACAACCTGAATCAGCGAATCACATAGAGTTAGTGTAGAGTTAGTGTAGAGTTAGTGTAGAGTTAGTG
>JAEEGL010296849.1_pt1 | contig 13793 bp, 12 predicted proteins | sample 9134231 | NCBI WGS metagenome assembly JAEEGL01 (sample SAMN16246548, study PRJNA631951) | gut metagenome | biome: gut microbiome; feature: rumen; material: fiber-attached | host: Bos | place: Iran: Karaj | collected 2018-10 | reverse complement strand
GGCAAGAAGCATCCCGCAGGGTACTTCGTGGTGCTATTTCTGAATCAGTACTATGTGAACGACACCGCCGCGCGGATCACCGTATTCCGGGATGCAGTCTGCTATCATATCCTCGACCAGCTCCGCTATGGGTATCTCAATATCTCGGAATACGAAAAGACCGGGCGCAGCATGGTGGAGATCATGAAGGCTCTGCCGACGCTCCCTCCGTCCGAAACGCTGGATGCAGAGGCGATCCGAGATCATATATTCAGCTTGTTCACGGAAGAAAACGGCGAGCGCATCTGTGCGTATTTCCGCAATCGCGCTGAAATCGGTTTGATGGGGCAAGATGATATTGTGATCGGAACACAGGATTGGAAGATCGACAAGGTGAATGCCTCAGAGATGGAAGCCCTCATTTCCGAGGCGCAGGCGGGGCTGCGCTTCTTCGACGCTTTCGCGGACGATCTGATTCAAGCACAGGCGCAGTTCAAAACCTTCGTGTCCCGCCTGGATGAAGTGGCCCGTTTTGATGAAAAGCATCTGTTGCCCATTGCGCTGGAGGTGTTCGGCGCTGCGCCATTGCCGCTGACAGTGGAATATACCGGGCTGAAAAAGAATCGGGCCAGCACTGATGCAACGGTGGCGCGGCGGCTGCGCTTTGACCGCTACTACAGCTTTCTGCTGACAGATTTCTTTGAGGGGCTGCATTACGGGCACTATCCCCGCCGCTGCCCGGTCTGCGGTAAGTACTTCCTGATGCAGAGCGCACGGAGGACGGTATACTGCTCCGGGATGTCGCCCTATGTGGTTCGGAAGCAGCCCTTGAGTTGTCGGGCCTACGGCGCCTACGTCCACCGCAAGGAGTTGGCGGAGAACGACCCGATCACGGACGTCTACAACCGCCGCTGCGCGGCGATCCGCTCTGAGGCGAGCCGGGAGACGATCACAAAGGACTTTGCAGCCAACGCACAGAAGCTGGCAAAGGCGCATAAGCAGCGGGCGCAGTCTGACCACGATTACGCGGTCACACAGTATGAGAAGGATATGGAGCGCGTGAAGCTCTATCACGACACGGAACAGCGGTAATCATCACGAAGGGAGGCGATAGCGGTGAAGGAATGGGAGGAAGAACTGTACCGTTATCGCCTGCAGCCGGCCCCGGAGAAGAAACCTTTGCAGGAGTACATCGAACTTTATCTGGATACCGGGGAGGCGTTATGGCTGGCCGCATTTCTGCACTATTACGAGCCCAGGCTGAATAATTTATCTATGGGTTATGTGCAGGAATATGCCATGCCGGGGCATTTCGCGGACATCAAAAGCGCCTGCGTGTTCGGACTGCTCCAGGCATTGCAGGGCTATGAAAAAGAAAAAGGCCCGTTCGTCCCATACGCGAGGTATGAGATCAAACGGGCCGTGGACGACTATATCCGCACCGTGCGGACGGGCTTTACCGTGCCGACAGACAAGGAATACTACCTGCTGAGAACGGCAATGCGCCTCTATGCGGAGCATGACTACAAGACCGATGATGAAACTGTTGCCATGATTGCAAAGAAGATCCACCGCAAGCCGGAGCGAGTGAGGGATATTCTCCGTGGCGGGCTGCAAAATATGCAGTTTACAGACTTCTATCGCACTTATGAAGACGATGATGGTGAAGAGAGTGCCGAAGATGTGACCTGTGACCTCAGCAGCGAGCCCGGCGCTATGTTCTTCCGGGACGAGCAGGCCGCCGATCTGTACGAGGCGTTTCAGGCGTTGGACTATAGGGAACGGGATATGCTTTCCAAACGCCTGGGCTTCTGCCCGGAGTGCTTCGCCACGCGGGACAAGAACGGCAAGCCGCTGGAGAAGTGGACCTATACCGACTTGATGCTGCAATATGGGCTTTCCTCGCCGGATACGGTGGAAAAGACATGCAAGAAGGCGCTGGAGAAGATGAAAACGCACATTGGAAATACATGATGTAAAAAACAACCAAAGGCAATTATGAGGTGATTTGATGAAGGTGCTGTTTACTGTATCTGGGAAGAGAGTTTTCCTTGCTGACAAAGAGAGGATGATTATTGGTATCGATAATGGGTCAGCCTATGAGTATTATGATATGAAAGGTAACCCGATTCCGGCAGAGGATGGCTTTGATTATCTGGACGCGTTTAATGACACGGACGATGATCCGTGGGAAAGAAGTCGGATCAAAAACGAGGGCATCGAGGAGGAGTTAATCTCCGAATCGGTAAAAGAAATCGAATGGGAAATAGATGATGCTTTTGGAATGTTCGGTTTCAAAAACCGTGCAGGTGTTTTTGTTATTGAACCTCAATTCGCCTATGCGCATGAATTTACCTGCGGCCTTGCAGCTGTCAACCTGAACCGGTCTTGGTATCGGACGAAAGAGGGCCAACGCTTTTATGAGAATCATTATGGATACATTAACGAACGCGGTGAAACGGTAATTCCTTTTGCCTATGATGAGGCAAAGCCGTTCAACAAATACGGCGTTGCTGTTGTTGCGGATCGAAAGCATATATACCTAATTGATACGGAAGGCAAGGTTGTTCCAGGAACTGAAGATATGCTGTTTTCGGAATTCTACGAATATGACAATCGCTTCCTCGAATTCCAGTATCCCGGCGATGATGTTAACGAAAGAAACATCAACGGAATATATGACACAAAAGAGAGACGTATCATGCTCAAACCTTCAATCGAGGATTTCACAGAACATTCGGAAGATGAGATCTGTGTGGAAAAATGGTGTGGCAATAACGAATTTGGATATCCAGAGTATTCAAAATCTTTCATAAACAGCAAGGGGGAACCTCTCTACCCTTGGCTGGCTGAGAAAGGGTTTGTATTTATAAGGCAACCGAACGAGTCTTTACTGAGCATGGTTGCTGTGTATGACCATTCCATATCGCCCGTTGGAATCTCTCAGAACGGGAAGAAGTATAGTCGCAAATTACAATTCGGCGTTTATTCTGCCAAGGAGAAATATGTTGTACCGGCAGAATATGAAAAGATATATGAACTCTCTGAAAGAATCTTTTGCTGTGTCAATGAAGGTGTCGTTACGGTTATTCAAGTGGAGGATAATGAAATATGAACGCAGAAGGAAAAGAAACAGGTTTTACATGGTGGTTTACTGACGAATTCACAGAAAAGGCCCAAATACTGTACGATCTTCTGTATACGAAGAATTTCAACGCAGATGCATTGAGGGCACAGTTGGATACCGGCAAGTTCAGCGTTGAGGACATCAATCTTGCGGCGTTTCGATATGTAGATGATTTACATGAGCCTGAGGTCGAAGCTTATCAAAGCCACTTGTTTGATGACCTTGCATTTGGAGAAACACTCCCCGGCATTGAAAGCAGCCATTTAGTCGAAGCTATTCGGACACTGCTCGAATACGGCCTTGACCCCAATAATATCATGGTATACGACGATGGCGGACAGACAAATATCATGAGCCAGATGCTGTTTGTACATAACGGGTATCAGGCAGCGGACGCGGTCGCTGAAATGTTTGAACATGGCGGTAATCCAAGTCTCATCATCGAAGAGACGAGCCTGATCCGAGAATTAAATTGGGAACTCCTGTACTTCCTTGGAGGCGACGAGGACTTCCGCTATTTCTCAGATTCGGTAGTGCATTATTGGATGGTATTCATCGGATACGGAGCAAAACTGGAGGACGGCGGAGAATCCGTTGATCCAGTCGGTGATTTCGACATATCCAGTTTCCGGAATCACCGGCAGTATTATTACGGTATGATCCACTCCGATCGTTCAAGCGACGGAATGGAAGTCTGTTTCTTTGATAAGGATACGAACTGGGAAGTAGCAAGGTACTGAGATCAGGGAAAAAGTCACACACTATCGTATCTAATAACTGAATTTGGGATATTCCAAGATTCAGATAAGTATTCGCTGTTATTCAGTCAAAAACGACGAAATTGATCATGCCGGGAATGGTTCATTGGAACCGGCAAAGGTTATGCTTTGAAGGAGATGCGGATTAAATGGATAGGGACAATGCACAGTTCTGCCAAATGACGATCCAGCAAATCAAGGAAAAGGTCAGCTTAGAGAGTATGCAGAAGTTCCCTCTGAACATGGAGCTTTTGGAAGTCTGCACATCTGCCGTGATCGACTACGAAAAAGCAGAAGAATTGTTGAAGCATGGAGCCGAACCGCTCGGCTATGTTGAAGATGCTGAGGGCTGGCCAGACAATCTCTATAACATGATTGTCTGGAAATTATACGATGGTCAAAACACAAAGAATGACTATTACAACATTACAGACCTGTTTCTTCGCTACGGTATGGACATCGCAAAACCGGCGGTTCCATACGATGACGATTGGGTATTAAACCCAATCGGTAACTACATCGGCGTCAAAAATGACTGTATGCTGAGAACCATGCAGCTATTGCTTGACCATGGGCTGACAGCAAAGGACGCAGCCGAAGCTTGGAGCAGGCAAATTTCGGATTTCGTTAACTGTTGCGGAAGCTTCTCGGATGAAGGTGTTCAAATTGAGTTCCCTGACTATGTGCATATGCTGATGTTGATTGCCTCATATCCTCATGTTTTGGATAACGACCTTGCATTACAACGGGAGATATGGTTCTCATATAATCAAGGCCGTTGTGACCTGCAACGATTTCGGGAATGGGATTGGTATGACTATGTGGTTGACTGTTCCCATTGTGACCGACATCCGGAAGTCTGGCATTCTCATGTGAAGATCGTTGAAAGGCAGACGAGCAAAACTGTGTGGGAATTTGGAGTCTCGCTCTCTCCTGAAGCAATAATGGGAAAAGAGCATTGGGCGTGAGCTGCACATGGTCAAGGGAAAGTACTTGACTTGCTTTTCCAGCTATATACCCTTGATGGCGATCTCATTCTCGGCGGGGCCTATCGAAGCATTTCCATCAACGGTAATTCGTTGAAAGCAGAACCGCCGAACGGCACAGAGTATTATTCGATAACCAAAGTCTGGTTTATTCTTTATCGTCACGCTTTTGCCAATGCATCGAAATCGTGCCAGAATAGCAAGGATTCGGTTCAAAATAACAAGGAAGCCGTTTACATCTTCATCAATGTACTGTATGATACAAATGAATAGCATTATTGTGATGGAGGAAGCATTCATGGCGGTGCATTGTGCGTTGTCTACTTTGATGGGAAAACATCGTTATTCCATTCAGGATTTGCACGTTAAAACGGGATTATCAAGAAACACGATTTCTAATCTATACAATGATCGAGCAACTCGGGTAGATTTTGATACGATAGACAAGCTCTGTATTGCCTTGAACTGTTCTATCTCAGATTTGTTCCTTCAGATGAATAACGAGAGTGCGTTAAGCGAGGCAGATAATCATGGGTGATTTCAGAACTGTCGATTTATTCTGCGGTTGCGGTGGCTTGTCGCTCGGGTTTCAACGTGCGGGGTTTGAGATTATTGCGGCTTACGATAATTGGCAACCGGCAATTACTGTATACGAGCGAAATTTCGATCACAAGGTTTATATGCGTGATTTAAGTCAAAAGACGGCTCAAGACGAAGTTGTCGGCCTCCATCCTCGTTTCATCATTGGAGGCCCTCCCTGCCAGGATTTCTCTACCGCTGGGCACATGGACGAAGGATTAGGGAGGGCTCAGTTGTCAGTTGCATTTAGCAATATTATCATTCAGGCAAAGCCAGAATACTTCGTGATGGAAAACGTCGCTCGAGCTCGTTCCAGTAACGCATATCAGAAGGCCATTGCGCAGTTTGCTGAGGCTGGCTATGGTATGACCAAGATGGTCTTAGATGCCTGTTATTGTAATGTTCCCCAACAGAGAAAGAGGTTTTTTGTCATTGGTCATATAGGCGATTCTGATGGCTTTTTGGATTCATATTTACTCACGAATTTATCCAAAAAACCTATGACTATCTACGATTATCTGGGAGATGAATTAGGAACAGAGTATTATTTCCGGGTACCGACGAATTATAGCCGTCGCGGAGTATACAGCATTTATGAACCGGCAATGACAGTACGCGGTATTGATAGGCCAATTCCAAAAGGATATAAAAAGCATCCGCAAGATCCGGTTGAAATCGGTCCGCTTGTTCGTGCACTTACCGTCAAGGAACGAAGTTATCTTCAAACTTTCCCGAGGGAATATGTATTTGAAGGCACAAAAACAGACTTAAATACCATGATCGGCAATGCTGTTCCTGTAAATTTGGCAAAGTATGTCGCAGATGCCCTAATGCAATACACAGCGAATTATGACGTTGGTGGTGATCAAAATGAGGACTGTTGATTTATTTTGCGGTTGTGGCGGTATGTCGCTTGGACTCCAAAACGCCGGCTTTACCATAGTTGCCTCATATGACTTTTGGGCGCCTGCTGTAGAGATTTACAGGCAGAATTTCTCCCATCCCGTTTTCCAAAAGGACCTGATGGACGCTGATACCGTTGAGGAAATACGGAAATATAACCCGGAGATTATTGTGGGAGGTCCCCCATGCCAAGACTTTTCTATTTCTGGCAAGAGAGATTTCGTTGGAAAACGGGCCAATCTCACAATGCGCTTTGCAGAAATCGTATCCTCAATAAAACCGACATGGTTCATTATGGAGAATGTATACAACATTGAGAAGAGCCCGGTCCTTCCGGCAGCAATTGAAAAACTTCATGCAGTCGGTTATGGCATTACAAAGCGCGTTTTAGATGCCAGTTATTGTTGCGTTCCGCAAGCAAGGCGGAGATTCTTCCTCATTGGACATTTGGGCGATAAAGACGGATTTCTGGACGATGTACTTACGAAACATCTTTCTTCAAAGCGAATGACGGTATATGACTATCTTGGAGATAGCCTTCACACTGAGTACTATTATATGCATCCGAGAAACTATGCGCGCCGTGCCGTTTTCAGCATTTATGAGCCGAGTGCCACTATTCGCGGAATTAACAGGCCAATACCTAATAACTATAAACGACACTCTGCCGACAAGGCTGAGATAAGTGCCGGCGTACGTTGCTTAACGTCTAAAGAACGTAGCTATCTTCAGACATTTCCAGAAACCTTTGTTTTTGAAGGCGCAAAAACAGACGTTGAGCTAGCGATTGGAAACGCTGTTCCAGTTAACCTTGCGAAATACGTCGGGGATTGCATTTCCGAATACAATGAGAGCAACACGAAAGGAGAGGCTTTAAGTATATGGAATTGACTTGGGCACAAATCAGAGATAATGCCATTACCTTCCAAGATAGGTGGAAGAATACTGCGGGCAATGAGCGTTCTGAAGCGCAGACGTTTGTGTATGAACTCCTTCGTGATGTATATGGTGTTGATCCTCGTCGTGTCGCTACTTTTGAACAGAAAGTGCACCCGACTTCAGATTCTAACGGCTACATTGACATGCTTTGGCCGGGAAGAATTCTGATTGAAATGAAATCAAAAGGAAAGTCTTTAGACAAAGCGCATGATCAGGCTAGAAAATACGCATTTGCTATTCCTGATGACGATGATCTCCCCATTATCATCATGGTCTGCGATTTTGCAAATATCCGACTGTACAACTTACTTACGAACCAAGTAGTCGAATTTAAGACCTGTGATTTATCCGATAACGTCCACCAACTTGCTATCCTTACTGAGCAGGCCACCCAGGTAGGTCTTGTTACCGATAAAGAACTGAACACACAGGCTGCTTATAAAATGGCAAAGTTGCACGATAAACTAAAAGCAAACGGATATACTGGGCATGATCTCGAAGTATATCTCGTCCGTATTCTATTTTGCCTTTTTGCGGACCACACCGGGATCTTTAACAAGAGTCAATTCCATCGATATATTCTTTCAAGCAAGGCGGACGGGAGCGACTTGGCCGGGAAAATGACATTGCTGTTCGAGGTGCTGAACACCACGCACGATATGCGTATGACGACGCTCTCTTCAGAACTGAAAGATTTCCCGTATGTTGACGGCAAGCTGTTTGAAGATACTATTCGCTCTGCTTCTTTTGACAGTGGTTTGAGAAGTCTGCTTTTAGAATGCTGTGAATTTGATTGGTCGAATATTTCTCCGGCGATTTTTGGCGCAATGTTTCAAAGCGTTATGGATCCGAAGAAAAGAATGGCTCTGGGCGAACAGTATACGCCGCAGTTCATTATTCAAAAGCTTATAAAGCCTCTGATGCTCGACGAATTGTATGCCGAGTTTGAGGAAAGCAAAAACCATCCTGCAAGGCTCGAAGCATTCCATCATAAACTGGCTTCGATCCGCTTGCTGGATCCTGCTTGCGGTTGTGGCAATTTTATTATAGTTGCATATATGCTGCTACGCAAATTGGAAATCGATGTCATCAGGGCTAAGTATCCTCAGAATGAAAGATTGCCTACCTCCTTTGATTTGAACAGTGAGATTACGGTCAACGTCAATCAGTTTTATGGCTTCGATATAGAGGATTTTCCTTGTCAGATCGCCATTGCCGGAATGTGGTTGATCGACCACAAGATGAATACGGAAACGTCAAAGGAATTTGGCCGCCCATTTATCAGAATTCCCCTAAGCGAAAAGGCCAATATTTTCAATGTCGATTCGTTGAAAACGAATTGGAATTCGCTGGTTGACAAGAACTTGATTACTTACATTGTCGGAAATCCTCCATATATTGGTTCAAAGAAACAGAATTACCCAAAAAGTGACATGAAGCGGCTCTTTACGGGATATCCGAACACCGGAACCCTCGATGCTGTTGCCGGTTGGTATCTTTGCGCTGCAAATTATATGCAGGGAACAAGTATTAAAGCCGCTTTCGTTTCAACGAATTCAATTATTCAAGGGGAGCAAGTTTCCGCACTTTGGAAACCTTTGATCAAAGATTTCAATATTGAGATTATCTTTGGCTACCGCCCGTTTAAGTGGACAAATGAGGCCAAAGACGTGGCTGTAGTTCACTGCGTAATCATAGGTTTTCAAGCTTTTCATTCAGATACCGAAAAGCTCATTTTTGATAGCGAGGGTGTTCCCCACCAGGTTGAAGTAATCAATCCCTACCTTGACGGTCTTCCGGAAATAACGTTCTTATATAAGCGCAGAACTCCTCTTTGCGATGTGCCGAGTATCGGTATCGGAAATAAGCCAATTGACAATGGGAATTATCTTTTCAAAAAGAATGAGATGGAAGAATTTATCCGGGAAGAGCCGCTATCTGAAAAATGGTTCAAAGAGTGGTATGGAGGACAGGAATTCTTAACGAAAAAGCCTCGATACTGTCTTTACTTGGGGAAATGCCCGCCAGATGAATTAGCCCTAATGCCGAAAGTGTTGGAACGGATTGAGGCCGTAAAGCAATTCCGACAAAAAAGTACAGATGCAAGTACAAAGGCTCTTGCTGCCTATCCGCGCCGATTCCATGTGGAGAATATGCCGGACGTTCCATATCTTGTTATTCCTGAAGTAACCGGAGAAACGCGCGACTATATCCCTATGGGTTTTCTGACCCCTGACGTCCTATGTAGCAACTTAGTTAAACTTATGCCGGGTGCGACACTCTACCATTTTGGCATCCTCACTTCAAGTACACACATGATTTGGATGCGCGCGGTCTGTGGGCGGCTTGAAGAACGCTATAGATATTCGGAACAGGTGGTTTATAATAATTTTCCTTGGCCATCTGTGAGCGAAAAGCAAGTAGAACGGGTATCGGCCTTGGCTCAGGCGATTTTGGACGTTCGGGATCGGTATCCAAACACGACGTATAAGGTGCTATATAGTCAGCAAACCATGCCTGATGATTTGCGGTCAGCCCACCTATTGCTCGATAGATATGTCAAAAAACTATATGGCCTCTCGTCCAATGCAACAGAGCGAGAGTGTATCATTGCTCTGTATAAGCGTTATAGAGATCTAACCGGCCAGTAAAACAATACTCATAGGACGTGACCTAAATGGCTGACGTTTTTTCAACGCAGGAACGCTCTCAAATCATGAAAAAGGTTCGACCGTCCGGAAATAAGACTACGGAGCTAAAGATTATCGAGTACTTTAAGGCTGCACATATTACAGGTTGGCGTAGTAACTACAAAGTCAAAGGGCATCCCGATTTTGTGTTTCTCGACAAGCGGATAGCAATTTTCGTTGACGGCTGTTTTTGGCATGGTCATGATTGCAGAAACACCAGACCGGCTGAAAATGCTGATTACTGGAACAAGAAAAGAACTAAGAATATTGAGCATGATCTGGCCGTTACGGAACTCTTCGAGCATCGAGGGTGGACGGTAATCCGCATTTGGGAATGCGAATTAAAAAAGAAGAACCGTCACATTTTGGATGAAAAGCTTCATGAACTGCAATGACACAGCTATCGAAGAGCCCCGTCTTCAGAAGCAAATTGCCCAAATAGTTGTTAAGACAGGGATTGGTGATTTCTATTGAGCAAGAATAGACGCGCGAACACCGTATCTTTCGGCTTTGACTTTCAGGTCAACGCTGCGATTATACTCATGCTGGAAAACATCGACGATCTCGAGTCTTTAAGGCTTGAGGGCAATTACGAAGACATTGAATTGCAGATGAATAACGGGGAATATATCCTAGCCCAGGCAAAGGCCGTCGAACATAGCAGCACGGACTTCAGGAATGTACGTAAAAAGTTGAAAGAAGCCCTGCTCACTCTATCTGAAGGCTACCAGAAAGCTCATAATACGAGTTCTTTGATTCTGATTACCAATTCTCCCAATCCACTTTGCGACGAGGCTTCAAAAGGCCTTTTTTTCGGTCACGCTCATAGATCGTTTTCTTCGTTGCCAGATTCTTCTCAAAAGCTCATTCTCAATTATTTGTCTCAGATACCTAACCCCTTAGATATTGATAAATTTATGATACAGGTTTTTCCATTTGAGACCGATGATGACCGTGAACGATATAAAGTCATACGCCAAGCGGTCGATGATTTTATCGGTGATCTGAGCATTAGCATCCCTGGTATTGGGAAGAAGCTACTAAGCCTATGGCACGAGAGTGTATTTCAAAACAGCACTAAAGGGAATCCCGGCCTCAAACTGAGCAAGAGAGACATTATTTGGCCGCTCCTGGTTATTGCGACTGATGTCGAGAGATGCGATGATGCCTTTGCGGATCAGTTTGATACCGGCTTATATGACGAAATAGTCCATCGATACTCAAGCCTGATCGATTCATGCTGTGAAAGATGTGAGTTCTTCATTAAGGTTCTCTGCGATTATAATGATTTCATTTCGGAAAAGAAGAGCTCCGAAAAGTGTGTTGATTTCGCAATGACCAAATGGCCCGATTATGTCCCTGAACTACAATTGGATAATGCCGATGAAGAAATTCAGCGAGGTCTGGCGCAAATCGTGTTGTACAATATTGTCCGCAACCGGATTGTGATAAATAAGGTGAAGCGAGGTGTAAACCTTTGATTATCAAGTCAATCCACTTGAAAGAAGGGCTATTTGAACGACACATTGATTTTTCCGAGACAGAAAATCTTGTGTTCAGCGAGCGGAATACTCGCGGAAAGACAACGCTTCTCAGAAGTCTGCTCTATGGGCTTGGTTACCCCATCCCCAATACTCGAAGACTGAAATTTGATCGTTGTGAAATTACAGTTTTGATTGAATCTGATGCGGTTGGCAGTGTAACGCTCTTCCGCAATGACACCGCCTTTATTGAGGTTCAACTTAACCGTACCGGCGAAAAGGCAACATATGTACTCCCTGACCAACAACAAGAATTGCATTCATTGCTGTGGGGCATTAAAAACCCGGATGTCCTCAACAATCTTCTGGGCGCTTTCTATGTCGATCAGGAAAAAGGATGGACGCTTATAAACAGAGGCGTCGTGATTGGCAGCATCCATTTCAATATTGAAGAGTTGATTCGGGGGTTATCTGGGACGGACTGCTCGGAACTAATTGCAGCAGAGACCAGGGTAGCACGAGATTTGGGCAAATACCGACAGATGTTTAGCGTGGCTCAATACCGCGAATCTCTATATGATGGTGCTGAATCTTTGGTGATGGACTCTTATGAAGATGAACTCAGCGCAGAAATTGAGCATCTTCAGATAGATCTCCAACGTTCAAAATCAGAGCTACGCAGAATCGATAGCCTACTATCCGATAACCGAAAGTTTAAAAATTATGTTGCAGAAATGAAGCTACTTGTGAAGGCACCGGACGGAAGTACATTTCCTGTAACAGAAAACAACATCGTAGGGCTCTCTGATTCAATCGAACTTCTGGTAGCAAAGAGAAAAATCGAAGCCGCTCGCTATAATAAACTTTCTTCTCAACTGATGCGCCTAAAAGAAGAGAACATCCATGAGAACGAACAACTCTCTTTTATGCAGAATACCACTCTTATTGAATCTTTTGATAAGACCGTTTCCCGTCTACCGCTAAACCCTGTTGCTATTAAGAAAGAGATTACAGCACTTGAAGTGCGGCTTAAAGCGATACGAGAAGAGATTACAACAATCACAAAGCTGAACAATAAGGTTGCTTCTTTGATTTCTGACAATCTGATCAAATATGCTACTGAGCTTGGATTGGGAGATAAGGATTCTCTTTCTGAAACGTATCTTTTTACATCGAACCTGAAAGAGCTTTCTGGCGCAATCTACCACAAAACTGCTTTCGCATTCAGGCTTGCGTATATTATTGCGATTGAATCTGTTACTGGAGTTAGGCTTCCCATTATTCTTGATTCTCCAAGCGGAAAGGAAATCGATCTTGATAATGTGAACTTAATGATGGATATCTTGAAACGCGATTTCTCTGACCACCAGATTATTATTGCTTCGATCTATAGATATGACTTCCCTAAACTCCGGGTGATTGAAATCAAAAACAGATTGATTGAATCTGAAAGATAGAAGGAGGCTAACCGTGTTTGCAGCAAGTACATATGAAGAAATTGAACGCATAGAAAGACAGATTGAGAATAAGGAGATCGTAGTTTTCTTGTTTGTTAAGCCGACAAACTCTTCCGCTTTGGATATAATCAAGGAGTTCGAATATATTCATTACAACTCAAGTAATTACTGTTCTATTTATGCAATTGGATTCACTGACGATTTTGAGAAAGCACATGATTCTTCATATACAAAAATTGAGAAAGTCTGCAATTCAGACTGGTATTTTAGCAACAAGGCCTTCGTGAGTTTTAAAAACCGATTAGAGCAACGAATCAAATGGCAGTATTCTGGTGAAACTGAAGTACTCATATTACAAAACAACCCTAGTTGTGAAAATTCCTTGGATTTTAGGAACTACGTTGCGATAGATATCAACAAGGGCATAAGAGATGGTTACATCGACTCGTTTCAGTTGTTTATGGAATCACTGGTTCGTAGTTCCAAAGCAAAGGTAACCGCTAAAGAGGCGATTTCAGAAATGGCAAATAAGAGAATTAGCGTCAGGGAAATTATCGTCGGTGCAATTGATGACTGTAAACGAATTCCGACTCCCGTCAAAGACATTATTGCAGATAGGTTGTTTTATCGTTGTGCGAACACAATTAACGTAACGGTCTGAATTCTCTTACACGCAGAATCGTGCCTTGCTTTCGTTGCTTGTTATCGGGAATGATGGCAATTATCAACGGCGAGGTGAAAACCTCGCCGCATACGGCATCAAATATCTATCAATTCGCGGAAAATGAATTCTTTCACTCTATCCCGGATGCTGTTCATCCTCCTGACCCACTCCATTTGATTATCGACCTTGAGCTGTTCTGTGATGCCCTCGCGGGCAGCGTACTGTTTCAT
>JAEEGL015522954.1_pt1 | contig 13794 bp, 5 predicted proteins | sample 9134231 | NCBI WGS metagenome assembly JAEEGL01 (sample SAMN16246548, study PRJNA631951) | gut metagenome | biome: gut microbiome; feature: rumen; material: fiber-attached | host: Bos | place: Iran: Karaj | collected 2018-10 | reverse complement strand
CGCGAAGTCCTTCAGCGGCATAGCCCTGGGCGGAGCTGGCCAGTGGGCAGATGTTGTCCTGCCCATGAAGTACGAGGCTCCGATGCCGACAAGGGCTGCACAAGTCAAACAGCATTTCATGGAGTATAACAAGGGCGATGTCCTGCGCTTCGATGGCAGGAGCGGACCGTTGCGCACCATCACGCACATGACTCCCAAAGTATCCGGTTCCGTGTGTATCGATTTGTTCCGCTGCCAGGACGCCAACGGCTACTACTACCCCATCGTCCGCTCCGGCAATATGCTTTGGATGATGGAAGACCTCCGTCCGCTGGCAGTAGAAGGCATTACCAGAACCACAATGCCTTCGCTCTGGAAGTCCACTGTCAGCAAGGGGCCTGCCGTGCTCGTCACCCAGGGCAAGGCTTACTATAATCTCGAGGCCGCACGCTTGGCCCTGCCCGAAGGATGGCACTTGCCTTCCGTCGATGAGCTCCGTAGTTACATCTTCCGTGGACTTCATACCTCGGTACACGAGCCATACGAAGGAACCCCAGCGTTCACGGCGTACGGTGTAGCCGACTTCATGAAGGACCGCAGCTACAACTGGGGTTATTTATACCCTGGCCCTGATTCTATCCATCTGCAACTACGCCCCAACGGCTATGTAAATGCCGAGGGCAAAGTGCTCCAAAACGGTGAGACGGGTGCATGGCTTCTCCGCAACACCATCAAGCACGGTCATCCCGCAACCTTCGAGGTTTATAAAAGCCATCATAGATTTGATTTTGCGGTTGAACACGAAAAGGACATGGGCTTCACGGTTCGCGGCTGTTGCCCCGCTCCCACAGAATATGAGGAGATAATTAATAAATTCTTTGTGGGTAATGATAATGGCACCCCACCCATGTATGAGGTCGACGGCCCGCTTGGTAAGTACTATACCTTCGGCCCAGACCGTTTCAGCGTATTCATCGACTACGGAGGTTTGTTGTATGGCACCGACGACCAGCCACTGGTCGAGCAGCGTTCAGCCATAATCAATAAGGAATCTAATGACGATGAGTCGGAGAGCTGGGTGTGCCAGAAGAGGCAGTTCGTACCTTTGGAAGTGAACGGCGCCGACTTCACGCACCATCTGCGTAAAGTGACTTCCCAAGTCAATGCCTACGGTTACGAGAATGTTGTCTATGCCAGCTGGAGCCAGCCCTTCAAGGTACACCTTTCGCCTACCATTTCCGGCAGCGAAGGCGTAGTTTATATCTCTGTATTCGGCGATGCAGACCACAATCACGAGATGCTGGTCAATAAAGCTCCCCTACTGGATAAAAACGGCAACGAATACACATGGCTAATGCCTGTGAGGACTGGTAGCCCGTGGGTTGTTGAAGAGCCGAATGGCTATTATATGTCTGACTTCCTGTATCAATTCTTTGCCCGTGCCTTCAACCTCAACACCATTTCGGACCAGACGGGCGACGGCGTGGCTGAAATCGTGATGAACGTAGGCAACAAGATAGCCATCTTCGACGGCGTAACGCTCCGTTGTATCCGCGAGCGCATCCTCGGTCCTGCGGAAGGGCTTTATATGCGCTTCGATGTGGCAGACGTGAACGGCGACGGCTACGAGGACATCGTGCTCATTGGCGGAGGAGGAAACCAAAATAAGACAACAATGTATATCCACGACAAAGGCCACGTTAACGAAACACCAATATACAGAGGTTATGTCGGCAACCATTCATCTCGGTACTGTGACGTAAAGGTGGGTCACATGAGTGGCAGCAAAACACCCGAGATTGCTGTCCTCACTCGCGGGATTAAACAATATGATGGAGAAACAGATGTAGAACATTTTGGTTACCTCTGCATGTACCGCATGGAGGATGGCCAGATGAAGACTATTATGGACCAGAAGGTCGATTGTTTTACCGACAGAATTTGGCTGCCTGACGTTAGAGCGCTTACGGGTAACCTGAATCTGGTGTTCGGCTATTTCCGCGGCCACAGCTACACCCAGGACCTGATTGTGGGCGACGGCCTATGGCGTTGGGACAATAATCAGAACAAACCTGTATATCAGTTCCAGATGCTGCCAGAAACCAGGGCTGACTACGCTATGGACGGAACAAAGATCTTCTTTTGCAGCACCGTTTCTGCAGATGCTGTTGTGGCTGTGCAGGCAGGAAAGAACGACAAGGAATCCCTTGTGCTCATCATGGACCGTTATCCCTATACAGGACGCACGGTACCTCGCACCTCTGGCACACTGGTGGAGCGCTGGCTGGCAGATGACGGCAAGACCGTGAAGACAAACTGGTCGCTCTCCTCCTCACTCTGCGGATGGGGCAATCTTATGTGTACCAGATATATGAATACTGGCCATGGTATAGAAGAGCTTGCCCATCCTGTAATCTGCAAGTTTGCCGACCGCGATATGACCAAGTACTTTGAGTACGTCGGCCATGAGCAATCGCTGAGCGAGCCTATCATCGATGTCGTCGTTGCCGCAGCACCCTACTATGCTAGTGCAGGCTCCAACGGAGTCAACACCTCATGGGGCAAAACTGCATCAGCAAGCGACAGCGAACTTAAATCCGATAGCTATGGAGGCTCCGTCATAGTGGGTTACGAGTATGAACTGAGTATGCCGTTATTCAGCTCCGTGAACGCGGGCATAGAGTTCACGGCAAAGGTAGGTGCTTCGTACTCCACCGCCCACGGAGAAGAGACTGTCGTGACGTACGGCAATACCGTCTCCGCTGGAGGTAGACATCAGGTACTGCTGACAGCAAGGCTCTACGACACATATATTTATAGGATTATAGACAGCGGCGACCCCGACGACCTCGGTATGACCTTCCAGGTGTCAATGCCCCGCCAGAATACTTTCCAAACCAGCTTAGCGCTTGAAGACTATGTGTTGCTGATGGGCAACAGTTGGGATGTGGCCAGGCCTCAGGATGTGCTCACCTCAACGCCGGGCGACCCATGGAGCTACCCGAGTTCCTACGGCAGCTTCCCCTATGCCATTATGAACAACTCTAACTATCCCTTCCTGAAGGGGCGGAATGGTAGCTCAGAGAATTGCCAGGGCGCAGGTACTGGCGACGGTAGCTACACACGCACCATCAGCCTGGAGAAATACGTGTCAGAGACAAAGACCGTGGAGTTTAACGTGGAAACCGAGCTTGTGGGAAAAGTCAACGGCGCGAAGGCGGGCGTGGGCTTCAACTACGGCAACAGCAAAGAAACCACCCGCACCCTCGGCTCTGAGCTGTTTGTGGAAGGAACTGTGCCAAACGTGCCCAGCCTCCAATACGGGCAGTTCTATTGGAACCTCGTCTGGTACTATGTGAAGGACGGTAAGAATATCTATCCCGTCGTGAACTACATCGTGTCGAACAGGAATAACCCAGAATGATTTAACCCTTTACCTTTTAACCTTTTACAATATCCAGCTATGAAAGCAAAACTATTTATTCTTTTAATGGCATTGTTTGTCTTCGGTGGAATCGTTAAGGCAGATAACAATTTCAGAAGCCTCTCTGCGACGTTCCACGTTGATCATGGTGAGAATCATACGCATGATCATTTTTCGTTCAAAGCCACAGGTTCAGAAGAGGTGGTTATAGAAGAACCCGTACAATCCCTAACAATCATGCAAATAACAGCTTGGTGGGATGGCGGGGATGAAAAACGGCCTACAGATGTCAAGTTCTGTTATACAGTATATAATACCCTGGAAGGTGGCCCTTCAGAAAATAGTGTGTGGAAATCCTGTGAAATACCCTTTACCCAAAATGGCGAACTAAGAAGTCATTTTTGGGAAGAATATCCTCCTAATGGCATTGAATTCATCGAAGAGGAATGGCTCAACCAGAACTTGACAAAGACCGTAATGTTCTATGTCGAGGGAAAGGATGAGGCTGGTAATACCATCTACTGCAACAATGGCGGAGAAAACTACAAAGTGACCTTCACCATCGGCGAAGGGGCAGACAGAATTAAGTTCAGAGATAACGCGGCTTCTGTTTCTCTTAACTACTACCCCAACGGCGAAGTTTGGCAGCCACAAAACATTTATTATAGAATGAATAAAAATGGCGGTTTCTTAAAGGAAACCGATTACTTACCGACAGATAATCTGGGGCCAATCAGCAGTCGTTTCTTCATGAATGAAATCCATATCGTGCTCAGACACGATATGGACATTGAACTGGATGACATAAAACCAAGTTTCTTTTACAAGATATATGAAGAAGGACATGGAGGCGAAGTGGACTGGACACAAATAGATCTTGAGGAGGACACAAGTCAAGATAATTGGGTACAATACAAGTCCCCTTTAGGCAAGATAAACCTGACAGAAGGATTGGAACTGAACAAGAACTATGTGCTCGAAGCATATTTTCAGGTCATTGCAGGCAAGGAATGCTACATTTATGGCAAAAAGAAAGACGAGGGCAGCCAAATGAGGTTCACCCTCGTGGAAGAGCAGCTGATGGCGGGACCTCTCAAGAATATAGTGATGGCATACAGCTGGAATTACAATGAAGTGGAATACACTACACTATTGGCAAACGAATACCCGGAGACCGTCATACAAGAGCCAGTATATTCCTTCAGAATCCTTGGCCTTGAGGCGGTGACTGAAGAGTGGATACACGACCTTCGGTTAATTCGTAGAATTTACGATGCAGATATGGATTTGACTTATTATTATATATGGGAAGAGGTTCCCCTCACCGACTGTGGTTTCGGCATGTGGTCACTTGATTATTCCAAGATAGAAGAAATCATCAAAATGGATTGGTGGCGGGAAGAAAACACAAGATTATGTTTGGAGTTTTTCTTTGAGGGACTTGACCAGAATGACGAATACATCCGTTTCGACAACGACGGGCAGAACTATAAGTTCACATTCACCTGCGGCGAAGATACAAGCACCAAAGGCATAAAGGACTTTACCCTGACAATTAACGTGAACGGCGAAGTGATATCCACACCCGTTCCTGAGACAGACGGCGAAGATTCGGAAATCCCATTCCCCCTCTATCTCCTTAAGATAATGAAGGCGGAAATCAAGACAGACAAGCCGATGAAGCACATCACTTTCTTCTCTACCCTCTACAACACAGCCGACGGCCCCAGCTACGACCAAGACGCTTGGGAGATGACCAACTTCAAGCAGCAGGCAGAAAACACTTGGGTTGTTGACTACCAATTCGGAAAGGAACTCATCGAGGATGAATGGCTCCTCCAGAACACAAGAATGCAGAAGACCTACCAGTTCTTCGTCGTTGCGGAAGATACCGAAGGAAAAGAATACATGTATAACAACGGCGACGAGTTCTACAAGTTCCACTTCACCTGCGACGATGCGGACGGAATTAGCCTCACCCCCAACCCCTCTCCCGTGGGTGAAGGGAGCATCTACAACCTCTCTGGCCAACGCCTCCAAAAGGCCCAAAAGGGCATCAACATCATTGGCGGCAAGAAGGTACTGGTGAAATAAGATAACGTCGGCCTTTGCAAATTGAACAGAAAATTAAAAACACTCTACACTCTACACCAGGGCTTCCAACCTGCTGACATTCAACGGAATGCATAGGTGTAGAGTGGGTGTAGAGTGGTGAAGAGACTCTACACCCTGCACTCCGCTGTCAATCAGCACATTACAGCGAAAGGTGTAGAGTGTAGAGTGTTTTTGATTTCGGGCGCGACTTTTCTGAAGCCCCTAAGAACCCCTAAGGACTTTAGGGTCTTTAAGGACTTTAAAGACCTTAAGGTCTTCGGCCAACTTAACGTGCTGCGTTGGCAATCGTAACGTGTTGCGTTGGGCAACGCAACGTGCTGTGTTGGGCATCGCAGCACGTTAAGTTTTTGTTTCAGCTTAAAGGTTTTGGCGGACACAAATAATTTTTTTACCATTAGCTTTTCATTTTCCACTTTTTGTTGTATCTTTGCAAGGGAAAATAACAAATGGTAAATGGTAAAATGGTAAATTGCGTTGATTGCTTTATCCCTTGGCAGAGTGATGAACAGGTCAGGAGGACACTGGAAAACCTGCAGGCTGAGCCTGAGGTGCAGAGCGTTAACTTCCTTCGCGAGGACGGGCAGGCTGGCAGCACCCGCACAATCCGCCGTATCGCAGAAACCGCTACGGCTCCCTATACATTATTATATACAAAGTACGACACGCTCCAGCTCGGCTACCACGCCCTGACGCGCCTCCTCACCATCGCCGAGGACAGCCAGGCGCTGATGCTGTATAGCGACCATAACAGCCTCTCCCCCGACCCCTCTCCCGTGGGAGAGGGGAGAAAGGAAGAGGCTACCCCCCTCTCCCACGGGAGAGGGGCTGGGGGTGAGGCTGTTCCTTTAATCGATTACCAATTGGGTTCCGTTCGCGATGACTTCCAGATGGGCAGCGTGCTGCTGTTCCGGACGGAGGTGCTGAAGGAGTACGCCGCGCAGGAAAACCTACACAACTACCAGTTCGCTGCGCTCTACGACCTCAGGCTCTTCATCAGCCGCAAGCAGTTACCTCTGCACATCGATGAGTTCCTTTATACTGAGGTTGAACACGATACGCGACTGAGCGGACAGAAGCAATTCGACTATGTTGACCCGCGCAACCGCAGCCGACAGGTGGAGATGGAACGGGCTTGCACACGACATCTGCGGGCCTTGAACGCCTATCTGCACGGCGACGAGTACGACGAGGTGAACCTCTCGGAAGGCGAGTTTGCTGTGGAGGCTTCGGTCATCATTCCCGTCCGCAACCGCGAGCGCACCATAGAGGATGCCATCCGCTCGGCTCTCGAGCAGGAGACTACCTTCCCCTTCAACGTCATTGTCATTGACAACCACTCTACCGACGGGACGACGGAGGTCATTGAAAGAGTGAAGAGTGAAGAACGAAGAATGAAGAATAATAGTAACCATTTAGAGGACGGAAGTAACTTTGATTCTTCACTCTTCACTCTTCACTCTTCACTTATACATATTATCCCCTCCCGCACGGACTTGGGTATCGGCGGATGCTGGAACCTGGCGGTACACCATCCGCAGGTGGGACGTTTCGTGGTGCAGCTCGACAGCGACGACCTCTACTCCTCGCCCCACACCTTACAGCGTATGGTGGATGCCTTCTATGCCGAGGGCGCGGCAATGGTCATCGGCTCCTACAGGATGTGCGACTTCCAACTGAACACCCTTCCGCCAGGCCTCATCGACCACCGCGAATGGACACTCCAAAACGGACGCAACAACGCCCTACGCATCAACGGCCTTGGTGCACCGAGAGCCTTCTTCACACCTGTCCTGCGCGAGCTTCAGATTCCCAACACAAGCTATGGCGAGGACTATGCGCTCGGCCTGATGATAAGCCGCAGGTACCGCATCGGACGCATCTACGACGAAGTGTATCTTTGCCGCCGTTGGGAAGGCAACAGCGACGCCGCTCTCAGCCAGGACAAAATCAACAAGAACAACACCTATAAAGACCACCTCCGCACCCTCGAAATCAAGGCACGCCAGCAGCTCAACCAGCTTTGGCAGCACAAGGTGACGTCGGAGGAGATTGAAGCCTTCTTCCAGAAAGAACTGGAGGAATGGCCCGAAGCCGCCGAAAGGTACAAGGCGTTGGAGCAGACCCTCTCCCGACCCCTCCCTTGTAGGGAGGGGAGTGGTTACTTTTTCTGTGGCTATACTATCAATTCCTCTCCCTACAAGGGAGAGGTCGGGAGAGGGTCTGGTTTGTCTCTCCTCGTCCAATGGAACCCTGCCCGAATCGTTTCCACAGGGGCTTCCATCGACAAGGACAGCATCAGCAAGCGGCCCTGCTTCCTCTGCGACAACAACCGCCCCAAGGAGCAGCACAAGCTGATGACAGAGAAGCACTATCAGATTCTCGTCAACCCCTATCCCATCCTGCCGCAGCACTTCACCATACCCATGCGCCGCCACCGTCCGCAGAGCATTTACAGCAGCTTCGGTACACTCAGGCGAATGGCTTGGGATATGCCACGTCACATCGTCTTCTACAACGGCCCCCTCTGTGGCGCATCGTGCCCCGACCACATGCACCTCCAGGCAGGCAGCAGAGGCATCGTGCCCCTTGAACGTGACTGGACGATGTACGAAAAGAACCTTCGCAAACTCTACCCCCTGACAGGCGAACAGGTGGCTTCGATGGAAGAGGCGGGCAACGTGGGCAGCCGCATGGGGCTTTACCTCCTGGAGGGCTACGCCTGCCCCGTCTTCGTCATCCGAAGCCTGCCAGCCGAGAGCGACAGCCTGCTCTGCCAGCGCGTCTATAAGGCCCTGCCCATTGTGGGTGACGAGACAGAGCCGCGCCTGAACATCGTCTGCTGGCGGCAGGAGGGTACTTCGAGCCGTCCCGACGAAATCGTCACACTCATCTTCCCCCGAAGCAAGCACCGTCCTGATTGTTACTATGCAGAAGGTAAGGAACAACTGCTGATAAGCCCTGGAGCACTCGATATGTGCGGTCTCTTCATCACGCCCCGAGAACAGGACTTCAATGCCTTGACAGCAGAAAAGGCTCAAGCCATTTTGCAGGAGGTTACACTCTGCGAAGAGGAGCTGAAGCCAATAATAGAGACCCTCTCTGACAAACCAAACCTCCAGACCCCCCAACCCCCTTTAGGGGGAGAACTTAATGCACAATCTGCTAGCCTAGACTCCCTTCTCCCCCTAAAGGGGGTCGGGGGGTCCGTTTCCGTCGGCATCATGAAGGACACCGTCATTCGCTTCTCTATGAACACGCCCTATCACGCCAAAGGCAACGAGGTGATGGGCGAACAAATCGCCGAATACACCGAGGGCGGCATCCGCTGGCAGGATAATGTGTATCAGGAGCTGACACTGACCCCCCTACCCCCTTTAGGGGGAGAAAGCAGCGAAGAACTCCCCCTAAAGGAGGCTAGGGGGTCCTTCAGTTTGCACGGTGTCACCATCGGCCAGAAGTTCCATTGGGAACGGCAGGAGTCGCAGACCTTCCAAGGCATCTTGAAGCTCGTTGTAGATGAGGACAAGATTGTCGCCATCAACATCCTGCCCGTCGAAGACTACCTGACAAGCGTCATCAGCTCCGAAATGAAAGGCAGTTGCTCGCTGGAGTTCCTGAAAGCCTCAGCCGTTATCTCCCGCAGCTGGCTCTACGCCCAGATGCAACGACGGCAGGAAAGAGCCGACGGGCCTGCACCCTTCTTCTCCTTCGTCAAAGGCGAGGGCGAGAGCATCCGATGGTACGACCGCGAAGACCACACTATCTTTGATGTCTGTGCCGACGACCACTGCCAACGCTACCAAGGCATCACCCGCGCAAGCAACCCGAAGGTAGCGGAAGCCGTGAACGCCACGCGAGGGCAAGTGTTGATGTACGACGGAAAGATTTGCGACACACGCTTCGGCAAATGCTGCGGCGGACAGACAAACGAGTTCCAGTACTGCTGGGAGAACATCAAAGTGCCGTACCTGCGCTCCGTCAAAGACCCCTTCTGCAACACGAGCGATAAAAAGATTCTTCGGCAGGTGCTCAACGACTACGACCTTGAGACCCACGACTTCTATGAATGGACGGAAGAGCTTTCGCAAGAGGAGATTCATTCCCGCATCACTTCGCATCTGAAGATGGAGCTGGGCGCAATCCTCGGCTTGGAGATTGTGGAGAAAGGGCCGGGCGGACACATCAGCAAGCTGCGCGTCGTGGGCAAGGAGAAGGAGTTCATCGTAGGCAAGGAACTCGAAATCCGACGAATGCTCAGCACCTCAACCCTGAAAAGCAGCGCATTCACCATCGAGACTAAAAACGTCAGGAACGGCATCCCAGGCCGCTTCATCCTTCACGGGCACGGCTGGGGGCACGGCGTAGGTCTCTGCCAAATCGGTGCCGCCGTCATGGGCGAACAAGGTTACAGCTACAAAAAGATTCTCAAGCACTACTACACTGGCGCGCAGATAAAGACATTAGCAAGCGACTAAACCGAAAGGTTCTTGGACGAGCCAAGCGGCAGACCCAAGCGAAGAGACCCTACACGCCTGCCAGAGCTTTATAATAGGACGTTATGAGTATTTGAAATCACTTGGAATCAAGGAGATTGTATGATAAAAGACTTTTTTGAAAACTTGTCATATAGGAAGTGCGACGAGAATAATCTCTCGGATGTGACGTGGGCATTGGTCAATGCAAGCCCGACGTTTAGAGAAGCGTTTCTTAAGTTCTTTTTTCATGACATAAGGATATCACCAGATATTGAAATTGTAAGGGAGGAGGCAAGAGGAGATTCGAGGCCTGATTTCGTTATACACAATGGTGATGAACTTTATCTTATAGAAAATAAGATTAACGATAAGAATCAACATTTTGGACAATATGATAAGGATTTTAATGTAACACAAGATAAATTTGGTTATATCGCAAATTATGTCATTCATCAACCCAAGCAAGGTGAATGTTACCAGATTAGGACATGGGAGGATTTTTTTAACAAACTAGAAAATGTCTGTGCTGATAAGGAAGAGGAACAATTACTTATAGAAGGATACAGAATATATTTGAAGAATACTTGCAACATTATTGATTTTAGAAAGTCTATGAATATAGAGGGTATTTTTAGTTTGTATCAACTAATTGAGGTACTATGTAAGTTGTGCGAGAGAGAGACAGAAAACTTTACTCTTAACATTTACAACTTTGATAGGACCTATACTAATCGCTATGCTACTCACAGTACAACGGGAGTAAACTTTGAGGTAAATTATAACAATGTGAGGATGCATGCATATGGATGGATAGGCGTATATTTTAGTGAAGAGACTCCTCTTATATGCATGGGATTTTGGGATGCAAAGAATTGGGGATACCCCATATGCAGAATGCTAGATGGAAATTCTAAGATAAAGGAAGGAAAGCTATGTTCTTCACCGTATTATGAGGACGAAGCTTTTTGGTTTGACTTTATAGATGGCAAGGATACATATGAAGAACAATTCAATAAGCTTTCTCTAAAGCAACAAACAGAGCAATTGAGGGCTTTTATGGATGAAGTTCTAAACTTGATTTATATGCTAAAGAAGAGGAGGTAATCCTAACGCTTATAAAACAAATAGAAGGTGTTGCAGCGGTTATTCGCGAAGTAAGTTCTTGCGTCACACTAAAGGGTGACGAACGGGACGAAGAGGCTAACATATAGTACAGAAGTGCGCTGAACTGGACGAAAGGGAACAAAAACGAAAATAATGGTATAATGGAAAAAGCGCCCGTCAAACATAACAGGCTGCGGCGGATGGAGAAGCATGACTATACTGCGGCATGCATCTATCTGATTACGGTGACGACGGCAGACCGCAAGCGTGTTTTGGGTTCGCTCGTGGGCGATAGTCCGGATACGGCATCGATTGAGCCAACGCCCTTGGGTAAATATGTGGCTGAGGCATTCCGAAAGAGAGCGGCAGAGACGACAAAGAAGACTGGCTGCCGAGTGCAGGTACTCCATTATCAAATCATGCCAGACCATTTTCATGGCATCATTTATGTTCGTGACACGCTTCCTTCTGATTATTCTTTGGGTAAGATTATCGCAGCATGGAAGAGTGATTGTTCTCATGCGTTATGGAGTGATTCTTCGTCCTGTGCTCAGTACTTTAGTTCAGAGAAGCCTTCTCTTTTTTCGCGCGGCTTCAATGACCGCATCTTATTCCGCAAGGGGCAACTACAAACATGGATAGCATACTTGAATGATAATCCACGAAGGCTCTGGCTCAAAGTCCATTTCCCTAATCGGCTGCGCAAGGTATATGATTTTGTGGCGGGGAAGAAGGGACACAAATATACTGCCGTTGGCAATACGTTTTTGGTTACATATCCAGAGCGGCTGCAAGTGTGTTGCCATCGCAATCTAACGGAGGAGCAGATACAAGCGGAGGTTGCAACATTTCTGAAAGAGGCACGACGGGGAACGGTGCTGATATCGCCTTTCATCTCGCCGGCAGAGAAAGCGGTATTTGATGCCTGCTATAAGGAAAAACTGCCGATGATACATATTGTGAATCGAGGGTTGGATGGGAAATTTATTTATCCTGCTGGCAGGGATTTGGCAGGGTGTTCGGATGGTTTTATGTTGGTGCTGGCTCCTTATGCAGATTATAGCGCAGAAACAGCTGCGAAACGAATTACAAGGGCGCAATGCCTTGATATGAATGAGTTTGCGGCGGATTTGGCTAACGTCGCACTAAGGGGCGACGAACGGGACGAAGAGGAAGGAAGCATCGCACTAAAGTGCAATGAACAGGACGAAGAGAAAAATAAACAAGATTGATTGATGGGCAAAACTCTTTACATCTTCAACCCCGAGAATGATATGGCTTTGGCTGACGGGAAGCCGGGCTATACGCCGCCTGCGCAGATTCAGCAGATGCGGCGGGAGCTGTGGTGGCTGCCGCAGTGGTGGGCGGAGGAGGACGACATCGTTTGGAACGGCGAGGACAGATTGAGCTTGCCGGACGACACGAGGATAGTGCCATGGGGATGGAGCGCGGCGCTTTGCCACCAACTAAAGCAGACAGGTGTGCAGGAGTCGCTGCTGCCCTCTGCGGAAAAGCTTGAGCAGATAAGGCAGCTTTCCCATAGACAGACGGCTGTGACTTTGCTGAAGGAACTGCAAGAGCAACTTCCGCTTGATGGGCATTTGGCTGGCGAGAGTACGCTTTGCCATAATATAGAAGAAGTAAAAGATGCCATAGAAAGATATGGCGAAGCAATGCTCAAACAGCCATGGAGCAGTAGTGGAAGAGGAATAAAAAAGGTCAATTCAAAAGTCAAAAGTCAAAAGTCAAAATTATCTTCCTTGACAGCTAATGATGGATGGATTAACCGCATACTTAAGAGTCAGGGAAGTGTGGTTGTTGAGAAGAAGCTGAACAAGATAGCTGACTTTGCCCTTGAGTTCTGGCTTGATGGCAAGAGGGGCGTGGAGTATAGAGGGCTTTCGCTCTTTTATACAAACGAGAAGGGGGCTTATCTTGGCAACTGGGTGGCTCCAGAAGGACAGAAGCTTGCTTGGTTGGCACAATACATTCCTTTGCCTTACCTTCAAGACATCAGGAAATGGTGGGAGGAGCGTTTAACGAGCTTTGACTATGAGGGGCCTGTGGGCATCGATATGATGCTGGCCGGGGAGGGTATCTGCCCTTGTATTGAGGTCAATTGGCGAATGACGATGGGACTTGTCTCTTGTATGGTGGCAGAGCAAGGTCGTTTTGGCCGTATGGTGGTGGAGTACATCTACGGACACTATTCTGCCGAAGTCGAAGCCTTTAGTTAATGGCAACATCGCATTTGTCATTTTGTCACATATTTGCCATTTTTACTTACACTCACATTTTTGACAAACACTCCAGAATCGCTTAAAATGGTCTCGGATATGGTTTAGGTCGTTTTTTCAAAGAAATGCGCTTAAATCGAACCTGTGCTGAGAATCAGTATGTTACAAGACGGCTCGAGAAGAGGAAAACGTCAAATTGACAACTGCACTTTACAAAATCGGCCATTTCATCGTGTTTTTGCACACTTTTTTACGTAGTTCTTCTGTAAAAGCAACGCAGTTAAATTTCAAACGTGGCGTGTTAAGTTGACCAACTTAACGTGGGGCGTTGACAAACATGGCGTGCTGCGTTTGCAATTTCGACGTGTTTCGTGCCTTTTTTAGCCATTTTAAGAAGTGTGCAATAATAGCATAAAGAAAGGAAAACGGTATTTTATGTGGCAATTTGTAAAGTTCATGG
>JAEEGL014688267.1_pt1 | contig 13794 bp, 10 predicted proteins | sample 9134231 | NCBI WGS metagenome assembly JAEEGL01 (sample SAMN16246548, study PRJNA631951) | gut metagenome | biome: gut microbiome; feature: rumen; material: fiber-attached | host: Bos | place: Iran: Karaj | collected 2018-10 | reverse complement strand
GCTTACCGTAGACCAGAAAAACGGCTACATCTGTTATGAGTATAATGGCGATGGCTACAAGCAAATAACTGAGATGTGCTACTGGAACGAGGCCGACGGCAAGCACAAACTCTTCGCCTACAACGTAAGAGGGTTCTCAAACGGCACCTACAGCCCGGGACAGTTCGACGGACTCATCTTCTACCGCTACGACAACGCCACGAAGAAAATGACCTGGTGCGACGCTCCCGGATTCGACGAGATTTACGACACCGACGACGGAGCCCTTGTCTCCTACGCCTTGCCGCGCACTGGCAAGGACATCATCTACACCGAATGGCGCGACAACGGAAAAAAGAAGCAGAAGACGCTGAAATGGAACGGCCGTAAGTTCAGCTTCTGAGCATTCACATAGGCCTGCTGGAGTATAAAGAAAATGTGCACCCGAGCCCAAAGCCAAGGTGCACCTTCTTTTTTTACTCCCTATCTACTCACCTCCTCAGAAAGGAAAAGACCCTCCCCTGCCCCCATCCCGAGCGATGCTCGCCCCCCGTAGCCTTCCCCTATAGGGCGGGGAGCAGATAGCAATGAAGCTACAAAAAATACCCCTCCTTAGAAAGGAGGGGCAAGGGGTGGTTGATGAATGTGGGCCCAGGGGTGGTTGATGAATGGTTAATTATTTCACCACAACTTTCTTCACAGTCCCGTCACTCATGCGAATGATGTTCAGGCCTTTCTTCGGAGTCTCCACACGTTTGCCATCGGGAGTGAACACTTGCTTGTCTTTCTCTTCCACGTTAAGGCTGCTTATTCCCGTGGTATAAGTGCCATAGATGGTAATATCACTTGCTGGCATAGTTTCCGGCACGTCAGCCCAGGCAAAGTCGTAGCCTTCTTGAGCTGGAGCATCGGGTGGTGTAATTACTGAATTGTATTCAACCTCCATCGATTTAAATACCTCTCCATCTATTATATAGGTAATAGTATATTTATTGATGGTAAACGTTCCCATTACAGTTACATCATTGGCAGGCATGGTTGATGGGATTTCACTCCAGCCCGAGAAAGTGTACCCTTCTTTGGTGGGAACGGCCTCAGGAGTAATGACTGCACCAAATTCCACATCGGAAGACATATAGTTCTCTCCATTAACCATATAAGTCAGTTTATACTTGTTGATTGCAAATGAACCCGTCACCGTTACATCATGATCAGGCATAGTAGATGGGATATCGCTCCAACCAGAGAAGGTAAAGCCCTCCATCGTGGGATTAGCTTCTGGAGTAATAAAATCTCCTTCTTTTAATTCAAATGTAGTATATATTATACCATCAACTATATATATAAGTGAATATTTATTATCTCCTAAAGACAGAATTTTTCCAAACAGGTTCCAAGGAGCATTATTTATATAGTTATCCAACGATTCTTCGGGCACATATAGCATCGCATTTTGTGAGTTAGAATTCTGAAAGGCGTTAATGTTCGTATCAGGTAAAAACTCTGCATAACAAAACACTTTATTTAGTTTTTTGCAATTACCAAAAGAATTATATCCGATTTCTGTCACGGATTTTGGAATGATCACAGAGGTCAAACCACTGCAATTAAAGAAAGCATAGTCTCCTATAGTAGTCACGGAATTTGGAATGGTCACAGAAGTCATAACAGAACATTGTTCGAAAGCATAATCTCCAATGTTAGTCACAGAGTTGCCAATAGTCAATGAAGATAATTTGACACAATACCGAAAAGCATAGCTTCCGATATTCGTTACGGAATTGCCAATGACTAACGATGTCAAGTTACTGCAACAATAAAATGCACTGATTCCTATTTTCTTCACAGAATTAGGGATAATCACAGAGGTTAGGCTGTAGCAATCCGAAAAAGCGTTGTTTCCAATGCTAGTCACAGAATTAGGGATGGACACAGAGGACAATTGTTTGCAATTATCGAAAGTGCTATTTCCAATTTTAGTCACGGAATTAGGAATGATTACAGAGGTTAGGGCTAGACAATATGAGAAGGCCTCATCTCCTATAGTAGTTACAGAACTAGGAATGGACACGGAGGTCATCTCTTGGCAATTTTTAAAAGCGCAGTTTCCAATACTGGTCACAGATTTTGGTATAATCACTTCTGCCAAACTGTTGCACCCAGAGAAAGCACTATTTCCAATACTAGTTACGGAATTGGGAATAATTACAGAAGAAAGTTTCCCACACGCAAAGAAGGCACTGTTTCCAATACTGTTCACGGAATTGGGTATGATCACTTCAACAAGATTATTACAATTTGCGAAAGCTAGTTCTCCGATGCTAGTTACGGAATTTGGAATGACTGTTTTCTTGCATCCTGCTATCAATGTGTTGTTCTCAGTTTCAATAATAGCATTGCAACTATTCCGTGAATCATATTTAGAGTTTTCGTTATCCACTTTTATGGAGGTTAAACTATTACAACCGTAGAAAAGACCGTTCCCGATATTTGTTACGGAATTAGGGATAATCACAGATGTCAGTTTAGTGCAACCACGAAAAACATAGTCTCCGATGCTAGCTACGGAATATTCCACACCCTCATAGGTAAACTTCTCTGGGATAGTGACAGAGCCAGAATAGTCAGATTTAGCATACCCCCACTGGTCAGTTCCTTGATACGTCACTTCCGCCACATTCCTTTCAGGAAATAAATTATAGTAAATGTCATCTACCTGGCAATCGTAAGCACTGGCCAGCAAGGGAAGGGCCATCAATAATGTGGATAAGAAAATTTTCTTCATATTGTGTTCGTTTCTTGGTTTCTCGATGACAAAGATACGATTAAGTGAGCGAAAAAGCAAATTAATTTGCAACTTTTATCTTCCCCACTACGTGGCCGATGACCTTTGGTTCCGAACGATAGTATCTTCGGCGAAGCCAAATAATCAAAGTAGAAAAGCCAAATGGGCAAACAAAAGGTGCACCGCAGAGTTCTCCGATGTGCACTTCTCCACTGCTGTACGCAATAATTATAGTTTTCCTTCCAATCTCAATTTATTAGTAAAATCTAATAAAGGTTTCAAAGGGCCGTCATTTAATAATTTATCTGAATCAGAATAACCATTGTCGAAAAATGCCACTTTGTTTGAGGTAGAACCATCATTATATTTTATATTACAACGATGTAATCTTATTGAAGTTGCTTTTTTGTTGTAGAATAACTTTTTGTATGAAGCATCTGACAATAGGAGTAAATGATAACAATCATATATAGTATTTCTTATTTCTAAATATTTATCTGAATTTGTTCTTCCTTTCAAATTTTTGAATTTTAAAACGCAATATTCACCTCCAGTTTTTATATCATAAACTTTTGTTCCATTGTTTTTAAACTCAAATTCAAATGTTATCTCATTTATTACCTTCGGTGTAGAATTAATTAGTTCAACGTATATATTACAAGCGCCAAGAGCATCTGGTATGGAATCTTCTTCTGTTATTTCTGGAGAAAAATTAAAATCAATAATTGTCGCAGGTGCGTATTGTAGATTTGTATGTGCCCTTCCTGCATTTATTAATAATAATGCAAAGTTTTTGCTCATTCCGTCTTCTCCACGTACAAAAGAATTATAAGTTTTAATTTCCCCAGAACTTAAATCTTCCACTTGATAAGCTACATTTTCCACATTATTGTACTTGCTATAGGAAGAAAATTGAGCATATACTTTATGTTGACAACACAAAGTAACACAAATGATTATGTATAATACTTTATTCATAGCAAAACTATTTATATTTCAATAATTAATTTTAGTTTCTACAATCTATCATTATAGTTCCTCCTTGATTACGATATACTTGGTTGACTCGCGAATCACCTGAATAATGTGACTCTAAAGCTTTCCTCAAACTTTCGTATTCGTCATCGTCAGCATAACGTTCTATGCGGACATTTATCAAACGCCCCATGGGGAACACCTTATATTCTTTATCCTTAGTGTACTTGGTCTTATCCATTCCACCAAATATACCATAACTTTCGTAAGTCGTTTGGAGCTTCTCGACAAATTCATCAGTAATCTCATACAACTCGCCATACTTTATCTTATTACAGCTGCATAAGGTAAATAGGACAATAAAAGAAAAAATAACCTTCTTCATAAGCTAATATTTTTGATATGATTGTTTTCATTAAAAGTTTGCTAATCTAATGGCTACATATTGACCGCTGTTAAAATTATCTATGGTCAATGATGCCGGATATCCAGCCTCACCTATATATGAGACTGGCGGATTTTCAAATCTTTCGTAATGCCTGGATAGAGTATTGCTTTTTTTAAGGACAACAACATAAGGTTTCTTGAAATAACTATCTTCAAGTTGTGCGCCAACCCTGAATTTGACAGTATTTACTTTTGAGAAGTCATTTTTCAAATCAGGTTCATTACCTAAATAGCAACCGTAGTCACTCCATCTGGCAAAGTTCACCCAGAAAGTAATCTGGTGAACCAATCTTGCTCCATCAACAGAGTAGAACGCAATAGTGGGTATATTAGGGTCTTTAGATGTTGAAGTAATATCCATATTATAGGAAATAAAGCTACTTCCCTTATCTGCTGTATGTTCTCTCCATTCTGAACCAGAATATGTGGGATATACGTCATGTGTATACTTTGGCCCAATCTTAAGGTTTGAGAATGCAATCTTGTTTTCACCTATCGTAACATTTTGCTCTGTACCTAAGGCTTTAAACCCTAATGCCTTTATCCTTTCCTCCTCAGCTTTCTTGGCAGCTTCAAGAGTAGATATTTGTTCAAGCATCTTGGAACATTCGGCGTTCTCTGATGCATAGGGGAACAAATTCTTCAACTCTGCAATTTCTTTTTTTGCTTTATCGTATTCTTGAGCATTGAACAATTCCGTTATATGCAATAAACGCTTGTCTGCCGGAAAGCTCAATAATTGTATCTTCGACTTTGCTTCCTTCAGTTCTTTTCTGACGGCAGCAAGTGAATCTTGATACTTTTTTTCTATTTCCGCAGAGTTGCCCAATGGGCCATTGCACGATGCCAACATTAAAAGAAGAAAAACTATTATAAACACAACAAGAGCAATCATGGCATAGTTTGAGGAATTCCCCTCTCCAGATCCTTCGATTCTAATCGGGTTTTCTTCTTCTGGCGTAGTTTCTTTGGGAACGGACATTGCAGCAGAAATCTGACTTGTGCCTTCCAATATTTTTTTCTTCTGTTCAGCAAATTCTTCTTCTGTCAAAACGCCTTGGTCCACAAGTTGCTTTAGTTTCGTAAGTTGTTCCACAACATCAACCTTCTGTTCTGGTTCTGCCTCAGAGGGATAATTTGCAAGCACAGCCGATACCGCATTTATGATCTTGTCGATGTTCTGCTGATTCTTGCCAAAATCCATTGCACCACCAAACATCACACCAGTTTTAGGAGTAGACATGATTTTCATCTGTGTCCTCGCCGGAGCCACTTTAATCAGTTGTACAGGGATGTTCTCCCCCCAACTCGCCAAACTTACGCCAGCCTTAAAGGTTATGCGGCCACTAATTTCATCAGCACTGTCGAGCGACAACCCATTAATGTTAGGCGCTGCTTCCATAATTGCTTTGAACACCGTCTTCTGTGAAAACGGATATTCCACTTCTCCATGATGATCTACAATGCTCATAATCAATTCTTTTTAGTTACATAAAATAACGAAAGAGGCGCAGACCTTCGCCATACGCCTCTCGGTTCACCACAAACCATGCACATATACGGGAGAAATCTGCGCCCATGCGGGGGCAGCTCCATAATGTGCATATGCTCTTTTCTCGTGGTGGTGAATGAGAGGCTTTAGAGCAATATGTCTTGTGCTCCTTTCGAAACACGTTGCAAATATAAACAAAATTTCGGAAACCGATCGCTTTCAGCATGCGAAATTAATGAAAAAGTTATAAAGCAGAAATTATTTTGGTATTATTGCATCTAAGTATCGTTTCTTTTTTGTAATTTTGGAGGCATGAAAAATAAACATAATAGAATAGCAAAGCAATCGGACTCGGGGATGGAGTTGTCCTTGAGATTGAAAACATCAACACATATATTTAATCATTTTTCATGGAAGACGAAAAATTATTCCTCAACACTCTAACCTTCGAATATCCGAAGGACCCTGTGAAGTTTTACTTCTCAAACAAGAATGATGTAGCTCACAAAAGTACACCGCTTAAATCTCCAGTACTTGTTCCCAAAGAGGTCAAACAAGCTCAAAAATATATCGACTTGTTTGCTGGTTGCGGAGGGTTAACTTTATACACTACTTTCGATTTACCCACCAAGGGGTTCGATGGTATTGATATAGACTTCAACGAGCCTGAAAATGAGAATCTAATAAAACGCTATTACAATCGTCGTTTAGAAAAATACTTCAAACAGTTTGACGAGGTGGTAACGGCCTCATGTGGTATAACTCGCGACCTGCAAGTTTGGATTAGAGCCAACGAGCCTCTTACCATGGTTAGTTTCAATGAACATTGTTATAATCTCTATTCAATGGAGAGGTTTACTTTGAAGGTGAGATTCGACACCTACAACCATAACCCTTACTTGCTCGTTGCTAATGACCGTCCTTCTCAAATTATGGGAGTTCCAATGAAACGGTTATTCGATGACAATCCTGATGATCCTTTCTCTGGAGTGATTGGCATTACGCCAAGCCAGATTAATTATGTAATGACCAAAGAAGAAAAGACAAGTAAAGACGGAAATACATATTTCATTAGGAAGATTGAAAAACTTGCCTACCTTCAGGAAAAGAACATGTTTTGTGCTGCTGAACACACATTTCCAATTATCGGTGGAGAGCTTAAAAAGGTGTTTGGCATGGAGCGAAACGAGACAAATGACCACACCAGCAAATATATTAAATACTTAGACAAGATAACCAAATTTAAGGACAAGTATCTATTGCCTGACAAAATCGGGCACATCTTCCAGAATATCGCAACAGACTTTAGTATAGTTAACCCGCTTCAGGTCGGCCAGACAAATAGTTCAAAGCGAAAACTTCGTTTCATGAATGGCGCTACAAACGTAAGACAAAGAAAAGGAATTGAAATAGGCCCGGCTAAGAGTTGTCCGCATAAGGACGTGCGCATATTTGGTGTGTTCCATTCTGATGACAAAGAAATGGCTCGAAACTTACTAATATGGATGAAAAAGGGTAACTACCATACAGGAGTTGATGATGACAGCAGATCCTTAAGCCACTATATCGGAACAACTGTTAGCTTTGCTTCCGTCTTTGTGGAGTTTACAGACAGGCACAATCCAGTGCCTGAGATTGAAGCTAAGCTGCGCGAAAAACAGTTCCTGAATCTGAGCAACGATGCAAAGTATGTTGGATTGTATATTACCCCAATACGCAAATATGGGAGCACTTCCGAGGAAAAGGAGTGTTACTACAAAATCAAGGAACTGTTCCTGAGTCGCGGAATCGTTACTCAATGTATTGAACTCGATAAGATGATGAAGTCAATCAACAAGGATAATGATCCGAATACTCGCTTTAAGAGTTTCACATATACGCTACAGAACATGGCCGTGGCTATATGTGCTAAGACCGGAGGTTCACCTTGGCTACTTGATGAAGTGGAAAAGAAAGAACTCATCATCGGTATTGGTGCTTTCAAAAGCGATAATGAGCAATATATTGGTGCTGCATTTTCGTTCGACAATACAGGAGTGTTTAATGACTACCACTATTTTCAGAAATCTGAGATAGATGAACTGATAGGTTCTATCCATCTTGAAATACTGAATTACTCTTCAGTAAACAGCAAACCAGAGAGAATCATCATACATTACTACAAGAAAATGAGCTATTCACGTGAATTCCATAAAATCGAAGACATGCTGAATAGCCTGAAACTTGACATCCCTGTGTATGTTGTAACCATTAACAAGACTGAGTCTGAAGACATTGTAGTGTTTGACGGGTGCAGCACATTCGAAGACAAACGGCACGGTACGACACAAAGCCTTATGCCATACAGTGGACGTTGGGTTAATCTAGGAAAAACCAAAGAAGGCTATCGCTTCCTGCTATGCAATAACACGCGATACGAACAAGAACCATTCAGCAAGATGGACGGTTTTCCATTCCCCGTTAAACTCAATATTGCCTGCCCGAATAGAGGCAATGAGGTTGACACGCAAACCATCAACCAATTGATTGAGCAGGTATATCAGTTCAGCCGTATCTACTGGAAGTCTGTTAAGCAACAAGGACTACCGGTCACTATCAAATATCCTGAGATGATAGCAGAGATTATGCCTCACTTTGAAGACAGGACAATTTATACCGACAACAACTGTCTGTGGTTTCTTTAATATGATGATGCAATGTTTAAATTCGACTTAGAAAGCGTACACAGTCTGATGTCTTTCGAGAATCTTTTTCCATCAGACAATGACTACATTATAGAAGCAAACAGCCTTCGGCACATAGAGTTAGACACAGAAGCTTTATATGAAATCAATACCAAGAAGCATATCTTATTTTCAACAAAGCTTCGGTATTATGCTTTATTGATTGAGAGTGAAATCAATCGCCATCTTAATGCTGCAACCAATTTGCTTGAAGATCAAGATGATGCCGACTTGTCAAAGTTCGTGATAAAGAAAACACGTGAAGCTGTCACAAGTCTTGTAAACGAATCGAACAGGCAACTTGCTTTTATCGACCATTTGGAACAGAATTGGAGAGACATCATTTCTAACACCCCCAACTATAATGTATTGAGGTCTGAAAAGGAATTAGTTGTCTTTTATCATTATATGATTGCGCAATTGACACGTTGCTGGCTTGAAATTCAAGACCGGTATGCCTATGTTATTGGCAGAGAACGATATGATGTAGACTTATTCTATTCATCATACGTCAAGCGAACTCCAGATGCTGTATTTGAAGTGAAACGTACATCGAAGTATTGCGATGAAGCCAAGACATTCAAAAAGTGTCGCCCAGACTGCTGCTTTCTATATGATAATAAGGAGTATTTTGCCATCGCCATTCAAGAATTCACAAATAAACTACGCCAACATCATTTAATTCCAAATGAAATGGATTGCAAAAAGATGGAGGGATTATTCCGTGGACATTCTTGTAGGACTAAATATACGTGGTTAGGTAAACCACATGTACTAACCCATATCATCAAAGGACTGACAAAAGATGAAAATCCAATTATATCATCGTGGCCAGAAGGAACTTCAAAATGGGATGTGGTCTCTTCTCGCTTTATAGATAAGGATGGTAATGCACTACCGAATATTCGTCAAGAGAGTACCAGAAAGAGTTCTGAGACTATAGTCAAAGATATTGTTGATGCCCTTGCAGGGTATATGAGCTAAATCTAAACTTACGACGCATTCTACTCGTCGTAAGTTTATCTTTTGCTATTATCTAATTTTTTATTGCCCATATCTTGCTGATTATAAGCAGGGTATGGTTTATTTGTACCTAACGACAAAGTTTTACGACGGCATATTATTAAAGGTGTCGTAAATGTGTTTCATGAGATATTGCGACCAAACGCTGCTTTGGCAAACCAATCCATTCAGCGTTGGTCATTATGTTTTATCTTAATAACATTTCATCCGGCAGAGGACTGAACAGAAGAGATTGCAGACCTCGCCTTGTAGGAGACATCATTAAAGAGATGTTCCTTGGTAATTCACCTCTCGCAATGGGCTACCGCAAGTTCCTTGCAAATAAAGAGAATAGCGCGGAGAAAGGAGGTGAGCTATGAAAACTAATTCTTTGTTGTGCATCGATTTGAAAACCAAGTTGCAGAACGAAGTGCTCTTGAAGCCAGGGAAAGATTATTTAGGCATCTTGAGACGCGATATTCCAAGTAAGGAGTTTATGTGTGATGACTTTCAATACACATTTCTAGAAATTGTGCCTTCAACAACTGGCAGACGCAATCCGAAACTCTTCAATGGCGAGCTTATCACTCTGACACGATGGAACGACGGCAGCATCAGGCTTTACTTTAAGAAACTGAAAATGGATGATAACTTCACCATCGACGGCTATGCCCTCGCAGTGTGCAACGAGCTCCGCCTCGCGCTGAAGGGCCTCGTAGAGAAATAGTTTACTATGGTTCAAGCGTTCAGCGTTCAGGCGTTCAGTGGTTCAATTGTGATACGAACCACCCTCTTATAATCACGTAACTATTTAATAATTAATAAGTTATATAGATATTTAGGTGAACTGAAACCTGCAAAGGACTTACTGAACGCCTGAACGCTTGAACGCCTGAACCGATAAATTTATCTTTAAAATACAGATTTACAATGACTTACGATATTAATAAGACAACGCCCCCTGAACTTCCTAACCTCGGAAAGGGCTTAGAAGCTATACGATTACTGCTCTCTCAGACGAGCAAAGACATGCATGCGCCCCTCTTGCCCATGCTTTTTCCTGCTCTAGGTGCTAAGATTTCGAATGCCGAATTCCAATATCCGAGCGGTCAATGGCTTGAACTATGCGGGCAAATGGCTGCTTTGTGTGCCCACAGTGGTAATAACAAAGGCCAATTTGGACTTTTGGTCGAGGCCATCTACCGTGATGAACGGCGCTCTGACAAAATGGAAATCAATAAGTATCTGGAATATCAGAAGACTTTTAAGCAGCGTTCCAACAATCGAGACAAGCCGAATCCACCAGATCTTTGCCTCAGGTTCTTGCCTGCAGATACTACACGCGCAGGATACCTCAAGGCACAGATGGCTGCCGAAGCCAATGGTGGCTATACCACCTACATTGACCTGCCTGAGATTGAGATGCTGGACAATCTCTGTGGAAGCCATAAGCAGATGACGCAGATTCTGCGACTGGTTTATGACCGTCAAATCTACCAGGCATTGAGGGCTACGGTGGATGGAGTCACAGGTTCGGCTATTCTCAGGACGTGTATAACAATGTCGAGTACGCCTGTAATCATCAGAAAGTTCCTGAAATACAATCTGTTTGACGGAACGCTGGGAAGAATCGTTTTCTCCTATAAGCCACGCGGCAACCGTGACGGAAAGATTCCCCATATCGGCAAGTTCAGCGATGATTTCTACCAGAAGCTCGACACCTATCTTGTCCGACTTTCTCTCTGTAAGGGCCACTTTGTCATACGCCCACTCAATAAACTCATAGAGCGTTTAGCGGTTGAGGTGGCTGAACTGGGCGACCTGACAGACAACGACTGCTTGTGGGATATGGCGAAAAGAAGCTTGGTTTCGGCGTGGAAAGCTGGCGCGGTGATGTGGGCACTCAACAACCAGACGTGGTCCCGCTCGATGGGCGACGTGGTGGAGTGGCTGGTGTGGCACGACACGTGGAGCAAGTGGCAGGTGATGGGTGACATGTTGAAGGATGACGAAACCAATACGTCGGAGAACAACCAGAACTACCCGGCCAACATGCTCGACAGCATAGAAGGTGTCACCTTCAGCGAACAGCAGTTGGAGGCTCTTCGCCTGAGTCTTGACAAACCCAAAAATGGCACTCACCGACAGTTGCGTGTATGGCGAAACAGAGGCTTCATCGTGCAAGACCCTGATACCGGACTTTGGACCAAGACGGAGACTTATCTTAACCGCACGAGATGATGGATAAGCTTGAACTTCAGAAGCTCCGCGACCTTCCCATTGAGGGGGTCGCAGAGCGACTTGGAATGCAGATCGTGAGGCACAAGGCGCTTTGTCCGTTCCATGATGACCATCATGCCAGCCTGTCGTTCTCGATGCGCCGGAACACGTTCCGCTGCTTTGCCTGCGGAGCGCATGGGGGAACTATCGATTTGGTGATGCGCTATTTGCATAAAGATTTCAAGGAGGCTTGCAGGTGGCTGGCAGACGAGACCAACCGGACCCTCCCCCCTGCCCCTCCCTATAGGGCGGGGAGTAATTACTTTCAGGAGAAAGTGGTTTTTGATGCCAGCCGCTACGAACGCTTCTTTGAGCGGCCGTTTCTGAATGAGGAAGCGCGGCGGTTCCTTTTCTCGGAACGGCATTTGGATGAGCGGGTGGTGCGATGGTGCAGGCTGACTTCGTGGAAGGACAGGCAGGGAGTGCCTTGGCTGCAGATTCCCTATTACGATGAGGAAGGCCGGTTGGTGGGCGTTCAGAACCGCAACCTGGTGCGTGGTGCCCTGCCCCGCTTCCGCTTCCCGCAAGGCTCGGAGTGCGGCATCTATAACCTGCCCATATTGAAGCGGCTGAAACCTGGCGACGAGCTTTGGATTGCCGAGGGTTGCTCCGACTGCTGGGCCCTGCTCTCTGCCGGTCACAAGGCGATAGCCATCCCGTCGGCCACGCTGCTCTCGAAGAAAGATAAGGAATTGCTCTCACAGTTATCGTTAGGGTTAGGGTTATCGTTAGGGTTAGGGTTTCACATGTACCCCGACCGCGATGCTCCCGGCGAACGGCTGTTCCTACAGCTGCAGCAGGTGCTGCCCACACTTGTGCATCATCAGTTGCCCGAAGGCTGCAAGGATTTTGGGGAGTACTATAAAACGACACACTAAAGACCTATCACCCTACGGACCCACCGGACCCTCCCCCCTGCCCCTCCCTATAGGGCGGGGAGTAGATAGCTATTAAACCGAAAATTGACTTCCCCGCCAATAAACCCTATGGACCTCCTTTGCTAATTTCTCCCCTCCATTTAGGGAGGGGCCGGGGGGAGGGTCCCCTTTACGGCTCGCCCAGATAGTGGAAAATTGAGGCCACCATCTTAGGGGTGAACGAGCGCTGGCTGGGGATGTAGCCCAGTTGCTGCAGTTCATGGGTGAGGTCACGGTTCAGCGCAATCCACCGCTTCAGTTTTCGCCAGGCGGCATCGGGGGTGAGCAGGGGGCTGTAGCGCTGTGCCAGTTCCGTGCGGCCGTATTCTTTCATTGTCGTTTCCATACTACAAAGATACGAAAAAATGAGCACAAATGCAAATAAAAACTCGTTTAATTTGCTTTGTCGAATGCCAGTATCTTCGGCGAAGCCAAAGATACTAAAAATCAGCGAATTACGCAAGTTTTTATTGACAGAAATTCATATAATTATTATAATTTGTTCGGACTTTGATTGATGTGGTTTTGGACTTTAATTCGCGGGGAATTGGAGTTTATTTCACCTCCAATCAGAGTCTGATTGCACAGCAGCTCCCCTCCCATCGTAGGGGAGGGGCAAGGGGTGGGGTCAGTAATCAGAAAGTTAGGCAGGTGTATTAGGCAGATGTCAGATATTACACTCCCCACCCCTAACCCCTCCCCTTCAGGGGCGGGGAGTTCCTTGGCCAGACATTTAACGGACTATAACAGTAAGCATTCGGGCATAAGCGGACGGAACGGGAAAATGGGAATTGGGATTTCGTATCTTTGTAGCGTAAAAAGGAACCCCTTGCGGGAACCTCAGGAACTTATTGTTTAACCTTTTAAATGTTTAGTTGTTATGATTTTTTACAAGCTTATCCAGAACAAGAACGAGGAGATGCCTAAGGCATTCAACAAGTGGTATGCTCGTCCGGTGGTGACCGAGACCATCGACCTGGACTACATCGCGGAGCGCATCCAGCGCAACTCTACGGCCAAGAAGAGCGACGCCAAGGCGGTACTGACGGAGATGGTGGAGGTGATTACCGATGCCCTGCAGAGCTCGCAGAGGGTGAAAATTGACGGGTTCGGTGCGTTCAAGGTGGGCATCAGTTCGCGCGGTGCCGACTCCGAGGAGGACTACTCTACTGCCGAGCATGTGCGTGGCCTGCG
>JAEEGL012412528.1_pt1 | contig 13794 bp, 7 predicted proteins | sample 9134231 | NCBI WGS metagenome assembly JAEEGL01 (sample SAMN16246548, study PRJNA631951) | gut metagenome | biome: gut microbiome; feature: rumen; material: fiber-attached | host: Bos | place: Iran: Karaj | collected 2018-10 | reverse complement strand
CGTAATCCTGATGGATTCGATGGAGATGAGTGTCGCCATTGTGGCCAATGTGATGACCGTATATGAAAACGGCCGCGCGATGGAAGACAGATTCACACGTCAGTGGGGCAGTGTCCCGCAGCCGATGGCTCTGACCGGAGCAGAAGAGGGTGTTTCGGCCGATGCATTTTTCCCATACGGTCTCGAAGATCATTCCGTCATGGCCTGGTACGCATGGAGCGGCAAGACTTCAAGTGGCGGAGAAAAGGTGCTTGCCGTCTATCTGTTTTCCGACAACCTCTATGTGACCACAGTTCGCAAGGTTGAGAATGGCGTCGAGACCCGCGCAATAGAGTCAGCCGGTGCCTATATCCTGACCGGAGACTACAACAACGGCTCGGCCACAATCTATGTGGAAAACATGGAAGGCAGCAACGACAGCATTGCCGGCAGCAACGACAGCATTGCCAAGACTATGTCGGCCCAAATCAGCAATGGCGTGATGACCGTATTCGACGGCAAGGATCCGATGCCCGAGCAGTTCACGCGCCAAAGCGGACCGGTTCCATCGCCATCTTTGCCAAGCGACGCCGACAAGGACTTTGCCCAAGAGGCCTTCTTCCCCGAAAGCTATGCGTCGAAAACAGTCGCCGCGTGGTACGCCTGGTCGGACTTCAACTACGAAAAGATGGGCCTCAAGGTGTTGGCCGTCTTCCTGTTCGACGACAATACTTTCGTCACCACCAAGTGCAAATTCTCTTCCGAAGGCATCTATGAACGCGTGATTGAATCGTCGGGCACCTACAGCATCCACACCGGCAACTATACAAACGGCGGTGCCTACATCATGGCAGCAGCCGGTGGCAGCGACACCATCATGATGACGGCCGACATTGTCAACGGTGTGATGACCGTCTATCAGAACGGCGAGGCGATGCAGGAGCGGTTTACAAGGCAGTACGGCGAGATCCCGTCACCCACATCGGCCACAAACACAAGCGAAGAGGGGAAGGTAGACGAGGAATACACGTTCCATGCCGTCAATCTCGGACTTTCCGTTATGTGGGCTTCGGCCAATGTCGGTGCGGACACCCCCGAGGACATCGGATACTACTTCGCCCCAGGCGAGACATCAGCCAAGGAACTGTACTCATGGGACAACTACAAGTACGGGACATCGGCCGACAACCTCACGAAATACAACGAAAAGGACACCCTGTCCACGCTCACGGCCGATGATGATGCCGCCACCGTCAACCTCGGAAGCCAGTGGCGCACGCCTACCGTCGAGGAGTGGACCGCGCTGAAGGACTCCTGCGAATGGATCTGGACGCTACAGAACGATGTGATGGGCTATCTCGTCGTGGGACAGAATGGCAACTCCATCTTCCTGCCGGCCGCAGGCATGAAATATGACGACAAGTGGACGTACGTGGGAGAGCAAGGCGAATATATGTCCAGCTCGTTGGTACAGACCTATGTCTGGGCGACCGAATTCACCGCAAAGGACATCAACACCTACGCCGCAGGAGACCGCAGAAACGGCCTTACGGTGCGTGCCGTCCGCAGCTATTGATTTCGGCCAATGCCCATTGGCCCCCAACATCCGTCATTCCGTTCGCGGTCTGGCGGATTTTTTCTTGGCCAATGGGACTGAACAGATTTTTGTCCAATGTCCCAAAAATGCTCAAAATGGGCCACAAACCGTTCAATCGCCGTTGCAAGACTTGCAAAAGTGCAGAAAAAGGGCTATCTTCGCGCCGAACAAACACATTTAACACGAATGAGAAAGCATAGCCTTACCCTTCTTTTTGCAGGCTTCGCATTGGCCACAAACACCTCGGCCCAAGCCCTCCTGCCCTACCAGAATCCGGCCTTGAGTGCCGACGAGCGCGCCGCAGACCTCGTCTCGCGCCTTACGCTCGAACAGAAAGTCTCACTCATGATGAACGGCAGTCCCGCCATCAAGCAGTTCGGCATCCACAAGTTCAACTGGTGGAGCGAGGCCCTGCACGGTTCGGCCCGAAACGGATTGGCCACCGTCTTCCCGCAAGCCATCGGCATGGCAGCCTCGTGGGACGACGCGCTGGTCGAACAGGTCTTTGACGTGGCCAGCACCGAACAGCGCATCAAGTACATCCAGGCGCGACGCGACAACGACAACGTGCAGCGCTACCGCGGACTGGCCGTCTGGACGCCGAACATCAACATCTTCCGTGACCCACGCTGGGGACGCGGCCAGGAGACCTACGGCGAAGACCCTTATCTGTCTACAGCAATGGGGCGTTCGGTCGTGCGCGGTCTGCAAGGCGAGGCGGCTCATCCGCACCTCGACATCAAGAGCCCGTATGACAAGCTGCACGCCTGCCTGAAGCACTATGCCATCCACAGCGGACCGGAATACGAGCGGCATGTCTTCAACGCGACCGGCATCTCTAACCGCGACCTGATGGAGACCTATCTCTACGCCTTCGAGCGACTGGTCAGGACGACCGACGTGAAGGAGGTCATGTGCGCCTACAACGCCGTCGATGGCAAGCCCTGCTGCGGCAACGACAACCTGCTGACGCAGATCCTGCGCAACGAGTGGGGCTTCAAGGGGCTGGTCGTGAGCGACTGCGGCGCGATACGTGACTTCTATGATGGAAGGCCCGGCTTCCACAACCTCTTCCCCGACGCGCCGGCGGCATCGGCCAATGCCGTATTGAGCGGTACAGACATCAACTGCGGCGGTGCCTACAAGGGCCTGCCCGAGGCTGTGCAGCGCGGCGCCATTGGCCAAAAAGAGATTGACCAGGCCGTGCATCGTGTGCTCAAGGCACGTTTTGAGATGGGCGATATGGAGGCATTGGCCGATGACCCGTGGAACAGCATCCCCGACTCAGAACTGAACTCGGCCTACAACCAGGAGGTTGCTCTCCGGATGGCGCGCGAATGCATGACCCTGCTCCAGAACCGGGGCGGGACGTTGCCATTGGCCAAAAACCGGAAAATCGCCGTACTGGGACCCAATGCCAATGACTCGATCACGATGTGGGGCAACTACAACGGACAGCCGGCGCGCTCCGTCACCGTGCTCGACGCCATCCGGGAGAAGGTGGGTGCGGCCAATGTCACTTACCGCAAGGTCTCGGAATGGGTGGCGCGCGAGGAGTTCCAGAGCCTCTACAACCGCCTGAGCAGCAACGGCCGACAGGGCATGACGGTGCGCTACTGGAACAACCTGACGCGCGAAGGCGAACCAGTCACCGAGGGGCAGCTGCCGTCGCCCTTCCAGTTCTGCACCCTGGGCAACACGGTCTTCGCGCCGGGTGTCAACCTGACCGACTTCTCGGCCCGATTTGAGGCCGATTTCCATGCCGACGCCGACCAAAGGCTCATGCTCAACCTCTTCACCTGCGGCGAAGGTATGGCATACGTGATGCACGCGAACGACACCGTCTGCAAGGCAGCCTTCCGCACCGGCCACGGCCCGCGCCGCTACACCAAGGGATTCAAGGTCTTAGCCAATGAGGATTACCGCGTCATCATCGACTACGCCTACTACATCCCCGACGCGCAGCTGAACTTCGACCTCGGCATCAAGCGCGAGACCGACATCGCACAGGTCGTCCGTGAGGTGGCCGATGCCGATGTCATCATCTACGTGGGCGGCATCTCACCGCAGCTTGAGGGCGAAGAGATGAAGGTCGATTTCGAGGGCTTCAAGGGCGGCGACCGCGAGACCATCCAGCTGCCCCGCGTGCAACGGGAGACATTGGCCGCACTCCACCAGACGGGCAAGCCGGTCGTCCTGGTCAACATGTCGGGCTGCGCCATTGGCCTCGAACCCGAAACCGGCACGTGCGACGCCATCCTCCAGGCGTGGTATCCCGGACAGGCGGGCGGTCAGGCTGTGGCCGATGTCCTTTTCGGCGACTACAATCCAGCCGGACGATTGCCCGTCACGTTCTACCGCGACGAGAGCGAACTGCCCGACTATCACGACTATAACCTTGCCGGACACACCTACCGCTACTACAAGGGGCGGCCGACGTTTGCCTTCGGCTACGGCCTGAGCTACAGCACTTTCTCTTACGGGAAAGCGACATTGGCCAAGACTCCAAAACCGGCGAAGGCAATTACAAGATTTTCGGCCAATGACAGCCTCGTGCTCCGCGTACCCGTGACCAACACCTCGATGCGCGACGGCGAGGAGGTCGTCCAGCTCTACCTGCGCAAGGATGACGATACGGAGGGTCCGATCCGCACCCTGCGCGGCTTCAAGCGGCAACTTATCCCGGCCGGCGGGACCGTCATCGTCGAAATCCCATTGGACGAAGTGAACTTCCGCACCTACAACAACCAGACCGGCCAGATGGAGACCACGCCGGGCCGCTACACGCTCTATTACGGCGGCTCGTCGCGGCCGGAAGACCTTCAACAAATGAGCGTCTTGTGCAAGTGAAGGACATTGGCTAACAAAACCGCATTTTGCAATCTATAAATTTCACCCCCCCCCATTTTTGAACATATATTTGTAATAAAATAAATAAAAACGTGCAATAAAAACGGCTGCGTGTGGATTATTGGCGTAACTTTGAGGCCGACTTTAATTAAAATACACACCTTCATGCACTTCAACCTAAAGGAGGTCTCATTACAGAAACTTTTGAAAAACCTCTATTTTCTCGCACGTCAAGATGTCAAGGAGCGGCTCATCGAACAACGATTGGCCCAGACCTACAACTCGATTCTCATCCACAGCGCCATCGACGCGGCCTATCGGCAGCAATACGCGCCAGAAATCGAGCGGCTGAAGGGCATTGGCCAATGTACCCTCTACCCTTCACAAGACATCCACCTGCGCGAAGTCGAGGCGGCAATGGATGGCGCGCGCCGGATGCCCTACGTCATGCACAACGGCAAGCGACTCTACTACCCGAAGTCATACACCGTGGCCGAGGCCATTCACGCGTACCACAACATCGTCGATAGCGACGGCATCTTGGGCACCTCTTCGCCGGGCACGCCGCACCAATATCAAGACGAAACCTACAGATTGAACGATGGCGACGTCGTGGTCGATGTAGGCTGCGCCGAGGCACTATTCGCATTGGACAATATCGAGCGCGTCAGCAAGGCCATCCTCATCGAGTGCAATGCCGAGTGGCTCACCGCCCTGCGTGCGACGTTTGCGCCCTACAGCGACAAGGTCGAAATCGTCAACCGACTGGTGACAAACCACGATTCCCGTTCGACGATTCGACTTTCCACCCTGCTACAAGGCGAGACGCGCCCCATCTTCATCAAGATGGACATCGAGGGCTACGAGGTCGCCACGGTGCAATCGGCCGCACAATTTTTGAGTGGGATGGCCAATGTCACTCTCGCATGCTGCACCTACCACAATTCGGCCGACGGCGAACAACTTGCCGCCATCTTCGATGCCATCGGCTACGAACATCGCTTTTCGGACGGATACATGATTTTCGCCCGCTATGACCAGCCACGGTTCCCATTCTTCCGCCACGCCGTCATCCGTGCGAGGAAACGGAAGTGAAGATTTGGGACATTGGCCAATGCCCATTAAAACGACACCTGCAACATTCATTTTCAGAACGTTGCAGGTGTCGTTTCTTTTATTTATCATCGTAATGACCGTAGGCTGTAAGCATGAATATGTCCGAAAACATTTGGCAGATTGAAATAAAAACACTAACTTTGCCGCGTTTTTAAAGTATGTTTTTTAAAGTATGTTTAAACAATGAGCGAACAACAGGTAGTCTTTACCAACGATATATGTCAGGCCTTGGCCGATTTCACAAACGGCATCGGCCACGACAAGCTTTTCATCCTTTTTGACGAAACGACACGAAAGCTCTGCCTGCCCGTCCTGCAACCGTTCATCGACGGATATGAGGCCGGGCACGCGGGCCGCAAGGTGACGCTCATCGGCATTCCCGCGACCGACGAGTCGAAGACCGTCGAGAGCCTCACCCTGGTGTGGAGCGGGCTTTCGGCCAATGGCGCTACGCGTCACTCGCTGCTCATCAACGTGGGCGGCGGCATGGTGACCGACCTCGGCGGATTCGCCGCAGCGACCTTCAAGCGCGGCATCCACTTCATCAACGTGGCCACGACACTGCTGGGTGCTGTCGATGCGGCCGTGGGCGGCAAGACGGGCATCAACCTGGGCAACCTGAAGAACGAGGTGGGCGCCTTTGCCCCGGCCGACGCCGTACTGATCTCGACCCGCTTCTTCGAGACGCTCGACCAGAAGAACCTGCTTTCGGGCTACGCCGAGATGCTGAAACACGGGCTGTTGAGCGAGCGAGAGGCATTGGCCAAGCTCCTGGACTACGACATCCAGCACTGGGAGAACGCGACGCTGCTCCCCCTGCTCGAATATTCGGTCAACGTGAAGCGCGAGGTGGTGCGCCAGGACCCGTTCGAAAAGGGGCTGCGCAAGGCACTGAACCTGGGCCACACGTTCGGTCATGCCTTCGAGACGTTCGCGATGAAGAGCCATCGGCCCGTGCTCCACGGCTATGCAGTGGCGTGGGGACTGGTCTGCGAGCTCATCATGAGCCAGCAGCAGTGCGGCTTCCCGTCCGAGGTGCTGTATGAAATCGCCCACTACGTGCGTGACAACTATGGGCCGATGCAGTTCACGTGTGACGACTACGACACGCTCATCGAGCTAATGCGCCACGACAAGAAGAACGAGGGCGACGCCATCAACTTCACGCTGATGGAGAGCATCGGCCACCCCTCGCTCAACCATTCGGCCGACAAGGAGGAAATCGGCGTCGTGCTCGACATCTACCGCGACCTGATGGGCATCTGAAGTAAGAATGAAGTTTTCGGCCGATGGACATCGGCCACCAAAATACCCTAAAAAATGACTATGAGAAGAATACTATTGGCCACAGCCCTCACCGCCTGCATCGCAAGCGGCGCACTCGCAGCTCCCGCCATGCGCGGCCTGCGCACCATCTCCCAACCCGACGGAACACGCCTGCAAGTCATCGCCTACGGTGACGAGCATTTCAGCGTGATGGCCGATGCCACATCCGGCATGTGCATCACGCGCGACGAGGCCACGGGATTCTGGCGGACGATGACCGACGACGAGGCCACGCTCACCCTGCGCCAATGGAACACGGCACGCCGCGCCGCTGCTGCCGAGACCGCCATGATGGCCAATAATACACCCTCGACGGGCCACATCCTCGTACCGGTCGTTCCGGTCCAGTTCGCCGACTTCTCCTTCACCGGAGACAACGGCACGCCCGAACATCTCGACATCATCTACAACCAGGTGGACGAGACGCGCTACGCCATGACGGGCGCCGACAACAAGGACTACTACACGAGCGGCCTGCGTCAGTATTTCCGCGACCAGAGCGCTGGCAAGTTCGACCCCGAGTTCGTCATCTTCGAGCCAGTGACATTGGCCAAAAACCGCGCCTATTACGGCCAGAACAGCGGCGGCACGAAAGACGTCAACTACACCAACCTCATGCGCGAGGCCATTGATTCGCTCGTTGCTCGTGGGGTCTTGGCCGATGCCTCACGGTTCGACAACGACGGCGACGGCACGATTGACCTCATCCACTTCCTCTACGCCGGACACGGCGAGAACACGACGGGCAACACCGAAGAGATCTGGGCCAAGAAGGGCCTGTACGTCACGGAGGCCGACAACGGCGTGAAGACGGGCAACTTCATCCTCGTGCCCGAGCTCGGCAGCTATCGCAACGCGACCGTCGAGAGCGCCGTGGGCGAAAAGGCCCACGAGATGAGCCACGCACTGGGTCTGCCCGACTTCTATTCGACCAATGCGAGTACGGCCAATGACTGCTACGGCATGGACGGATGGAGCCTGATGGACCAGGGCATGTACGGCGGCGGCACACAGATTCCCGCCAGCTACACCCTGCACGAAAGGATGATGCTGGGCTGGTGCGACGAGCCGGAAGCTGTGCCTGCCGAGGGCAAAGTGACACTCGAACCCATCGGCACTGCCGGCAAGGGCCTCATCCTGCGCAATCCGGCCAATGCGGATGAATATCTCACCTTCGAGAACCACCAGCCCGACAACCTCTGGGACAAGATGTGGGGCAACGCCAGCTATTCCACCTACACCCGCGCACGCGGCCTGCTCATCACCCACGTCGATTATCAGGCGGGCGCCTGGACGTCGAACACGGTCAACAACACGCCCGCCCACCAGCGCTGCACCCCACTGCCGGCCGACGGCGAACTGCCGACCTACAGCAAGGTCCTGAGCCAGGAGATTACGGCATCGGCCTTCATCGCCAACCACTTCGCCGACGTCTATCCGGGCAGCGGCAATGTCAAGCAGCTCAATCCATTGGCCAACACGATGGCCATCTGGTTCACGGGCGACAGTATCGACATCGACATCACGAACATTGAGATTCTGGCCAATGGCGCTATGGAAATCACCTTCGGCACACCGGAGGACCCGATTCCGGACGGCATCGAGACGCTGAGCGAGGCTGGGACATCGGCCAAGAAGAAGAACCGCATCGTGCTGAAGGAGGGCCGTTTCTACATCCAGGGCCGTGACCTGTACGGCCGCAAGTGTGACGAGGAATAAGCATCGGCCACAATGACAAAGAACAAGGATCTGGAGCTGGCGTTCAACTACGCCCAGTACACGCAACGCAACATCTTCCTGACAGGCAAGGCGGGGTCGGGCAAGACGACGTTCCTGCGTAACCTGCTGCGGACGACACACAAGCGCGCCATCGTGGTGGCACCGACGGGTGTGGCGGCCATCAATGCGGGCGGCGTGACCATCCACTCGTTCTTCCAGCTGGCGCCGGGGCTGTATCTGCCGGGCCAGAGCATCCAGCGTGACAGCAAGATGCGCTACGGATTCTCGAAACACAAGATCAACATTCTGCGCTCGCTCGACCTGCTTGTGATTGACGAGATCTCGATGGTGCGCTGCGACCTGCTCGATGCGATTGACGACGTCCTGCGACGCTATCAGGACCACTTCAAGCCCTTCGGCGGCGTGCAGCTGCTGATGATAGGTGACCTGCAGCAGCTGGCTCCCGTGGCGAGTGACGAAGAGTGGCAGCTGTTGCAGGCGGCAGGCTACCAGACACCCTACTTCTTCGGCAGTCAGGCGCTCCAGAAGACGAACTACACCGCCATCGAGCTGACCCACGTCTATCGTCAGGCCGACCAGACGTTCATCGACCTCCTGAACAACGTGCGCGACAACCGGCTGGACGCAACGACATTGGCCACACTCAACAGCCGCTACAAGCCGAATTTCCGGCCGTCGGACGATGAGGGCTACATCACCCTCACAACCCACAACTACCAGGCCAACGACATCAACCAGCACAGACTGATGATGCTCCCCACCGAACCGCATACCTACACGGCCGGAGTGAACGGCGACTTTCCCGAGACCTCCTACCCGACCGACGCCCACCTGACGCTGAAGATCGGGGCACAGGTGATGTTCTGCAAGAATGACCCGAACCGACTCTACTACAACGGAAAAATCGGGCGGGTGACACAGCTTACGGCCAATGACGTGTGGGTCGAATGTACGGACGAGAACGGCCAGCCGCAGGACATCCAGGTCTCGCCGCAGGAGTGGCAGAACACGAAATATGTCACCGACGAGAAGAGCGGCGAGATTTCGGAAGAGGTCATCGGCACCTTCTCACAAATTCCGTTGCGCACGGCATGGGCCATCACCATCCACAAGAGCCAGGGTCTGACATTCGACCGCTGTATCATCAACGCGGGCCAGGCGTTCTCGTTCGGCCAGGTCTATGTCGCGCTGTCACGCTGCCGCACGCTGGAGGGACTCGTCCTGAGCACGCCCATCACGGGCAACGTCGTGATGTCCGACCCGACCATCATCAGCTACAACCACGCCATCCAGGAGAACCAGCCCGATGACAAGCAGTTGGCCAATGACCGCCTCGCCTGCATTGACCGCACCCTGTGCAACATCTTCGACTACCTGCCGCTCATGACGCAGTTGCGCTATGTCGTGAGGTTGGCCGATGAGAAGCTGACGCGCGCCAACAAGCCTTGGGTCGAACAGGCCAAGCTGCTCACCGCCGACTGCGAGCAGCAGCTGGAGGCCGTCGGCCAGACATTCCAGGCGCAGATCCACCGGCTCATCCCATTGGCCACAACCTACGAAGAGAACACCCAGCTCCAGGAGCGCGTCAAGAAGGGCAACCAGTATTTCCTGGTCAAGACCACCCATCTGATGGACGACTTCATCCAGGCAGGCCTGCCCGACATCGACAACAAGGTCACACGCGAACGTCTGGAACGCGAGTTCGAGCTGCTCAAACAGGACTACAGCATCAAGACGCGCCTGCTGGTGCGCACGGCGGGAGGCTTCTCGCTCGACACCTACTGGAACGCCAAGGCCGAGGTCACGATGCAGGAATCGGCCATCGGCCAACCGGGATACAGCGGTGGGAAGACTGCGACGAAAACGGCATCGGCCAAGACCACAAAGACGAAAACGGCCGCCGGCGCGCGCCGACGCAAGAAACGGGAGGAATAGGCATTGGCCAATGTCCCAATCCCGCCCCATCACGACACACACGAAAAAACAATTCCAACATCTATGAAAAAATCTTTTGTAACCATCATGGCAACAACCGCCCTGCTTACAGCCTGCGCCCCACAACAGGGGGCAGAAGAAGACAGCGAGTACATCGGCAAAAGTGAAATCCAGACCCTCCGGATGACCCCCGAACTGCTCATGGAACTGGGTCAGATCTCGGACCTTCAGGCCTCGCCCGACGGCAAGCGCCTGCTCTACGGCGTGAAATACACCCGCGTCGCCCAGAACAAGAGCAACCGCGAGCTCTGCACCCTCGACATCACGTCGTGGACCAACGAGCCGGCCTATATCACCCACACCAAGACCAGCGAACAGGCCGCCACATGGCTTGACAACGACAACATCGCCTTCCTCGCCCCCGACGGTGACGGCAAGCAGCAGCTGTGGCGCATGAAGGCCGACGGCACCGAGCGCCGCCAGATCAGCCACACCGACCGCGACATCGAGGGCTACCTCTTCAGCCCCGACCGCAGCCAGGTCCTGCTGGTCATGACCATTCCCGTCAAGCATCAGGTGGACAGCACGCTGTTCGAAGGCCTGGACAAGACCACAGGTATGCTGTTCGACGAGCTGAACTACCGCCATTGGGACGGCTTCGTGACCGAGATGCCGCATCCCTACATTGCCGGGGTTGGGGCCGATGGGACATTGGCCGACAACAACCTCACCGACATACTTGAGGGCGAACCCTACGAGTGCCCGATGCGCCCCTTCGGCGGCACCGAATCGTTCGCCTGGAGTCCCGACGGCCGCAAGATTGCCTACAGCTGCCGCAAAGAGACCGGCACGACCTACGCCTTCTCGACCCGTTCGAGCATCTACCTCTACGATGTGGCCAGCCGCCAGACCATCGACCTGCACGAGGGCGACCACGGCTACGACACGAACCCCACCTTCTCGCCCGACGGCCGCTGGCTCGCCTTCCAGAGCATGGCACGCAACGGCTACGAGAGCGACAAGAACCGCCTCTGCGTGATTGAGATGTCGGCCAATGCCCCATCATCGGCCATCACCGACCTCACCGCCCGCTACGACAACAACGTCGATCACTACGTCTGGGACCCCGACGGCCAGGGACTCACCTTCATCGGCTACAGCCACGGCATTGCCCCCATCTTCCACATCGACCTGCAGGGCACCGTCCGCCAGCTCACCGAGAGTGACCCGCACGACTTCGGCGCCATCTGCTACTGCGGCAACCGCCTCTTCGCCCTGCGCCACGACTGGCACGCCCCCAACGAGGTCTTCGCCATCAACAACGGCCAGGCCGTCCAGCTCTCCCACGAGAACGACAACCTGCTCTCCCAGTTGGGCGACATGGGCCGCATCGAGACGCGCCGCATGAAGTGCACCAACGGCGACGAAATGCTCGTCTGGGTAGCCTATCCCGCCGGTTTCGACCCCGACAAGGCCGTGGCCAATGGCGTGAAGGTCCCCACCCTGCTCTACTGCCAGGGCGGTCCCGAATCAGCCGTCAGCCAGTTCTGGAGCTCCCGCTGGAACATCGCCATCATGCAGGCCAATGGCTACGCCGTCGTGCTGCCCAACCGCCACGGCGTCCCCGGCTTCGGCCAGGCCTTCAACGAGCAGATTGCAGGTGATTTTGCCGGCCAATGTATGCGCGACTACTTCACCGCCATCGACAACATCGCCCGCGAACCCTGGTGCGACCGTGACCGCCTGGGTGCCGTCGGCGCCAGCTTCGGCGGCTACAGCGTCTATTGGCTGGCCGGCCACCACGAGAAGCGCTTCAAGGCCCTCATCGCCCACTGCGGCATCTTCAACTGCGAGTCCATGTACGGCGAGACCGAAGAGATGTGGTTTGCCGACTGGGACTACGGCGGCTCTTATTTCGGCCAAGAGGGTCTGCAGCCCGGCCTGTGCCACACGCCCAAGCGCGGCAAGGGCATCAACGCCTGCTACACCGACTCGCCCCACAAGTCCATCACCCGCTGGGACACCCCTATCCTCGTCATCCACAACGAGAAGGACTACCGCATCCCCGTCACCCAGGGAATGCAGGCATTCAACCTCGCCCGTATGCGCGGCATCGATGCCCGGTTCCTCTACTTCCCCGACGAGTGCCATTGGGTCACCAAGCCGCAGAACGCCGTCCTCTGGCAGCGCGTCTTCGTCAACTGGCTTGACACCTATCTGAAACCTGCCGACAAATGACATCGGCCAACACCCAAACAATCATGACAAAAGAACAACTTTTCGCGCAGATCCAGCGCAAGCGCAGCTTCCTCTGCGTCGGCCTCGACACCGACATCAAGAAGATTCCAGCCCATCTCCAGTCCCTCCCCACACAGGAGGCCATCTGGCAGTTCAACAAGGCCATCATCGATGCCACCGCACCCTACTGCATCGCCTACAAGCCCAACCTCGCGTTCTACGAATGCTTCGGCGTGGAGGGCTGGATGGCCTTCGAGCAGACCGTGCGCTACATCCGTGAGCAATATCCCGAGCAGTTCATCATTGCCGATGCCAAGCGCGGCGACATCGGCAACACCTCGCAGCTCTACGCCCGCTCCTTCTTCGAGCACCTCGACATCGACGCCGTCACCGTGGCTCCCTACATGGGCGAGGATTCGGTCAAGCCCTTCCTCGGCTACGAGGGCAAGTGGGTCATCTGCCTGGCATTGACCTCCAACAAGGGTTCGCACGACTTCCAGCTGCTCAACGTGGGCGAGGGTGAGCGCCTGTTCGAGCGCGTCCTCCGCACGGCACAGACCTGGGGCACATCGGAGCAGATGATGTTCGTGGTCGGAGCCACCCAGGGCCAGCTCTTTGAAGACATCCGCCGCGTAGCTCCCGACTCGTTCCTGCTCGTGCCCGGCATCGGCGCACAGGGCGGTTCATTGCAGGAGGTCGTCAAGTACGGCATGACCAGCCAGTGCGGCCTCATCGTCAACTCCAGCCGCGCCATCATCTACGCCGACGGCACCGAAGATTTCGCCCGCGTTGCCGGACAGAAGGCCGCCGAAGTCGCTGCCGAAATGGACGCCTGCCTGAAGTCGAAAGGACTGTAAACGACAACACGGATTTTCACAATAACACTACATCCGACGAGACCGCAAGGTCTGGCCGGATGTAGTTGTTTTATATTCAATCCATAATGTCATGTTGAGCAAAGCGAAACATCTCCCATTTTCATTGCTTTTTTCACCTCCACTTAAGCCTGACTT
>JAEEGL011649571.1_pt1 | contig 13794 bp, 11 predicted proteins | sample 9134231 | NCBI WGS metagenome assembly JAEEGL01 (sample SAMN16246548, study PRJNA631951) | gut metagenome | biome: gut microbiome; feature: rumen; material: fiber-attached | host: Bos | place: Iran: Karaj | collected 2018-10 | reverse complement strand
TTTCGTAGGCTTCCACCTTGTCGATGAGTGTGCGCATGATATCGACCTCGCGCTGGCTCTTATCCCTGTAGAACGACAGCATTTCCTCACGCCCGGCGTTGGTGCCGTGCTTCATGAAGTCGTTGACAATCATATTCTCGAAGAGATTGCCGCGCAGAGGATGCACGTCGAGCTGTTCGGTGGTGGTGATGCCGAGCAGGAAGGCGGCAAGGCCCGTATCATAGAAATACAGCTTTGGGGTCTTGGTCAGACGCTTGCTGATGTTGGCGTAGTAAGGCTGCAGGAGGTGGACGACGTAGGAGGCGTTGAGGATGCTCAACCAGCTACGTATCGTATTCACCGCCACACCGATTTCATTGGAGATGGACGATGCGTTGAATTCTTGTCCCACACGCCCTGCACACAGGCGAATGAAGGTTTGGAATGCACGCAGGTCGCGCACATTGATGAGCCGTCGCACATCGCGTTCAATGTAGGTGGTGTAGTAGTTGGAAAGCAGCAGCGGACGTGCTCCATCATCGGCTGTCCAAACTGCAGGATAGCCTCCATTCAGGATAAGTTGTGAGGTGCTTGCCTGTGGCACATGACTCATGATTTCCTGAGTGGAAAGCGGCAACAGCGTCATCACAGCAGTACGACCTGCCATGGATTGCGTCACTTTCTCGATGAGCGAGAAATTGTTGCTGCCCGTGACGATGAAGTGCCGGTCGCTGCGCCCCTGAAAACGGTCTTCATCCACCAACACCTGCAGATAGGAGAACAATTCGGGATAGTTCTGAGCTTCGTCGATGATGACTCCCTGCGGATATTTGCCCAAGAAGGCCTTTGGGTCGGCCTGCACTTCGTCCATCACGGCAGCATCCTCCAGATTGGCGTAGGGCAGTTCAGGGAACAGCTCGCGGCACAAAGTGGTCTTGCCCGACTGACGCGGACCTGTCAAGGTAACTACGGGCAAATAGCGAAAGGCTTCCGAAATGGACGAAGACAAACGTCTGTTGATAAATGACTTATTCATTGTTTGGACAAATTTTCAGTTGAATTGCAAATTTGGCCGCAAAGGTAAAGCTTTATTTTGTAATCTCCAAATCTCAAGGACATTAAATGCATAATAAGCTCTGTCAACGACCGAAAAAGGTCTAAACAGAGGTAAAGAGAAAGCCCCAGCACGCAAGTTGTGCGCATTGGGGCATTACTCTCTTCTTAGGTGTCGGTTATCGCTTTCGATAGAAGAAGCTGCCGATGGCTAGGAGGATGATGAGGAGGGCGATGACGTAGGCCCAGGGATGGCTGACGCGTGAGGTGGCATGGATGACGTAGTCGTGAGGGATGAGGCGCTCACCCGTGAAAGGATAATGGATGATGCCGTCGGGACTGAGTGTGCCCGTGCCTGCATCGGTGACGGTGCCTGGCATCTGCAGCGTGTAGGGGACGGCGAGAGCGAAGATGGTCAGGCGATGCGCCAGCTCGTCGTTTAGCTGTTTGGAGACAGGCGTTTCGTCGTCGAAGAAGGGGGCGTAGGCGTCAGAGTGGAAGAAGTCGCGCATCAGTTGTGAGAGTTCCGTATTGCTCAGCCAGAGGTCAGCGCCTTCCTTCATGAGGTAGCTGGCTAACGAGTCTTGCAGCTGCACGAAGCGGTCGCGAGGGATGGGAGGCGCGGTGATGGAGTCGTAGTGATCGGCTATGAAGTCGAAGATGATATGGCAGAAGTTGTCGTTCAGCCAATGTGTAACCTTCGTTTCCATCTCGCTCAGGCGCTCAGCAGCCTCAGCACCAGTAAGCCCTTCAATCAGGTTAGGCTCGCCTGTGAACCAGTAGCTGATGAGCTGCGCATCAGTAAATGGGAGGGGGAAGGAGTCGGCCAAACCTGCAATCGTCTCGGTGAAATCGTACTCGGTGTAAAACCAGCGGAAGTGGCGTTTCAGTTGGGCGTGGCTCTTCAACTTGCTACCATTAAGCATAAGTGGCATTTGCTCAGCCATTTCCTCTACGCTATCGAACAGGTGGCGGAAGGTGGTAGTCACGGTATCGCCTTCGCCGATGTCGGTGTGCGAGTCGTGAAAAGCGCTGATGTTCAGGCACTCGGGCAAGGGCTGCGACCATCCGATGTTGCCCTGGCCCCAAGCGGAGTCGCGCTGAGCCTTCGTCATGACGTTGCTATAGCTGACCGCACGGATGCACGTGCCGTCCTCGTTGATGATGGTATGCAGCCTCACATGCTGATCTTGGCACGAGAGGCATAGAGCTGCTGCCATGAGCAGCATCAAATACGAACTAACGTTTTTCATTGATGTGTTTCTTTACAAAAGTGTAACTTAGGGTTTGCTGCCTTTCCTTCTGCATCGAACGCAGGTAGGCGTCCTTTAGGGCTTGGCCCTGTGGGAGTTCGGCAACGTATGACGCAGAGCCCTGCAGTGCTCGTTCGTCCGTGAGTTGTTGATAGATGAACAGCCCGACGAACCACGCTGCCGCCAATGTGGAGATGGTTCTTATCGTCATCCAAACGCGATTGGGATGTTCCGGTGCTCGATCAGGCAGGCTCTCCATGATGCTGTCCGTCAGCGCCTTGCTATCCGTGATTACGGGCTGCTGCCCTTCGAGGCTGTTGAGTATATCGTCAATCTTATTCATAACCTATTTTCTTTAAGCGTTCACGTATGTTTTGTCTGGCCACGTAAAGGTTATTCTTCACTTGCTTGGAGGTCATGCCTGTGGCATCCTCCACCTCCTGCGACGAGAGACCTTCCAATTGACTCAGCGTAAACACAAGTCTTTGCTTGGGACTAAGCCCTTCCGCCAACAGGCGCACAATGGCTACCCACTCACGGTTCTCCAGTTCGCGCTGTCCGTCGGCTGAGGCATAACGTCGCAGCACGCTTTCATCCTCAGGCATAGCGATGACGTGGGTGCGGCTCTTCAGATGGTCGAGACAGAGACGGGAGGCAATGGCATAGAGCCAGGTGGTAAAGCTGCGCCGAGCATCGAACTTGCTGATATTCAGCCACACACGCAGAAAAGTCTCCTGCACAACGTCCTTCGCCTCTTCCTCGCCGGCGAGCATCTTCAGCGCTACAGAGAATACCATCCCCTGACATGTCTCGACCAACGACCGGAAAGCGTCCTTGTCGCCTGCCTGGCTTCTGGTGATGATGCTGTTGTCTATCTGGGTCATTGTTTCTGAGTGCTTTTATTCGTGATACGACTGAGGTGGTCGAAAGTCTAAACAGACTACGCGTTTTTTTCCTTATCGCCTTGAAAAGTCATCACAAAGATACTTCCTTTTACTGATACCAACAAGAAATGTCCGTAAAAATGCGCCTTTTCTCGCCACGGCAGAGTCTGAAGTAAGCTTCACTCTCCTCATTTGGCTAACGAGGATGATTGCTTTTTCAGCTTGTCCTAAAAGAATAAGGTATAATAAAGCCATAGGAACGGAAAAAGAAACGCGTCTGTTCGCTTCGCTCTACGCCTATAGACGCATGCACTCACACGTACTATACGCTAAGGGCTGAGCGTATATACGTAAAGGGCTGAGCGTATAGTACGTGAAGGGCTACGCGTATAGTACGTAAAGGGCTACGCGTATATACGTGCAGGGCTTCGCGTATATACGTGCAGGGCTTCGCGTATATACGTGCAGGGCTTCGCGTATATACATGTAGAACCAATGATAGAATAATAGGAACGGAAAGAATAAACGCCTATGTGACAAAGGCTGTTCACATAGGCGTGTGCTGATGATTATTGAAGAATGCCCGTTCAGATGACGACGGCCGTGCCGCTGGTAGCCACCATAAGCATAGAACTGGACTGACCGATGGTCTCATAGTCGACATCGATGCCGACGATGGCGTTGGCGCCGAGGGCGGCAGCGCGCTGCATCATCTCGTTGATGGCGGTGTCCTTGGCTTCGATGAGCACTTTCTCGTAGGAGCCGCTACGTCCGCCGAAGAAGTCTGTGAGGCCTGCCATGAAGTCTTTGAAGACGTTGGCACCGATGATTGTCTCGCCAGTGACTATGCCTTTATATTCGCGAATGGGATGACCTTCGATGGTCGGGGTGGTGGTGAGTAACATAGTGATATTCTTTTAAGGGTTAATAATTACTTTGTTTACCCTTTATGCTATTCTATTGAAGAAGTAACCCTCAACGATTCTTGAAAAGTTCGCGGAGGAAGGCGGGAGTGTAGCCCTCGGTTGAGAGTGCTACCTGTTCGGGCGTGCCGCATGAGAGGATGCGCCCGCCGCCACGTCCGCCGTCGGGGCCGAGGTCGATGAGGTAGTCGGCACTCTTGATGACGTCGAGGTTATGCTCGATGACGATGACGGTATTGCCCTTGTCGACGAGCCGGTTGAGCACACCGAGCAGGACGCGGATATCCTCGAAGTGGAGACCTGTCGTAGGCTCGTCGAGGATGTAGAGTGTGCGCCCCGTGTCGCGCTTGGCAAGTTCGGTAGCCAACTTGACGCGTTGGCTCTCACCGCCCGAGAGGGTGGTCGACGATTGCCCGAGCTTGATATAGCCGAGGCCTACGTCCTGCAGCGTCTTGATCTTCTGGAGGATGTTGGGCACGTTCTCGAAGAACTCTACGGCTCGATTGATGGTCATGTCGAGCACGTCGGCGATGGACTTGCCTTTGAAGCGCACCTCGAGCGTCTCGCGGTTGTAACGCCGTCCGTGACACTCCTCGCAGGGCACCATGACATCGGGCAGGAAATTCATCTCGATGGTCTTATAGCCGTTGCCGCCGCAGGCCTCACAACGACCGCCTTTGACGTTGAACGAGAAGCGCCCGGGCTTGTAGCCTCGTATACGGGCTTCAGGCAGCGAGACGAAGAGGTCGCGAATGTCGGAGAAGACGCCAGTATAAGTAGCGGGATTGGAGCGCGGTGTACGACCGATAGGACTTTGGTCGACATTGACCACCTTGTCGATATGTTCGATGCCAGAGATGCAATCGTAGGGCAGAGGGTCGCGCAACGAGCGGTAGAAATGTTGTGAAAGAATGGGTTGGAGTGTGTCATTGATAAGGCTGGACTTGCCAGAGCCCGAGACGCCCGTGACACACACGAAGGTGCCGAGTGGTAGACGCAGGTCGACACTCTGGAGGTTGTTGCCGCGAGCACCGAGTAGCTCCAGCCACTTGCCATTGCCCTCGCGACGGGTCAACGGAATCTCGATGGAACGCTCGCCAGTGAGGTAGAGGCGGGTAAGAGACCCACCCCCCGCCTTCCCTTGTTGGGAGGGAGCGGTAACCTGTGACTCTGGAGAGTTGGAACTCATGTCTTGCAATGCTGATGCCTGCTCGGAACATTCTGCCTCCTTCCTCACAGGGAGGGCGGTGTGTGGGGTTGTTGGGTCTTCTGAGCCTTTTATCAGCTCTTCAAACGTCCCTTGGAACATGACTTCGCCGCCTTTGCGGCCTGCGAGCGGACCCATGTCGACTATGTAGTCGGCCTCGCGCATCATCTCCTCGTCATGCTCGACGACGATAACGGTGTTGCCCGTGTCGCGCAACTCCTTGAGCGAGCGGATGAGGCGGCGATTGTCGCGTTGATGAAGGCCGATACTGGGCTCGTCGAGGATGTAGAGCACGTTGACGAGTTTTGAACCGATCTGCGTGGCCAGTCGGATGCGCTGACTCTCGCCGCCGCTAAGACTCTGGCTGGCACGCGAGAGGCTGAGGTATTCGAGTCCTACGTCGTAGAGGAACTGCAGGCGTGCACGTATTTCCTTGAGAATTTCAGGCGCAATCTGTCGTTGACGAGGTGTCAGGCGCTCATCGATGTCGGACATCCAATCGTGAAGGTCGCGGATATCCATATCGGCCAATTCGGCAATGTTTTTGCCAGCTATGCGGAAATGGAGAGCCTCGCGGTTAAGGCGTGAGCCTTGGCAATCGGGACAGGTGGCGGTGCGCGAGAACTGCTCGGCCCACTTCTGGGCGGTGGCGCTCGCATCGCTATCTTGCATCATCTCGATGTACTTGACGAGTCCATCGTAAGAGATGTAATAATCGTTCGTGGTATGGGCGGTGGCGGCAGGTATGCGCAGCCGTTCGGGGCAGCCGTTGAGAATCTCGTCGATGGCTTCGTCGGGAACATCGGAGAGTGGCGTCTCGATCGTGGCACCATATCGCTCGAGCAACGCTTGCATCTGCCAGAAAATCATCTGGTTCTTGGCCTTGCCCAAAGGGGCGATACCGCCTTCCTTGACCGAGAGTGAACGATCGGGGATGACCTTGGCCGCATCGATTAGGTTGACGTAGCCAAGTCCCTTACAGCGTGAACACCAGCCCTGAGGCGAGTTGAACGAGAAGTTGTGCGGTGCAGGGTCGGCGTAGCTCATACCTGTTGTGGGGCACATGAGGCGCCGGCTGTAGTGGCGCACTTGGCCGCTGTCCATGTCGAGTACCATCATGAGTCCTTCGCCCATCTTCATGCAGAGTTCGACGCTCTTGCGCAGGCGCTCGCGGATGTCCTCGCCGCGAACGGGCATGCGGTCCACGACGACCTCGATGGAGTGGTTGCTGTAGCGGTCGACCTTCATGCCGGGGACAAGTTCCATCATCTCTCCGTCGACGCGCACCCAGACATAGCCTTTGCGCCGAGTACTATCGAAGAGCTCGCGGTAGTGACCCTTGCGGTTCTTGACGAGGGGTGCCAGGAGTTGAATCTTATGGCCGCTGTAGTCGCTTAGGATGAGGTCGACTATCTGTTCCTCGGTGTACTTGACCATCGGCTCGCCCGTCTGCCATGAGAATGCATCGCCCGCACGGGCATAGAGCAGGCGCAGGAAATCAAAGATTTCGGTGGTAGTGCCAACGGTCGAACGTGGGTTGCGGTTAGTCGTCTTCTGCTCAATGCTGATGACGGGTGAGAGTCCCGTGATCTTGTCGACGTCTGGGCGTTCCAGTCCGCCGAGGAAGTTGCGGGCATAGGCCGAGAAAGTGTCAATATAGCGCCGCTGGCCTTCGGCAAAAATGGTGTCGAAGGCGAGCGATGACTTGCCCGAACCAGAGAGCCCCGTGATGACGGTAAGGCTATGTCGTGGTATGATGACGTCTACGTTCTTGAGGTTATGAACGCGGGCGCCGAAGATCTCGATTCTACCTTTTCCGCTCATTCGGTACCTCCGCTGTCTCCGCCGGTTGACTCAATTCTCGTCAGGACGTTGATGTCCTTGCGGATATGGTAGACACGTCCATCGGCTCCCTTGGCGACGACGTTGACGAAATAGACGCCGTCCTTGACGACCTTGCCATTTACCTTTCCGTCCCACTCGCCGTTGACGTCGTCCCAGGAATAGAGCTTCTGTCCCCAGCGGTTGAAAATCGTAGCCTTGAACTCAACTATGCTCTGGTGTTTCTTGACGCGGTAGGTGTTGTTCCAACTGTCGCCGTTTGGCGAGAATGCATTGGGCATTTCGAGCTGGCTCTGTTTGACCGAGACGCTGAAAGTCGCGGGCTTCTCGCCTTCAGCTGGATAGGCGATAGTGTCTCCGTCGAGCACAAAAGTAGCTTTCAATTCGACGATGAAAGAACCGCTATGCAGAAATGTGTACTCCAAGTTCTCGTCGAAGCGGTGGACGATGACTTCATCGGACTTGGTGCTTTCGTAGATGACCCATTCGTAGCGAGCGGCGTAGTCGTCGACGCCATCGGGGTTAGCACGGAATACGCCTTTAACGGGGGCGGAGCCGGAGTAGTTCTCGGCCTCCTCGTCCACAATTGCTTCGCCATCGTCGTTGGTATAGCTGAAGGCGGCGGTGGGGTTGCAGGTCTGTGCGCTGGCTTCGCTCAGCGAGAGTGCTGATAAAGAGAAGAACAGGAGAGCGAGAAGAATCTTATTGAAGGTCATAGTGGAGGATGAAACGGTAGGGAGTAAGGGTAGGGGTTAGAGGGAGAGGGCCTCGAGAGCGGTAATAAGCTCGCGTTTCAGTGGTTTGTCGCTCTTGACAGCACTGGAGAAAGGCACGTAGACGATGTCGTCGTTCTTGATGCCAATCATGACGTTACGCTGTCCGTCGAGGAGGGCATTGATAGCTCCTACGCCAAGGCGTGAAGCCAGGATGCGATCCTGCGCTGAGGGCGAGCCGCCGCGCTGAAGGTGCCCGAGGATGGACACGCGCACATCGTACTGAGGGTACTCGTTGCGGACGCGCTCGGCATAATACATAGCACCGCATTTGGGGCTCTCTGAGACGATGACGATGCTGGACGACTTGGACTTGCGGATGCCGCGTCCGATGAACTGAGCCAACTGGTCGACATGAGTCTGCTCCTCGGGGATGATGGCGGCTTCGGCACCTGCTGCGATAGCTGAGTTCTGAGCCAGAAAGCCTGCGTCACGGCCCATCACTTCAATGAAGAAGATGCGTTCGTGGGAATTGGCGGTATCGCGAATCTTGTCGACGCACTCCATGATGGTGTTCAAGGATGTGTCATAGCCGATGGTCAGGTCAGTGCCATTGAGGTCGTTGTCGATGGTTCCTGGGAGGCCGATGCAAGGCACGTCAAATTCCGCTGCGAAGTTGCGAGCACCCGTGAGAGAGCCGTTGCCGCCGATGACTACGAGAGCATCGATGTTTTGAGCTTTCATGTTCTCGTAAGCCTTCTGACGACCTTCCTCGGTCATGAAGTCCTTGGAGCGAGCGGTCTTCAGGATTGTTCCTCCACGCCCGATGATGCCGGAAACACTCTCGGTGGTGAACTCGCGTATCTCGTTGTGGATGAGACCTTCGTAGCCACGATAGATGCCTTTTACGGTGAAGCCGTTGGCGATTGCTGCGCGTGTCACGGCGCGGATGGCGGCATTCATACCTGGGGCGTCACCACCACTGGTGAGCACTCCGATGCAATTGATATTTCTTCTCATAGTGTAAGGGCTTTATGTTTTGTAAATGAATAATAACGAAAACGGGCGTTCGACTCAATGCGATACTCCGCACTCAGAGCGCGAAAACTGGCGTCGCAGTGTTGGGGTGGAGTGTTGGGGCTGAGTGGGAATCTATGTTCGTCAGACCGAGGGCTCGATGTCAGTAATCTCTTCTGCCTCGGCTTCACGAGGTGTCTCTTCTGCCTCGGCTGCGGCAATCTCAGCTTCGAGACGGCGGCGGAACCGATAGAACCGGATGCCGAACAGGAATTCGGTGACTCCGTAGACGATGTATGAGATGCCCAAGATGGTGAAAGGCAAGGCTGCAGCTTCAGTAGGCTTGAGTATGATGAAGATGCCTGCGGCCGTGACCAGTAGTGGCAAGATGAAGAGCGACCATGAAATGGGCGCTACATTGCGCAGACGGATAAGCGTGATAATCTGCGTAATGCCAATGAGGATGAGCAGGGCGCCAAGGACATACATCAGGTAGTCGACGAACTGAGCCGGGAAGCAGAGCAGGAATGCGCCGAAGGCTGCAGATCCAATGCCTGCAAAGGGGAAGATAGGCGTCATACGTGAGGGCATGACGACCGAGTCAGTGGCTGCGCCATCAGCCGTGGGGTTGTCAGCAAGAGCCTGGGCGCGACGCTCGGCTTTACGCACGCGCGAAGAATTAATGAAATAACCAATGATGGCGATGATGCCGGAGATGATGAACAGAGCACCGATGATTTGCACGAGTAGGACGGTCATCTCAGTGGGGTTGCTCACCAAAAGGAAGCCTATCAACATGGCGCATAAAGCGCGGAAAATGGAACGAGTAAGCATAAAAACTTCTTTTTTTCGGTGCAAAGATAGAAAAAGTTTAGCAAATATGGCTCAATATTCACAATTTATTTATACCTTTGCACCCACAAAAGCGTATCAAGACGTGAAAATCAAGGAAATCATTGCCGCCCTTGAACGATTCGCGCCTCTGCCCTTGCAGGAGAGCTATGACAATGCCGGCCTGCAATGCGGATTGACAGAGACGGAGGTTTCAGGGGCATTATTGTGTCTGGACGTCACCGAAGAGGTCCTTCGCGAAGCCATCGACTTGGGCTGTAACCTGGTCGTGAGCCATCATCCTCTGCTGTTCCATGGCTTGAAGCAGGTCAGTGATGCCAACCTTGTGCAGCGTTGTATCCGACTGGCTGTGCAGAACGACCTCTGCATCTACTCGGCTCATACGAATTTGGATAGTGCTGAGGATGGCGTCAACTTCCGCATTGCCGAGAAACTGGGGCTCATCGACGTTCAGTTCATAGGCGCACGGACGGTGCGCGTCGGCGATGGGGCAGGGGAGCGCACAGTTCGCGCGGGCAATGGCGTTTTGGGCTATTTGCCTGAGGCCGAGGACTCGTTGGCTTTCCTTCAGCGCATAAAACAGGTGTTTGGCGTCGAAGCCCTTCAGCATAACGAATTGTTGGAGCGCCCTGTCCAGAGCGTAGCCATTTGTGGCGGTGCAGGCGATTTCATGCTCGATGATGCCATCCGTGCAGAGGCCGATGCGTTCCTCACGGGCGAAATGCATTATCACAATTGGTTCGGGCATGAGCAAGAGATTCAGATTGCAGTGCTCGGACACTATGAAAGCGAACAGTTCACTCGTGAAATCTTCCGCGAACAGATTGAACGTGTGACGCCTTTACTCCCTATATATGATACCGAGGTTATTACCAATCCGATACAGATACTCTGAGAAGAGCATAGAATGAATCATTCAATCATAAATTCCAAAATTTCAAAATCATAAAATATCGTTATGGCAAGAGAAAGAAAAGATCCTCAGGACCTCAGCATTGAGGACAAGTTGAAGAATCTGTACCAACTGCAGACGATGCTCTCTGAGATTGACTCCATCAAGACGCTCCGCGGCGAACTTCCCTTGGAAGTGCAGGACTTGGAGGACGAGATTGAAGGTCTCACTACCCGCATCGACAAAATCCAGGCCGATATCGCTGCTCTCCAGGATGAGATGGCCCGCCGTCGTATTGGCATGCAGGATAATAATGCTAACATAGAGCGTTATACTCAGCAGCTCGACAATGTCCGCAACAACCGAGAGTATGAGAACTTGACGAAGGAAATCGAATATCTCCAGCTCGATAATCAGCTCAACGAGAAGAAGCTGCGCGAGGCCAATTCAGCCATCGAGGCTAAGCAGGAGGAGATTCGTCGTTGCTCAGATGCGGTTACAGAGCGCCGCGACGACCTCGACGTGAAGAAGAGCGAACTCGACGAGATCATCTCTGAAACGCGCGCCGAGGAGGAGAAGCTTCGCGAGCGTTCAAAGAACCTCGAGTTGACCATCGAACCCCGTCTGCTGTCGGCTTTCAAGCGCATTCGCAAGAACTCCCGCAATGGTCTGGGCATCGTCTATGTCCAGCGCGATGCTTGTGGCGGTTGCTTCAACAAGATTCCGCCTCAGCGCCAGCTCGATATCCGCATGCGCAAGAAGATTATCGTCTGCGAGTATTGTGGTCGCATCATGATCGACCCCGAACTGGCCGGTGTACAGCTCAACAAGCCTGCAGATGAGAAACCCAAACGCCGTCGTCGCAAGACCGAGAAGAAGACTGACGAGAAACCTGCAGAGGATTGATTCCCCGAGTTGGATCTGAATTCCTTTATCGACGCTCATGAATCTAATGAGGTGAGCCTTTAGGTCTCATTGACATCGTGACTCACTCCACTTCGGCTTTAGTCCTACGTCTTGGACATGCTTTTTAACAGTTGGCTGCCATTATTTGTGCAGCCAACTGTCGTTTTTAAAGCTTTTAGGCATAGAAAAGGAAGAAAAGTGGCGTCCTCTCATCATTTTTTTCGTCTTTAATGACTTGTGGTTCAAAGAATTTTTGTACCTTTGCGCCCGACTTTCAGACAACATAAAGTCTAACTCTATCAATTTTTAATCATTTTTTAATTAACTCAATGTCAAACTTAACAAACATTCAGCCCCTCGAGGACTTCGATTGGGAAGGCTACGAGAAGGGCACCGCTCAAGCTGAGCAAAGCCGCGAAGAGCAGGAAGCTGCTTACGACAAAAGTCTGAACAACGTGGGCGACCACGACGTCGTAGACGGCACTGTCATCGCTATCAACAAGCGCGAAGTCGTTGTGAACATCGGTTTCAAGAGCGACGGTATCATCTCCGCCAACGAATTCCGCTACAACCCCGACCTGAAGGTGGGCGACACCGTCGAGGTCTACATCGAGAACCAGGAAGATAAGAAAGGTCAGCTCATCCTCTCTCACAAGAAGGCTCGTGCCACTAAGAGCTGGGAGCGCGTCAATGCCGCTCTGGAGAACGAGGAAATCATCAAGGGCTTCGTCAAATGCCGCACCAAGGGCGGTATGATCGTCGACGTCTTCGGCATCGAAGCATTCTTGCCCGGTAGCCAGATTGACGTGAAGCCTATCCGCGACTATGACGTTTTCGTCGGCAAGACGATGGAGTTCAAGGTCGTGAAGATCAATCAGGATTATCGCAATGTTGTTGTCAGTCACAAGGCTCTCATCGAGGCCGAGTTGGAGGCACAGAAGAAGGAAATCATCTCCAAGCTGGAGAAAGGTCAGGTACTCGAGGGCACCGTCAAGAACATCACTTCCTATGGCGTATTCATCGACCTGGGCGGTGTGGACGGTCTCGTTCACATCACCGACCTTAGCTGGGGCCGTGTAAATCACCCCGAAGAGGTTGTTCAGCTCGATGAAAAGATCAAGGTCGTTATTCTCGACTTCGACGAGGTCAAGAAGCGTATCGCCCTTGGCATCAAGCAGCTCTATCCTCATCCTTGGGATGCACTCGATCCCAACCTCAAGGTAGGTGACAAGGTTAAGGGTAAAGTTGTCGTTATCGCAGACTATGGCGCATTCGTAGAGATCCAGCCCGGTGTTGAGGGTCTGATCCACGTAAGCGAAATGAGCTGGAGCCTGCACCTGCGTTCTGCACAGGATTTCTTCAAGGTTGGTGACGAGGTTGAGGCAGTCGTGCTGACTCTCGACCGCGAGGAGCGCAAGATCTCCCTCGGTGTCAAGCAGCTTAAGGAGGATCCTTGGCAGAGCATTGCAGAGAAATATCCCATCGGCAGCAAGCACACTGCCACCGTTCGCAATATCTCCATCGTCGGTGTATTCGTAGTGCTTGACGAAGGTGTTGAAGGTCTGATCCACATCAGCGACCTGAGCTGGACCAAGAAGATCAAACACCCCAGCGAGGTTGTCAACGTAGGTGACACCATCGAGGTGGTTGTTCTCGACATCGAGCCCAACATCCGTCGTCTCAGCCTTGGTCACAAGCAGCTCGAACCCAGTCCTTGGGAGGAGTACGAGAGCGTTTACACTCCCGGCAGCGTACATGACGGTACCGTCGTTTCCGCTTCCGAGAAGGGCGCAACCGTAGCACTCGCCAACGGCATTGAGGGCTTTGTAGTGGCTAAGGGCATGACCAAGGAAGACGGCAGCACCATCAAGGAGGGCGAAACCCTTCCGTTCAAGGTGCTCGAGTTCAACAAGAACTCCCGCAAACTCATCCTCTCACACACCCGCACCTTCGAGGAGCCCAAGAAAGAGGAAGCAGCAAAGGCCCGCAACAGCGAAGAGGCTTCTACCGCAAAGGCTATGAAGAAGAACAACGCTGCCAACGAGGTTACCACTCTTGGTGACATCAGCGACCTCGCAGCTCTCAAGAGCGAAATGGAAGCAGCTGCAGAGAAATAATCTCCAAGCTACTGCCTGAAAGAAAGGGATGCCCCGAGAGGAGCATCCCTTTTCTGTTGTCGTCATTTCGAGGGAGTCGAAAAATCTTTACTATCTGTGTACTATATGGAATGCTCTCTGACAACTCTCGGGACATCATCGGCGTCGGCCAATCCG